>ERZ827528.2708-NODE-2708-length-15707-cov-12.162216_pt1 | contig 15707 bp, 8 predicted proteins | sample MGYA00519768_ERZ827528 | MGnify/ENA primary metagenome ERZ827528 (study PRJEB31778, sample SAMEA3449343) | human gut metagenome | biome: human gut; feature: human-associated habitat; material: faeces | place: United Kingdom | collected 2010/2012 ...
GGGTTCTGCTGCCTTATGCAAGAAATAAAAAATGGAATTGATAGAACCCACCTTAATATATTCCCTTAAATAACTAAGTATTTTGCCCAAATACTAGTCATTAAAAAGAGTTTAACAAATAAACAAGAAAACACTTATCTTATATTCCCCCCATATATCAACTATCCCTTTCGCAATGCTTTATCAGCCCCGACATCTATTCCCTTCCATGCTTTCATATTGGTCCATTCCATATAAGTTTCTGTCCAAAACGAGTCCTCAGCCGGAAGTCCCAATGCTAAAAATATAGTAGCACACATATATAAACTACCCGTATTTATATATGATTCTGACATATTTATCTGGTTGCCGGATAAACCTATTTTTAACCATCCATTCTTATCAAAGTTATTCGGAGTTGCAAATTGTCTATGCAAAACAGCAGTAAGCGCACAACGTACTTGCCCCCCGAGAAGTTTCTCCGGAAGCCTCTTCATTAAACTCATTTGAGAAAGAGCATGGAAAATACCAAAACGATAAACAATAGAACGCCCAACAGCAGGATAGGTTCCTTCAGGTGAAATCAATCGTTCTAATTGTTCTGATAGCCGTTGCTGACGGATTATCTGCTTGTCAAGATTCTCCCCTCCTTCCAAATTATGCTTTTTCATTATAGCAAGGATATCTGTCAACATGGGATGGATAACAATACTATTATAAAAATCCAAGTGAAATTCCTGACCATCACCATACCAAGCATCTCCTTTATACCAACCATCTTCCAAAAAACGATGAATTCCATAATTCAGTCTATATGTGTCACACTCGCCTGTAAATTCCAGCAAAGCAGCCTCCACCATAGATGCAAAAAGCAACCAGTTACTTTCTTTGGGTTTAATGCCTCGAGTTCTTTTCAGTTCCTTAATCAAACGAACCTGCGTTTCTTTATCCAAATTCCCCCAAATTTGTTTAGGAGCTCTTAAAATTCCCTGTACAAGATGAGCAGCATCTACCAGTGGTTGAAAATGCCGATTATCAAACATTAAATAATCCGGCGAGTCTGGATTGACTGCATTCTTAAGACCTTTTAGTGTCATTTGTATATACTTAGCTCGCAATTTGCCTTCTTTTGTCTGATCCTGTCCTAGTTCCAACCAAGGAGCAATTCCACAAATTGTTCTCCCTACAGCCTCCAAATACGAGACCTCTCTTCTCAACGGTTCAGTTGACAAGGATTCAAACGGCATATTCTTTTTCAGTGTCCCTTGACTAAGATTGTCCAATACCGGATTGGCTATTTTTACCATAGTATTCACCCAATACCATCTGTCTTCATTTCCTGTCGGTTGGGCATAAGATTTTAAACAGAAAAGAAGAAAACTAAAGGCAACCCATATTCCTATTCTATTTTTCATTTTGAATTTTCTTTAAACGTAATAAAGCTTCCACATAATAATAATCTGCATAACTCAAAGGTACATCCACTTCCGAATTCTTATTCAAATTTCCTACACTATGTTTCAAAATAAAACCTCCATTAGTTCCAAACTCCGCCAAGTAATCCGGTGAAGACAATGAACGAATCTGCGCTTCCGCCAAATCAAACCATGCTGAGGCTTCTTCACTTTTATCCAACTGACTCAATTCAATCAATGCAGAAGCCATGACTGCTGCCGCTGATGCATCACGAGGTGTATTTGGAATATCCGGTGCATCGAAATCCCAATACGGTACTTTGTCTGAAGGCAAGTTGGGATGATTCTTAATAAATCTCGCCACTTTACGGGCCTGTTCCAAATACTCTGGTTTTCCTGTTTCTCTATACATCATTGTATAACCATATAATGCCCATGCTTGCCCCCTGGACCATGCAGACTCATCCGCATAGCCTTGATGTGTATTTTTAGCATGGGGCAATCCTGTAATCGTATCATAAGAAACGACATGATAACAACTGTTATCCGGTCGGAAATGTTGTTTCAAAGTAGTTTGCGCATGAGCATTAATCATATCCATATAAGACTCCTTTCCCGTTTTTTTAGCTACAAATGACAACATCTCAAGATTCATCATATTATCTATAATTACCGGATATTGCCATTTACCTCTAGCCCCCCAAGAATTTATAGCACCGATTTTACTATTAAAACGTGTTGCCAATGATTTTGAACCAGTTTTCAACACCTCCAAATAAGTAGAATCATGTGTCAATCTATACCCATTACCAAAACTACAATACAACATAAATCCCAAATCGTGTGTAGAAGTCATATTCTTGGCCGGTTCCACACGTGAAGTATATAGTTCGGCATATCTCTTTAATTCTTCTGTTGGATCATTTTCATACAAATACCATAACACTCCAGGGAAAAAACCTGAAACCCATGATTTATAACCAACAGTCTTCAATTCATTATTTTCATACGTTCTAGGTAATTTCTTTTCCTGATTTTCCAATTCTTCTGCCAAAAACATAGTTTGTTGGCTTGAAACATTCAATCCTCTTTCCACCACTTCTGATAATGTTTCTTTCTTATCGCAAGATATCAAAAACATACTTATAAGAAGCATTATACTTCCACCATGAAATCTCATATTCTATATTATCTTATTTTAATTCTTTATATAAAATTAACTACACATTTTTACAAACTAGTAAAAGTTGTAACCAAGAAATAATTTATCACCCCTTGATTTTTATGAAAAATAAATACATTGTATAAAACATTCATCCACCCTCAACAAGTTGACTTTATATCATACATTCTATTTTTCAACTCATTGAGGTGGAGAATTCAAAATACCTGTCAAATAACTATATTCTACAGAGGGTACTTAGGATCTGAAACATTATCAGGATTCTGCTCTAATGCAGGATTGGAATCTAATGATGTCTGAGGTATTTTCCACAAGAATGTTTTTTGTGGAACAAACTGTAATTTTTGACAATTATAATATCCATTCTCAAACATATATGTCTTATACTCATAAACATTCTTTCCCAATCTATTTGTACGCAATTCATCATAATACAAATGCCCTTCACCTATGAATTCCCAAACTCGCTCTTGAAAAATTGCATCATCAAAAGCTTCTTTAGATAATCCTGTCGCAATAGGATTACTATTAGATCTATTATGTACAGCATTTAGTTTAGAATATGCGTCCTCTGTAGGCCCATTCAAATAGTTTTCCACTTCTGCATAATTCAACAAAACATCCGAATATCTCATGGCTATATAATTAGCTTTAGAGCCTCCAGTATCATAACAAGACTTAGTACGATCATAAAATTTTACACATCCCGGAGAAGTCGAAGGCCACATTCCTTCACCTTTACCTGAAAATCCTTTATACTCAGGCTCCCACCAACGACGAGTAGTTGTACCAGTTATTGTATATTCCGTCAAAAAGCATTGTTTACGTACATCTTCATCTTGAAAAGAGAAATAACTTTTATGGGCAATTCCTGCACGAGCATACATTTTTCCACCCAAACACTCATCTTTCGTATTAATGCCAAAATAACAATGTAAATCACTTACTTGGGTAGCTCCAAATTGAATTTCCAAAAGTGATTCCTTTGTATTCTTTGCCGCTTCTTCTACAAACCAATACCACAGTGATTTATAATCCGGCAAAAGTTCATATTCTCCTGAAGAAATCACATCTCCTAAATATTTTTTAGCTTCTTGAAAATAAGTTGTATTATAATTATCCATACATCCTCTTGTTAAATAGACATCACCCAACAAAGCTTGCGCGGCACCCTTACTAGCCTTATAATAGGCACCATTTCCCCATTGAGAACGGCTCGGAAGATTATCAATACAATATTTTAAATCATCAATAATATAATCATACGTTTCATCAATCGTTTTACGAGGAATTTCCAAACCATTCAAACCTGATGTATAAGATTCCGGAATAGCTAGTCCTCCATAAATACGAAGCAACACAAACATAGTATAAGCCCGGAAGAAACGCGCCTGGCCATAAATTTGATTACGCTTTTTCTCTTCTATATTTACTTTATCACCACGACCAAGCACAACATTACAACGATTTATTAATTCATATCCACTATCCCATATCTGTATATTATATGTAGTTGACTGATTTACCCCTTGCCAAGAGTTAAAATTTTTCACTCCATCTTTGGAGGAATGCGCTGGCATTGCATGTTCTGTCAACAATTCTAAAGTCATCAACGTTTTATATCCTGCTGTGAATTTACGAAAATCAGCATAAACAGAATTTAAAGCACTTTGCAATTCTTCTTCTGTATTATAATAAGTTCCTGGATTAATAAATGTATAAGTAGATTCTGATAAGTCAGTACAACTCACAAAAGACACTATTGTAAAAAACAAAATAAATATTTTGCTCCTCCAATTTACATTCAATTTACTATGATTAAATATATATGTTTTCATATTACCTTATTTATTAAAATTAAAATTTAGCATTCACGCTTATACTTACACTTTTTATCCATGGATAAGATGTATCCCCATTTTCTGGATTATATCCTCTTTGACTAGAAAAAGTTATAAAATTCTGGAAATTTAGAGATGCACTTAATCCCTTAATACCTTTTACAGCCTTAAATGGATTTCTACCAAAATCATAATTAAGAGCCATGCTTTTAAGAACAAAATAGTACCACCCAGAATTAACACGATCACTTTCGTGAGTATTAGAAGCCCCAGCAGCCGGATATGTACCATTAGGATTGGAAGGACTCCACATTCGTTCATATGCATATTTAGATGGGACACCAATAGTGCTTGCATTCAACTGATTTTCTGAAATTTGCAAATAAGAACTTCCTCCCACAAAATCATCTGCTCCATTTCCCAAAATACTAATCCCCCATTTTTTATATTGTATATTTAAAGCAACCCCATAAATAAGTTTCGGATCTGTTGTTCCAATATTTACCTGATCTTTTACTGTTATTTGGTTATCTCCATCTAAATCTTTATACATTTCATCACCCATTTTAGCTGTTGCCTCAATTTTTCTATAGGCAGCAAGTTGTTCCTCAGTACGTATAATACCATCCGCAAGGAGAGCATAACGAGAATTTAAGGATTCTCCCACCTTTAAATAACTACTTAATCCTAACCCTGATTTCAAAGTTATGGACTGTACATCATTATATAGTTCTTTTATCTTATTCGTATTACGGCTTAAATTCACTGTCGCATCAATTTTCAAATCATTCAGATCAATAATATTACCTGTAATAGATAGTTCCCAACCTTTATTCAACACAGAACCCACATTACTCAACATTGAAGAAAATCCAGAAGTGGAAGGTATAGGTACATTATAAAGTAAATCAGAGGTTTTCCTATGATAATAATCTGCAGTAACATGGATACGATTCCACAAAGATAAATCAATGCCAATATCAAATTGATTGGCACGTTCCCATTTTAAATCAGGATTACCAATTGTTTCATAAAAGCCTTGAATCTCAGTATCATTATATATATAATTATCAACTTTCAGTTGTGCTAATGATTTGTAATTACCAATCTCTTGATTACCTGTAACACCAAAACTTCCACGTACTTTCAAATTAGTTATAACTTTATTTCCTGCAAGAAATTTTTCCTCACTTGCACGCCAAGCTAAACCTATTGACGGGAAAAATCCCCATTTATTATTCTCACCAAATCGAGAAGAGCCATCATAACGGGCTGTAGCTGTTAATAAATAACGATCTTTATATGCATAAGTAACACGTCCAGTCCATGATATCAACGAATTTTCATATTTATCACTTCCATACTCGACTGTTTCCCTATTTGCTTGTCCCATATCCCATGCACCAGTCTCATCATTTGCAAAACCATTACCAGAAATAGATAAAGTTTCATACATATAATTTTGCCATGAATAAACACCAGTAGCAGTAAAACGATGATCTCCCCATTCATTCATATACGAAAGTATATTTTCGGTAAGACGGCTCATTTTTTTTGTATATCCATTTCCACCTTTTCCATATCCAGTTGAAGTCGTTATTTTTGATGTTGTATAATTATAATCACGCTTATTAGCAATATCAAGACCAAAATTCGTCTTAAAAGTCAATCCTTTTGCTAATTGAAATTCTGCATAGACATCTCCCAAAAGACGGCTGACATTTGATTTTGTTGTAACCTCTTTATAATTAGCTACCGGATTCCAGTAGGCAGCATCACCAAAAAGAGTAGATATCCTTGGATTGTCTTGTGGCACTGCAAAAGTGCCATCTTCGCGATATACAGGCAAAGTAGGCCAACCATCACGCCAAATATCATTTAATGCACCTTGATAATTACTCAACTCTGCCATATTTGCCTCTGTATATGAATACTGCATATGTGTTCCTATCTTCAAAAAATTATTGAATTTATGTTGTACATTCGTACGAAATGTATACTTATCAAATTCAGAACTAGGTAATAATCCATCCTGTAGATAAATACCTCCAGATAGCATATATTGTGTATCACCAGACGTACCATCTAATGACAAACTATAATCTTGAACTGGTTTACAGCCATACAGTGTCTCTCTCTGCCAGTCTGTGTGAGTATCTGGAGCCGGATTTTCATCATTATAAACAGTCGTACCTTTAGAATTCATATAAGCAGAGTTAATATAATCAATAAACTGATCATGCGACATTGTTTCAATCAATCGGCCAGGCATTTGAAATCCATAATTAGCATTAAATGAAAGATTTTTAGAATCTTTTCCTCCTGTTTTCGTAGTAATCATAATTACACCATTCGAGCCACGCGATCCGTAGATAGCTGTAGCCGAAGCATCTTTTAATACTTCTATAGATGCAATATCATTAGCATTAATTTCATTTAAAGAACCATTCATTAAAGGAAATCCATCTACTACATACAACGGATCATTCCCTGCACTAATAGAGCCATTACCACGTATCCTCAATGTAGGAGATTCACCTGGACGGCTATTGGTCACAACAGAAACTCCAGTAACCCGACCTTGTAATGCTTGTATTGGATTGTTAGCCGTCACTGAGGTGATATCTTTAGATTTAACCTGCATTACCGAACCTGTTAAATCACTTTTCTTTTGAGTACCATATCCTACCACCACTACCTCTTCCAAAGTCTCTGTATCTTCTGATAAAACAATTTTATAAAAATTTCCACCTTCTATTTTAACTGTTTGATCAACATAACCAATGTAACTCACTACTAAAGTTCCTTTCTTAGGAAGATCAGACAATGAGAACTTACCATCAAAATCAGTTATAGTCCCTTGACCAGTACCTTTTAATACAACATTCGCGCCAATAATAGGCTCACCTGTTATATCTACCACTCGCCCTGTTACTTGAACTTGAGCATACACTACGGATGCAATCCCCAATAATAAGGAAAAAAGGAGCATCCTGATTGATTGTGTTTTCATAATTTTTAGCATCACAAATTGTTTTAAAAATTTAATTAGTTATTAATTGTATTCAATCTTTATTTCGAATATAGATTCCAAAAGTCAATGGTCAAAAGTACAGACTAACAAACAATTAAAAAAGATAGCAAACTCTACATTTCACCATAAAAACATGGATATTTTCTTATTTACATGGATTTTTTATCCTATTAGTTTATCATTTAATAGAAATAATCAACTCTGCTGCTACTTTTCAATTCACCAGGTATAAGGAATTACTTCTTGCATATAAATCGCATCAAGACTCCAAAGAGAAACATCATTCGTGTTAAGCCCATCCGATTCATCTAATGGAGCAGGAACCACAGGAGGAAGTAACGTCTTTACCTTTAAAGAACATTTAGATCCTCCTACTCTAGCAAATAGATCATTCCATAATTTCTTTTTCATTGCAGCATCATGAGTCTGAAATGCAGCATAAGCTTTCAAACGAGTTCGATAACGATCATCCTTTACCATCTGTGCATATTCCAACCAAGCATTATTCCATTGAGAAAAATCAACCATATCCATTATTTCATTCATTATTTCAAAGCCACCCATTATAGTCATTAAATGATTGGTATTCAACAAATTTTGATCACATTCACTAGTAATTACACCTGTTGCCGGATCATACCCTAAAGCAACAGGTCCTGTACTAATCCGATTAGGAAGAAGCAAAATACTTTTCATTCCTGCCAAAATCTTGTCACGGTATTTAAGATTGCCTGTACGTTCCCACTCCGTCATCCAGTTACCTGCATAAGCCAACCAATCTGGTCCTATTCGAATACGGGCTGGAGCGGTACAAGGATATTTACTACGAGGCTGTGCCAAACGCATAGGATCTAATGTATATAACTTCTGATCAACATCTCTTACTTCAGTCATCAAGTCTCCACACCGTTCGTCAGTAGTCAAATAATAATAAAAACGATTCCAAGCTGCCTGACTAATACGAGCCTCTTTAGCACCACATCCCCAATGACTCACATTATGCCTACTTCCTAATCCAGCATTAGGGCCAATATGATAAACATCCACCTCTGAAGTATGCCTAGTCATTGCTTCTGCCATACACCATATATCAGCACGCCCCGTACGTAAAAAATTGTACCATAGCCACATATTCGAAGCTAACTCCGTATTATCCCAAGCAAAACCTCCAACATCATATCTCCAAGTATGACGATTGTAATCATAAGAATGCATAACATCACCATAATTCCAAAAACCATACCACTTATTTTGCTCAATGGCCTTTTTATAAAAATCAATATATGCATCCAAATATTCCTCTACACAAGTTCGAAACGCAGTACTACGATCAGGAAGACTCCATATTCCAAAAGCTTTCTGTTTATGCAAATATTCAGGAGTCGGTAACAAAACTCCCATTCCGGTAAGCTCCTTTGCACAATTGGCAAAATTTTTTCTCCCGGAATATCCTGTTTGAGGAATAAAAGTAAGGGTAGAGGTACGAGATATACCATAAGGAGTACTCATTCCTTCTTGAACATCCTCATAGCTAGCACTTAATGTATGAGACACATTATCGTAATGTCTCAAGTCCATCGGTTCCGTTTCAGGACTCCACAACCAAGCAGTAAGAACAGCTGTTTCACTTTTTGCATCTGATATCTCAATAGTCGATGGATATGATTGCCAAAAATCATGTAAACAAATCCCTAAACCACCTGTTATATCACCAACAAAAGCATATCCCTCACTACGTGATCCCGAAAAAGTTCCGATCCAAGGATTATCATCATTAGCACGTTTACGAATAGAAAAAGCATCAGGCGTAAGCTGAGATAAACGATAACTATTCCACGAAGCCCAATGATCCAACAATATACGACTTCTTTCATCACACTGTTGAGAGTCAGGAATACGTTTGCCCTCCAACTGTTGAATTTGTAATGACGGATTATTATTAAGTATACGATGATCTGCCAAAGGTTGCACCGCTTCGCTCCATACCCCTCCATCAGCACAAGAAAAAGCTACATGTCGATTATAAAGAGCCTCACGCATAGGAACACTCCAACGAATGCCCAATGCAGAAATAAAATCCCGATTTTGATCACCATCATAAATAAAGCTGTGCACCATTTTCACCTGTTCACTACCAGCATAAAAATAAAGTCGAACAACAAATGGCAGCCATTCCCTACCAGTTTTACCCTTGTGCACCCCCTTCAGTTTTATCACAGTATGCACATATCCCACACGTTCCACTTCTGCTGATTTTAGTTCCCCCTGATAATCTACAAAAGAAATTAACGAGATATTTTCAAGTTTGGGACAGCTTTGAGTAGTACATATCAAACGTAGATTCTCTCCAACTTTCACATTCTTATACAGCAAACTATCTACTAAGTACTGTCCTTTACGTGAAATATAAACGGAAATAAGCCCCGTCTCAATCCGTATGTTTTCAGTTGTTTCTTGCACTGTAACAAATGCCATGTCTGGTTTCTCTTCAGAGCCCAATTTATCTTCTTTCCTTATTTTTTCAACAACCATATTTTTCATTCCGACAGGAATTACACCAGCTATACCACTCCATTTGATAGAACCATCAGGCCAGTATGCTAAAGGCCATGTATCAATCGGAATTTTTTCATTATCAGTAGAGGTCAACTGTAAGATGTCTTCCGAATAGACTTCTCCTTTACCAAAAGGAATACCAAAACTTACTGGTTTATTCATTTTTTGAGGTACGTTCCCTACCCAATGCAATGGGACTATTATTTTTTTATGATTCTGAAAACCAACATCTATGTTTCTTCCCTCTCTATCTTGTTGTCCCCAATTATCTAAAACAACTTGAGCTGACATGCCAATTACAAAAATCAACGATAAAAGTAAATAAATACCAAATCTTTTTTTTCTCATACTCATCATGTTAATTAATTATTTATCTATGTAAAAATACAAATAGATATAAAAACCAAGAATAGCTAAAAAGGCAATACAAGATGCCAAAATATGGATTTTTGACCTTTTATATGGAATTTATTCTCTAAACGACCAATAGACATCACATAAAAAATAACGGCTATCTATCACAGACAACCGTTATCACATACTTCCTTCACTTTTGTTTAACTTTATATCATAGACAACCTATTGAAAACCATAAATTGATAAATTGCATGGAAAATCTTCCACCCATTCAAGAAAACAATCTAGCGAACTGCCTTCAACATAATACTGAACTCGCCTACAAACGGCTTTCCTGTATCTGTACGAAGTTGAGGAACCGATTCTTCAGCACGGCGTCCTTTCTCCGGACGACCGAATACTCCTGATAAAATATAAGTTCTTTCCGGGCACATTGCGTCATTCTCCATATAACCAGAATTCGAAACATGTATGGTTCCTTCAGATCCGGAACGTTCCATCCAGCGCATCGCTTTTATTCCCGTCACATCCGGACTTCCCGCAGTTCCTCCCCATACACCCAATATAGGAGCAGCTTGCTTATTAGGATAAGCATCATACGGGCCCAATCCCAACCAATGTACCTGATCAAGCCCGGATACAGACTGCATGGACATACCAACAATAGGCAACCAAGGTACAGCTACCTTAGTAAGAATCTGATAATAAACGTTCAAGCGTCCATCCACTCCTATTGAATAACGATAAGTCACTGTAAAACGATTCTCCTGATCCACCCTATAATCCACAGTAGTACGGATAACCGCATTGGTTGGCGTCTTCTCCACCTTCCATGCTGTTACCGATGACGTATAATGAGTAAGATCGACAGCCTTACGAAGATTTTCTTTACCAAATCCGGAAGTCTCACCTTGATTTAATTTACGCCAGATAGCCGGATACAAGTCTTTTATCAACTGCTTTCCCTTTAGTTCCGCAGACACCAATTGTCCATTCTTCGGACTAAACACATAGCGAACATCACCAGCCTCAATGGTAACCTGATCCGCCTCAGTAACCAAAAGTTCACGACAAACAGGAACAGATATCAGTTGTTCTGTCTGAGGGCAAAGTTCAACAGCCCTGCGAGTGATCTCTGTTCCTTTTTCATCTGTAAATATAAACCACACATAATAAGTTCTTCCCGGACGAACAGTCACTAGTTTTTCTATCGGCAATTTAAAGTCCGACACTGTATGAGGATAACCATACATGGAATCAGTGCCCGAATATAATACATTCTCATCTTCCCGTACAGACCAAGCCATCTTTACCGAACTAAGATTCGTAAAATCAAAATCATTCTGGATAGGAATACGTACCGAATCCTGACCGGGTACAAATGAAATTTTGTCCACAGCAGGGTAAACCGGAGCATAGACGGCCTTCGTCTCCCAATAGTCACGAGTGAAATTACGATAGGAATCCACAATACCATCCCAACCGGCTGTATTAATCCTTAAGTATTCATCTTCACTCAAATCTTTCTCTTTCTTTCGGACAGGAGTCTTAACCCCTTGATCCGCCCACATCCATACAGCTGCTCCGGCTCCGGCAGGATGTTTAGTTAATGCCTTCCAACGTGCTTCCAACCCTCCAAACGCATCATTGCCATAAGCATGTGTGTATTCAGTCGAAATAACAGGACGTCCGGAATGTCCGGCAAGCCGGTCATATTCCTGCGGGTTCCAATAATGAGGAGCAAGAATATCCACTTCTTTAGGAAGCCATTCTTCAGGACGCCAAGGCAACAGTACCGGACGGGTGGGATCAAGTGCCTTGACCAATTTTACAGAAACCATGTGCAGAGAGGTCAAAGGATCTTCGTTACCTATTGACCAATAAATAATAGACGGCTTGTTTATATCCCGGACAATCGTTTCATACGAACGTTGCAGAACCGCCCCCGAGAATGAAGGATCATACATCAAATCCCCGGCTCCCCCTAGCGTCACTTCATTACCCACATACATTCCCATTGAATCACATAGTTCAATAAACCCTTCGGCAGGTGTGTAATGTGAGAGACGAAGATAATTGATATTGGCAGCCTTCATCAGTGTGAGGTCCTCCAACCACTGCTTACGGGTAGTGGCACGACCTACATCCGGATGTTCATCATGCCTGTTCACCCCACGAAGTTTAACTGCTTGTCCGTTAATTCTGAAGACTCCTCCATCAGTGGAAATCTGACGGAAACCAACACGTTCCATACGTGTATGTGTTACTGCCTCTTTTTCTAAAAGTTCCACTTTCAGGCTATACAAATAAGGAGTTTCGGCAGTCCACTGGTGCGGAGCCTCAACCGGCAAGCTCAAACAAATCTCCCGATCCGTCGAAACATGGGCAGGTATAGCCATTTGTCTTTGTGCCACCTCTTTGCCTTCTTTGTCAGTGAGTGTGAAACATAGCTTATAAGGCTCGCCGGGACTAGGATAATTTCCGGGCAATGTATTCTTATGCTTATCACTGATCATCACCCGTATGTCCAGATTCGCATCTTGAAACAAATGGTCAAAAGTTGTCTGCACCACCACATCATCAATCCATCGTTTAGCCGGCATAGCCTCCAAAGTTACATCTCTATAAATACCTCCCCAAGTCCAGTCATCACAAACATCAAACTTATACTCACGGGTGATCTGCCTTACCCTGACAGCCAGTTTGTTAGGCTCATCCGCTTTCAGCTTATTCGTCACATCAAAAGCAAAAGAAGTATATCCGCAATCATGACGCCCCAGTTCGTTCCCGTTGAGCCAAACTTCAGCCGATGACCATACACCACCGAAATGCAACAAGATACGTTTGTCTTTCCAATCCTGAGGAATTGTAAACTCCCTCACATAAAATCCCTCACCGGCTTGATTATCCTTGAATCCTCGATAAACCGGTTCTTCATATCCCAACAAGGCCCAATTGGATGGAACAGGAGTTGACTTAAATTTGCTTTTAGGTAAGTTCTATCAATTCAATTTATCCTCTTGTATCAGACAGCAGAACTCTTTAACTGCCCAATTTGTGAGCTTTAGTCTTTCAAATTTAGCGAATATTTTCTACCCCCCCCAATTTTTACAATAATTAACTTGTGTTTGTTGTAAAAATTGGATGTGCAGGCATAATTCACCCCAACAACTCAGGTTTCAGCCTGATTATTTGCGTGTAACGACTGATGTTATACACAAGACTGGTGAGTGCTACATTGGCTTTAGCACGAATAAGCCCTACTGTACGCACCACAAGTCCACGCATGGTTTGTTCCTCAAACCCGAATACATGCTCGACAAGGCAACGTGTCTTGGATTTTTTCCTATTGTCTGATTTCTGCTCCTTGGTAAGCGGACGGTTACGGTAGCCCTTTTCGCAAATTATCGGATTCATCTTATGCTGTTTTACAATCTCCTCTTGTCCGACATAACCGGCGTCCAAATACAAGTCCTTGCCTTCGTCTTTTTCATCCAGCAGTCCTTCAAAGCCTTTGGAATCATGCACTTCTGCCGACGTGGTATCATAAGAAAGTATGATCTTATTGCGTTTCTCAACTTTAGTATGCTGCTTGTAGCCGTAAAAAGTCTCATCACGCTTCTTTGTCCAGCGGGCATCTACATCCTTGTGGCACTTCTTGTGGGGATTGTCATTCCACAACTTATCACCCGCTCCCTGTTTTATCTGCTCATTTTCATCACGGGTGTTACGTTGGCGAGGGGCAATAACAAAACTGGCATCAATGATGCGACCCTCATTGAATTGCAGACCCTTACTTTCCATGAAACTATGAAATTCCGAAAAAAGCTTGTCATAAACGCCTGTATTTGTCAGGAGTTCGCGATACTTCCACACCGTCTTCTCGTCAGGAACATCGTCAACACATTCAATACCAAGAAACTTGCGGAAACTCGTACGGTCAACTATCTGATACTCTATCTGATGGTCACTCAAACCATAATAACGCTGAAGAAACAAGACCTTGAACATCAGCACACAGTCTATCGGCGGACGACCGGCATTACTTTTGCGCTCTCCGGTAAAAAGGGCTGATTCAAGAGTAGGACGAAAGATCTCAAAATCAACATACTGAGACAACACTTCAAGAGGATTGCCCATTTCATTCAAACGCAATTCACGATTCTCTGACTCAAATAGTTGATTATAACGAAGCTTACGGTATCGGGATAACTTGTTCATTATAAAATTCTTATTTTCTGCAAATTTACGCTCTTGAAACCATATAAACAACTGTACTACAATATTTTAATTTATAGAACTCCTCTTTAGCAAAATCAGACGTATAAAACCTTTCCAAACGGTCCGCCTCCTTTTGATTAGCGGCAAATGCAAATTGCCATGTACCGCTTAAATTAATCCGTTCCTGAGCCAACACCCCCAGGCTGCTCAATGACAGAAACGATGAAATAAAAATAGTACGTAAATTCATAAAGTATAATATTTTAGTGTTTTGTTCCTGATTGATATGTAAACGCATTTTCCTGTTACTGACACTGTCGGTACACCAAATTCAATTGCTCCATAATACCCGAAGGCACAAGTTTATCAGTCGGAGTAGCTATTTGAGGATAAGCATAAGTAAACCTCTCGGATTCAGGAAGTGAGGCATCCCCAATCATACGGTTCATCAATGAATTAACCACCTCTATTTTTAGATTATTTTTACCCTCATGGACATAAGAGGTTATATCAGCCTCCCAAGGAGAGCACCATACAGTAACGACTTCTTTTCCATTTACCCAGACACGCGCTAAGGAACCTAAGCGAGGAAAACGAAGCAGTAACCGTTCATTTTGAGCAGGCATCGCCAGATTTAATTCTTTATGATAAACCACCGTGCCTGAATAATAACGGATACCTGTATCGGCATGCACTGTCCAATCTATCAATTCGTCAAAAACGACTTTCCCGGGACCACCCCAGCGAGGATCAAAATAAACATTCCAACTACCCTCAATCGGAGTAATTGTTTCTTGTACATCCGCTATTCTCGGCAATAAACCGGTTGCCTGATTATTTGAAGTCACTATAAATCCAGACTCACGAGGAGCCAAAGTCAAGTTCAACAACATACCTTTTTCTCCGGATGCTTTTACAGGTATCATATAACGTTGCCCAGTCACAGCATCCCAATATTCCGCCTGTCGGGCATCCGTACGCAACCGGATAGTATCATGAAAAGCTCTGTCACTATGATTATTCAAAAAATACACATCGGCATCCGATAAACGACGATGAACAAAATAAAGGTGGGTTCTATCAATTCCATTTTTTATTTCTTGCATAAGGCAGCAGAACCC
>ERZ827528.2717-NODE-2717-length-15686-cov-13.074275_pt1 | contig 15686 bp, 10 predicted proteins | sample MGYA00519768_ERZ827528 | MGnify/ENA primary metagenome ERZ827528 (study PRJEB31778, sample SAMEA3449343) | human gut metagenome | biome: human gut; feature: human-associated habitat; material: faeces | place: United Kingdom | collected 2010/2012 ...
ACCATCTCGGGGTCGAGCGCGCTCGTCGGCTCGTCAAAGAGCATGACCTTCGGGTGCATGGCGAGCGAACGCACGATGGCGATGCGCTGCTTCTGACCGCCGGAGAGCGCGGACGGATAGCTGTCACCGCGGTCGGCCAGGCCGACACGGGCAAGAAGCTTGTCCGCCTCCGCATCTGCCTCTGCCTGCGACATGAGCTTCGTCTGCACGGGCGCAAGCGTGATATTCTTGCGCACGGTCATGTTCGGGAACAGATTGAAGTGCTGGAACACCATGCCCATCTGGCGGCGCATGGCGTCGATATTCACCTTCGGGTCGGTGATCTCCGTACCGGCAAAGGTGATGGTGCCGGCCGTTGGCTGCTCGAGCAGGTTCAGGCAGCGCAGGAACGTCGACTTACCGGAGCCGGAGGGGCCAATGATGACCACATTTTCACCGGGGCTGACATGCTCGGAAATATCATCGAGCACGAGATGGTCGCCAAACGATTTGGACAGGTGTTTAACGTCGATCACTTTGACGCAGCCTCCTTTCAAGCACACCGAGCAGCTTGGAAAACAGCATGACCAGCAGCAGATACATCAGCGCGATGCCGAACAGCGGGAACAGGCCCTGATACGTCTTGGCAATAACCGCCTTGGCCGCATACGTCATCTCCTTGCCGCCGATGACGGTGATGAGGGACGTATCCTTGAGCAGGGTGATGAACTCGTTGCCGAGGGCCGGCAGGATGTTCTTGATGGCCTGCGGGATGACGATGAAGCGCATGGTCGTGAAATAGTTCATGCCCAGGCTGCGGCCGGCCTCCATCTGGCCGGGGTCGACCGACATGAGGCCGCTGCGGACGATCTCCGAGACGTAGGCGCCGGAGTTGATGCCGAGAGCCAAGATGCCGATCATGGTATAGTTGCGGCTGCTGGCAAAGATCACGAGGCTCATGATCAGCAGCTGCACCATCATCGGCGTGCCGCGGATGATGGTCGTATAGATCTTGCAGATGGCGTTGAACACACCGAGGATCACATTTTTGTGCCCGGCGCGCTGCTGGTCGTGCGCCGTGCGGATGACCGCGACGATGACGCCAAGTGCAACGCCCAGCAGCAGTGCAAGGACTGTCGCCTCGAGCGTGGTGAGCAGACCGCTGAGATACAGTCTCCAGCGCTCGGCGGCCACGAAACTCTGGTAAAAGCCGACGAAGGCGTTGTCCCAGAAGCCGAGGGTCTGTCCGGCCTGCAGCTGCGCCGTCAGGTCCGCATAAAGCTGCGCCCAATTACCCATGTAGGTACCTCTTTCTTTCTACGCGCAAAGGGCGGCAGTTGGCCGCCCTTTGCATGCTTATGAATTTTGCAATTACTTGCTGGGGATATACTTGTCGATGATGGACTGGATGGTGCCGTCCGCCTTGAGCTCGGCCAGTGCCTTGTTCAGGGCTTCCTGCAGCGCGGTGTTGTCCTTGGCCAGGCCGATGGCGTAATTCTCGTTGGCATAGTCGGTGTCCAGAATGGTCAGACCGGCGTTTGCCTTGACGTACTCCTGAGCCGGCGCTTTGTCGATCACGACGCAGTCGACCTTACCGGCGAGCAGGTTCTGCACGGCGGTCGCGCCGTCATCGAACGCAACAACGCTGTCCTCGCCGTAATCATCTGTGCAATAGCTATAACCGGTGGTGCCGCGCTGGGTGCCGATCTGCTTGCCTTCGAGATCATCAATGGTCTTGATGTCGGAGCCTTCCTTCACGATGACGACCTGCACGCCGTTGGCGTAGCTGTCGGTGAAGCACATGGTGTTCTGACGCTCGGGCGTGACGGTCACGCCGGCGGCAACGATGTCGCTCTTGCCGGTCTGGACGGCGCTCAGAGCAGAGTCAAAGTCCATATCGTCGACAACCAGCTCCAGGCCCAGCTTCTGCGCCAGAGCGTAAGCGATCTCGATGTCGATGCCTTCAAAGCCGGTGCCCTCGTAGCCCTTGCCGTCGTCCGCAACGGACTCGTACGGCGGGAACTGCGCGTTGGTCGACATGGTGAGCTTACCGGCGGTCACGGTCTTGATGTCCGAACCCGTCTGGGTATCCGTCTGGGTATTCTTCTGGCCACAGGCGCACAGAGATGCGACCATGAGGACTGCCAGAAGCAGTGCAACAAATTTCTTCATTTTATTAGCCTCTTCCTCAAACAAAATAGATTGGGACTCGCGCCCCGTTTGGTATGCTCGTATGATAGCACGCTGAAGTAAGCCTGTCAAGCATTTTCGTGCATGAATATACGAATTTTACACCATAATATTCACAAAACGCGCGAATATTCAGAAAATTAATGAATATTCTCAGCCGAATTCGCGCTTTTGCACAAGATGGCAATGCCGCACGTTTGAAAAATTGACAATTTTGTGCTATGCTCTTTTCATGCATTTTACACGGAAAACGGGGACTTTTTCATGGATACGCGTCACTATGTCTATCTTCTTCGCTGCGCGGATGGCTCACTCTACACGGGCATGACGCCGGACATTGTGCGCCGCCTGCGGCAGCACGTCGGGCGTCTGCCCGGCTGCGCAAAGTATACGCGCAGTCACCCGGTCACAGCGCTGGCGCTGCTGCTGACGACCGACACCGCCACGACCGCCCGGCAGCTTGAGGCGCGCATCAAGCGCCTGACGCGCGCGCAGAAGGACGCGCTCATCGCTGACCCTGCGTGCCTGCCGGCCCTCTGCCCCGCACTGGCCGGGGCGGACATCCGGCCGGTGCCGGACGCGCAGCTCACAGACTACCTCCCCGACACGGAAAAACCGGCAGACGCCTGAGCGTCTGCCGGTTTTGCTTTGCCTATGGTTCAGCGCAGGCCGCGCAGCTCCAGATAGCGGAGCACAAGCTTGGCGACGTCGCTGATCTCCAGCCCGTCGGTGTTGACGCACAGGTCATACCCCTGTGCATCGCCCCAGCGCTTGGAGGAGAAGAAGTTATAGTACGCCGCGCGCTCCTTATCCACCTGACGGATGCGCTTTTCCGCCTCCGCGGGCGTGGTGTTCGTGCGTGCGCTCTCGCGGCGGATGCGGGCAGCCATCGGCGCATGGACAAACAGATTCACAAGCACCGCGTTCGGATCGTCACGCAGGACATAGTCCGCGCAGCGGCCGACGATGACACACGACTCGCGCGCCGCGATGGTACGGATGACCTCCGACTGCGCCTGAAAGATCTGCACCGGGAACGGCTGATCGTCGGCAATGACGCCGCCGCCCGTCACGAGCGAATACAGAAAGCTGCCCGGGCGCTGCTCTTCATGCGTCTCGACGAAGCTCGTGGCAAAGCCGCTCGCTTTCGCCGTTTCATTGATGAGCTCCGAATCGTAGCACTTGACGCCCAGCGCCGCCGCCAGCTCGCTGCCGAGCTGCCGGCCGCCGCTGCCATTTTCTCTCCCGATGGTAATGACAAGATTGGCCATGATATGATCTCCTCCTGTTTTCATTTCACCGTGACGACGGCGTTGATACGCCACTGGTCAAAGCGGTGCAGGATCGCTGCCGCCTCGGCGCGCGTGGCATTTCCCTGCGGGCGCAGATAGGTGGTGTTGCCTTCCTGCACGCCGCTGATGAGCGTATTGGCAACGGCCCAGCCCATCTCTGTCTGTGCCCAGGGCGAGACGCTCCCGCCATCCGGGAACACGCTCAGATCGGCAACCGCCATCGTGTTGTAATCCATAAACTCGGCGTAACCGTAGAACATCGTCATCATCTGCTCGCGCGTGATGTTCAGCTCGGGTGAGAACGTCGTCGCGCTCGTGCCGCTGACCACGCCGCAGTTATACGCCCAGACGACCGCCTCCGTGTACCACTGGCCGTCCGGCACATCCGTGAACGGCGCGGTCATGCCCGCCACGCTCGGCGAGCCGTTCATCCGGTAGAGCACCGCGACGAGCATGGCGCGGCTCATCTCTTCTGCCGGCGAGAAGGTCAGCGTCGAGGTGCCGACCATGAGGCCGCCCCGCATGACGTAGGCCACGTCCTCATAATACCACGCGTTGCTGCGCACATCGCGGTAGGGGTTTTTCCAGGTATCGACCGGCTCGGTCTTGGGGATGAGTTCATAGCGCAGCTTGGCGCAGCGCTGGCAGGTGTAAGTAATGACGCCAACGGTCTTGCTCGTCGGCTCCTGCCGCCCGGTCTCGACCCAGGCGTGGCCAAGCGCGGGCACATAGCTGCTCTCTTCAATATACGTATCGCCGCAGGCGCAGGTGTAGCGCGTGTAGCCCTGCTGCTCGCAGGTCGGCTCGACGACCGTGGGGATGTGGTTGTGCACATGACTCAGCTTCGGAATCTTGGCGTCCTGCCGCTCGCCGCAGACCTTGCAGACGCGATGCTTGGCGCCGTCTTCCTGATCGGTCTCCTGCCGGTCGATGATCCAGTCGCCCCAGTCGTGACCCTTTGCCGGTATGCGCACCAGATGCACGTCTCCGCACCGGCCGCAGACATAATACTCCGTGCCCGGCTGCGTGCAGTCCGGCTCTCTGCTGTTTTCCGGCTTGAGCTCGTAATTATGGCCCAGCTGCGGGACGATCTCCGTATAGGTGTCGCCGCAGCGGGAGCAGTTATATTCCTTCAGGCCGGTCGTGGTACAGGTCGGCTCCACGATCGTGCGGATACCGCTGTCGCCGCTGTAGTCATGGCCGAGCGCCGGAGTGCGGCTGCCCTCGACAATGTAGTGCTCGCCGCACGGCAGACCTGCCTTGTTGACGCAGCGGTACTCGGTGTAGCCCTGCTCGGTGCAGGTCGGCTGGACGACGTGCTTTTTCATGGTGTGCTCGTGGTGGTCGCTCGGGATGGCATACGTCTCCACCTCACCGCAGCGCATGCACGTGCGGTGCTTGATACCGTCGGTGTAGCTGCCGGCCTCGAGATCGACCTCCCAGGCGCTCCATTCGTGGCCGAGCGCCGGGATCTTTTTCTCATACCAATAGTCGCACTGTGTGCACATGTAGCGCTGATAGCCTTCCTGCGTGCAGGTGGCATCGTGCCCGGAGGAGACCAGCTTGTGGCCGGTCATGGGCAGCACGACCCGGTCGGTCGCGCCGCAGTCCTTGCACACAGAGACGATGGAGCCATCCACCGTGCAGGTAGGCTCGGTGCGGGTCGTCTCCCAGGTGTGGTCGTTGAGATAGACGAAATTGATGTGGAAGCCCGTATCCGTGCGCGTGATCTGCGCATCGTAATGCTGCAGCGTCGTCGTGGTCAGGACATAGGTGATCTCGTTGCCGTTATCATCGTGGATGGGCAGATTGTCAAAGACGGCCTGTCCGTCCTCGGGATCGGACGAATGATGCGCCACGACCACGGCATCGTTGTTGCGGCTCAGCTCCATGTACACGCTCGTCGGCCGGTCCTTGGTATAGACCTCATCGGGTGCGATCTGCTCGTTCGTCCACTCGAACGTGACCGTGATCGAGCGCAGCTCGCTGGGCGCTGCCGTTTTGTAGTGCAGCGTATGATCGAGCCGCAGCTTGCCGTTTTCCACGTCGGGCAAAATGCGCGCGCCGTCCTTGATGATATACGCCACCGAAGCGTCGGACGCCGTGCGCGTCTGGATGTAATACGATTCGCCATACGGCACCGTGCCGAAACCGACGAAGCCATAGGCGTCGGACACGGCCGTGCGCTCGATGTGCTCGCCGTTGCCGGACGTACCGGTGAGTTCAAACGTCACCCCGGCCGGGATGGGCGCGCCGGTCTCCGCGTCGACGGCATAGTACCACGCGACGTCGGACGAGGCGCTCAGCGGCGTGGAGACGGCCGAGGGCTTCTCATCCTGCAGATAGTCGAACGTGGAGTACATCGTCGGCGACCAGGTCTTGTTCACGAACTCCGTAACAAGCTGTGACTTGTCGTTATTCGACTTGCGGATCTCCAGCTCCTCGAGCATCGTCGTCAGATACGCCGTACCGCCGCGCGTGACGGTGAACGAAATGTTCGCCATGACCTGCGGCGAGGAGGTGGCAAATTTGCTGCCCTGCGACGTCGTGAACGTGTCGTGGAACTCGAAGTCGCCTGCGTTGTCCTTCGTCGACGCGGACGTCATATTCGGGAACTTGCAGCCGTCGGCATTGACCTTCAGGCACTGGCTGTCATACAGCACGTGGCCCGTGATCTTGTTGACGGAGCCGGACGTCAGCCGGAACCAGTAGGTATACGAAAAAGTATCGCCGACATGGAATGTCCGCGTTGCGCCGGAGCGCGTGTAGACGACCAGCTCGTCGCCGGTGTCCGCCGGGGTGTCGCCGTCGGCGGCGAACGCCTGCAGACCGCAGACAGAAACGAGCATGACCAGCGTCAGCAGCAGCGCCAGAAAACGTTTCATTGCATAACCTCCTCTTTCGGTCGCACCGAATCGCACAGGGATACGGCTTTATCATACCAAGGATCGCCGCATGTTGCAAACAGAAATTGCAAAAAAGTGACGAATTTAAAACAGACTCATCTGGCTGCTGTCCGGCATCTCGCCGAGCGCGCCCATGGCGCGCAGCTGCTCCAGGTGCGTCTGGCTGACCTTCGGACAGGCAGCCGAGAGCTCCTCGACCGACACGAACTCGCGCCCGTCGGCACGGCAGGCCACGAGATTCCACGCCGCGCTCTCGCCGAGGCCGGAGATAGCCACGAACGGCGGCAGGAGCTTCCCGTCGCGGATGAGGAACTTCGTCGCGTCGCTCTCATAGAGACTCATGGGCGCGAATTCGAACCCGCGGAGGTTGAATTCGTACACGGCCTCCAGCGTCACGAGCAGGTCCTCTTCCTTGGCCGTGAGCGTGGGCTTGTTGCGCAGCTCGTTGATCTTGCGGCGGGTGTAATCGAGGCCGCGCGTCATCATATCGGCGTCGAACGAGTCCTTCTGGCTGCGGCGGTAGAAATACGCGCTGTAAAACGCCAGCGGCTCGTGCACCTTGAACCACGCGATGCGAAACGCCATCATGACGTAGGCCACCGCGTGCGCCTTCGGGAACAGGTAGGCGATCTTGCTCAGGGACGTGATGTACCACTCCGGCACGCCGTGCTCCTGCATCGTCTCGACCCAGCCGTCCTGGAAGCCGCCGCGCTTGACCTTGCCCTTGCGGACGCTCTCCATGATCTTGAACGAGAGCTTGGCGTCCATACCGCGGCTGATGAGGTAGAGCATGATATCGTCGCGGCAGCCGACCGTCTGGTTGACCGTCGCCGTGCCGGACATGATGAGGTCTTTCGCGTTGCCGAGCCACACGTCCGTGCCGTGCGAGAAGCCGGACAGACGTACGAGGATGTCAAAGCCCTTCGGCTGCGTGTCGACGAGCATCTGGCGCGTGAAGCCGGTGCCGAACTCGGGGATGCCGATCGTGCCGGTCTTGCCGACAATCGGGTCGTCGTCCGTCAGGCCGAGCGGCGCCGCGCTGCAGAAGATGCCCATGGTCTCCGGATCGTCGAGCGGGATCTCGCGCGCGTTGACGCCGGTCATGTCCTCGAGCATGCGGATCATGGTCGGGTCATCGTGGCCGAGCTCGTCGAGCTTGAGGAGGTTTGCCTCCATGCAGTGGTATTCAAAATGGGTGGTGATGATGTCACTGTTCGGATCGTCGGCCGGGTGCTGCACGGGGCAGAAATCCGTGACGTCCTTATCCTGCGGGATGACGACGAGGCCGCCGGGGTGCTGGCCGGTCGTGCGCTTGACGCCGACGCAGCCGAGCGCGAGGCGGTTCATCTCCGCCTTCGGCAGGGTCTTGCCGCGTTCCTCGAGGTACTTGAGGACATAGCCGTAGGCCGTCTTTTCCGCCAGCGTGCCGATCGTCCCGGCGCGGAACACGTGGTCCGAACCGAAGAGCTCTTCGGTGTACTTATGCGCCTTGGCCTGATATTCGCCCGAGAAGTTCAGGTCAATATCGGGCACCTTGTCGCCGCCGAAGCCGAGGAACGTTTCAAACGGAATATCAAACCCGTCCTTGCGGAGCTTCGCCCCGCACTTGGGGCACACTTTGTCCGGCATGTCCGCGCCGCAGCCGAAGCCCGCGCCGGAGTCAAAGTCCGTATACTTGCACTGCGGGCAGACATAGTGCGGCGGAAGGGAGTTGACCTCCGTGATGCCGGAGAAGTACGCCACGAGCGACGAGCCGACGCTGCCTCGGCTGCCGACCAGATAGCCGTGCTCGAGAGAGTTGGCGACGAGCTTCTGCGCACTCATGTAAATGACGTCGTACCCGCGCGAGAGGATGTCGTGCAGCTCGGTCTCGACGCGGTCGGTGATGAGTTTCGGCGGGTTTTCGCCGTAGATGGCCGTCATCTTGCCATAGACCAGGTCTTTGAGCTGCTGGGCGGAATTTTCGATCTTCGGCGGGTAAAGATCCTTCGGCAGGAGCTCGAACACCTCGACGCTGTCGGCGATGGCGTTCGTGTTCGTGACGACGACCTCCTGCGCCTTTTCGGGGCCGAGGTAGGCAAATTCGTCGAGCATCTCCTCCGTCGTGCGGTAATAGAGCGGCATGGCCTTGTCCGCGTCGGAAAATTTCTTGGCCGCCAGCAGGATGCGGCGGAAAATCTCCTGCTCGGGATCGAGAAAGTGCACGTCGCACGTCGCCACAACGGGCTTGCCGAGCTCCTCGCCGAGCTGCACGATGCGGCGGTTGAGGTTGCGCAGGGATTCCTCGCTGCGCACGGTGCCGTTATCGAGCAGGAAGTGGTTATTGGCCAGCGGCATGATCTCGAGATAGTCGTAAAACGACGCGATGCGTCGGAGCTCCGTGTCGCTCTTGCCGCGCAGCACAGCCTCGAACACCTCTCCCGCCTCGCAGGCGGAGCCGATGATGAGACCCTCGCGGTATTCCATGAGCAGGCTCTTGGGGATGGTGGGGTTGCGCTTAAAATATTTCAGATACGACCGGGAAATGATCTCGTAGAGATTTTTCAGGCCGGTCTTGTTTTTCACCAGAATGGAGATGTGGTGCGTGCGGCGCTTCTCCTTCAGGCCGCCGCGCACGAGGTCGTTGAAGTCGCCGATCGTCTTTGCGCCCTTAGCCGCGAGCATGGGCAGGAACTTGTCCATGATGCGCGCCACGACCATCGCATCGTCACACGCGCGGTGGTGGTTGAAGTCCGGCAGGCTCAGGCGGTTCGAGACCTGGTCGAGCTTGTGGTGCTTGAGATCCGGCAGCAGGTACTGCGCGAGCACCAGCGTGTCGAGATACACCGGCTCGAACGGGATGCCCGCCCGGCGGCAGGCCGCGCTCATGAAGCCGGTATCAAAGTCGGCATTGTGCGCGATGATTGGCCGCCCGCCCGCAAAATCGAGAAACTGGCGCATAGCCTCCGCCTCGTCGGGCGCATTGGCCACGTCTGCATCCGCGATACCGGTCAGGCGCGTGATCTCGGCCGGGATGGGCATGTGCGGGTTGACGAAGGTGTCAAACTCCGCCTTGATCTCCCCGCCGGAGAAGAGCACCGCGCCGATCTCCGTCATGCGGTTCGTGTCCAGATGCAGACCGGTCGTCTCGATGTCGAAGGCGATAAACTCCGCGTCGAGCGGCAGGTCGCTCTGCCCGTGCACGGCGAGCGTGCCGTCCACGTCGTTGACGAGGTAGCCCTCCTCGCCGTAGATGATCTTCACGCCGTATTTCTTCGACGCCTTCCACATGTCCGGGAATGCCTGCGCCACGCCGTGATCCGTCACGGCGATGGCCGGGTGGCCCCAGTAGGCCGCGCGGGCCACGAGGTCGGCGGGGTCGGAGATGGCGTCGAGCGCCGAGTAGCGGGTATGTAAGTGCAGCTCCACGCGCTTTTGCGGTGCGTTGTCGGGGCGGATGACCTTCTCCCCCTGCACAATGTTGCGCGGCTCGAGCACCATGTCCTCATCGTACTTGCTGTAGTTGATCTTGCCCTGCACGCGCAGCCACATGCCCTCGTGGATGAGGCCGACGATGCTCTGGTCATCGTCCGAGCGCAGAAAGCGCGACACGCGCACGCTGCTCGTGCTGTCGGTCATGTCAAACGAGAGCACGGCTGAGCCGTATTTGGCGATCTCGCGGCTGTTGACGGCAAACACCTGCCCCTCGAGCGTGACATTGCCGCTCTCGAGTGTGAGCTCGTTCATGGGCGTGATGTCTGTGCGCTTCGGGATGGGCTTGCCCATGAGGACCCTGGCCTTGGCCTTCTGCTCAGCCTTTTTCTGTTCCGGGGCGGGATACTCCGCCTGGATCTGCACGCCGCGTAGGCGGAACTGCGCCGCGAGCAGCTGCTCAATATTTGTGCGCTCGACGGGCGCGGGCATGCGTGCAAACCACGTGTGCAGCTGCATCGTCATGCTCTCGCGTTCGATGAGCACGTCCAGCACCTCGGCCTTGTCGAGCCCGCCGCAGGTGTCCTGCAGGGACGCGCAGTCCGGGAACATGTCAAGAAACGGGATCTTTTCGCTCATAGCTTCCTCACTTTTCGCTCAGGATCAGGTCCACCAGCGCATCGGCCAGCTTATCCGCAGGGTACTTGCCGAGGATCTCGCCGCGGCGAAACAGCAGGCCGCAGTCCTTGCCGCCGGCGATGCCGTAGTCCGCCTCGTGCGCTTCGCCGGGGCCGTTGACGACGCAGCCCATCACGGCGACCGTGATCTCGCGCTCCAGCCCCTGCAGCCGCTGCTCGACCTCCTGCGCAAGCGCGATGAGGTCGATCTGCGTGCGGCCGCACGTCGGGCACGAGACAAAGCGCACCCCCTCGCGGCGCAGCCCGGCCGCCTTCAAAATAGCGATGCCGGCGCGCACCTCCTCCACGGGGTCAGCCGTGAGCGAGACGCGGATCGTATCTCCGATGCCCTCGGACAGCAGCGTACCGATGCCGACGGCGGAGCGGATGATGCCGTTGTAGGCCGTGCCGGTCTCCGTGACGCCGACGTGCAGCGGATACGGGAACCGCTCAGCCGCGAGCCGGTAGGCCGCGATCGTCAGCGGCACGGTGGAGCTCTTCATCGACAGGGCGATATCGTCAAAATCATACCGGTGCAGCAGGTCGATGTGCCCCTGCGCGCTCTCGACGAGCGCCTCCGGCGTCGGGTGGCCGTACTTTTCGAGCAGGCGCTTTTCCAAACTGCCGCCGTTGACGCCGATGCGGATGGGGATGCCGCGCTCCCGGCAGGCCTCGGCCACCTTGCGGACGTTGTCCGGCTCGCCGATGTTGCCGGGGTTGATGCGGATCTTGTGCACGCCAGCCTTCGCCGCCGCGAGCGCGAGCCGGTAGTCAAAATGAATGTCGGCCACAACCGGGATGGGCGAGGCGTGCACGATCTCGGGCAGGGCGTCCGCCGCGGCCTGATCCGGCACGGCCAAACGGATGATCTCACACCCGGCGTCATGCAGCCGGGCGATCTGCTCGATGGTCGCGTGCGCGTCCGAGGTGTGCGTGTTGCACATGGACTGCACCGCGACCGGCGCGCCGCCGCCGATGGCGACGGAGCCGACATGGATCTGTTTTGTCTGCGTTCTGTTCATAAACACTCCTGTATCTCCGAGAAGCCCGAAAACGCACGAAAGCCCGAGGCGGAAAAATCCGCCCCGGCTCAGGTGACGAGTTTGGAAATGTCGTTATACATGACGTAGGCCATCAGTGCCAGCAGCAGCACCAGCCCTGCCGTGTGGATATACCCCTCATACTTGGGGTCGATCTTCCTGCGGCTGATCCGCTCGAGCACCCACGTGACGAGCAGGCAGAACACGCGCCCGCCGTCAAGCGCCGGCAGCGGCAGCATGTTCATGACCGCGAGGTTCACGGCGATGAACGCCGAGAAATAAGCGGTGTTCGAGAAGGCGGCCGCCTTTGTGGCCGACTCCTTGCCGACCTCGTTCATCATGCTCACGATGCCGACCGGGCCGGACAGGTCCTTGACGCCGACCGCGCCCGCGAACAGATCGCTCAGGCCCATCCAGACCATGCGCACGAAGTCCATCGCGCTGTACCACGTCGTCTGGAGCTTGGCGCCGAATGTCGCCGGCTTCGTGCCGAAGTAGAAGCCATACATCTTGCCGTCCTGTCCCGGATACTCCCGCGCGACAAGGTAGAAATCATTGAGCGCGACCTTCTCGCCGTCACGCTTGACGACGATGTCATGCGTGTCGCCCCCGCGGGCGAGATATTCGCTGACATTGGTCGTGAAATAGATGCGGTGCCCGTCGATGCTCCAGATCGTGTCGCCCACCTGCAGAGCGTCCTCCCCCTGATAGGGGCAGCCGTCCATGAAGTCCGTGAGCGTCGGCGTGGAAAAGCTCTTCGCCTGCGCGAACACGATCAGAAGCAGCAGCAGACCGAACACGAAGTTCATGAACGCGCCGGCGCAGAGGATCAGAAACCGCTTCCATGCCGGCTGGCTCGTGAACGCGCGCGGGTCGTCGATCGCCTCGTCCTCGCCCGCCATGGCGCAGAACCCGCCGATCGGCAGGCAGCGGACGGCGTAGAGTGTCTCCCCCTTCTGCTTTTTCCAGATGGCGGGGCCCATGCCGATGGCGAATTCATCCACGCGCACCCCGCACGCCTTGGCCACGAGGAAGTGGCCGAGCTCATGCACGGCGATGAGGATACCGAAGACGAGAATTGCGAGCAGAATATACATGTGCTGTCCTTTCAGAAATGGAAATACGACCGGACGAAGGTACGCGCCTCCTGATCGGCCGCGCGGATAACATCCAGATCGGGCGCAGCGACGGGCGCGATGGCATCCACCGCCGCCGCCACGCTCTCATAAATAGAATGATACCCAATTTTATGGTCCAGAAACAGGTGCACGGCGACTTCGTTGGCCGCGTTCATGACCGTCGGCGCGGTGCCGCCGGTGCGCGCGCACCGCATGGCGAGCGCAAGGCACGGCAGCGCCTCGAGATCCGGTGCGTAGAAGTGCAGTCCGCCGGGGTAAGCCGTGAAATCCAGCCGGTCGCTGCGGCTGGGCCTGCGCTCCGGATACGTGAGCGCGTACTGGATGGGCAGACCCATGTCCGGCACGCCGAGCTGGGCGATGACCGTGCCGTCGAGCAGCTCGACCATTGAGTGCACGACGCTCTCCGGGTGGATGAGCACCTGAATATCGTCCGGCGTGACGCCGAACAGGTGCATGGCCTCGATGAATTCCAGGCCCTTGTTCATCATGGTCGCGGAGTCCACGCTGATCTTCGCGCCCATGCTCCAGTTCGGGTGGCGGACGGCCATCTCGGGCGTGACGTCGCGCGTTTCTTCGCACGTCCAGCCGCGGAACGGACCGCCGGATCCGGTGAGCAGGATTTTGCGCAGTTCCCCCTCCCGGCCGGTCAGGCACTGGAAGATGGCCGAGTGCTCGGAATCGACCGGCACGATCTCCGCACCGCATTCTCTGGCGCGGCGCATGACGATATCGCCCGCGCACACGAGCGTTTCTTTATTGGCCAGCGCGATGCGGCGGCCCTTTTCGATAGCCGCGAGCGTCGGCCGCAGGCCGACCGCGCCGGACACCGCCGTGACGACGGCGTCCGTGTCCGAGAGCACCGCCGCCTCGCACAGAGCGTTTTCCCCGCTGCCGACGGCAATGTCCGTATCGGCGAGCGCGATGCGCAGCGCTCTGGCCGCCGTCTCATCCGTCACGGCGACGAACGCCGGGTGCAGCCGGCGCGCCTGCTCTTCAGCGAGCTGAATGTTGCGGTTTGTCGTCAGCGCACGCACGTTGAGACCCAGATGCTCCGCGACGGCGACGGTCTGGCGGCCGATGCTGCCGGTGGAACCAAGAATGGAAATTGAATGTACCATAGCTGTGCTCCCTTACTTTGCCACGACCGAGATGGCCGGCGCCAGCAGCACCAGCAGCTCAAGCATGGGTGCCGTGAAGATCGTGCTGTCAAAACGATCGAGCATACCGCCGTGACCGGGCAGCAGATTGCTGTAGTCCTTCACGCCGTGCTCACGCTTGATGGCGGAGAACGCAAGGTCGCCCGCCTGACCGGCAAGGCTGCCGAAGAAGCCGTAGATGGCAAGCAGGCCGATCTGCACGCGGTAGCCGCACAGATGCAGCACGAGACCGTAGAGCATGGCCGCCGCGATGGCGCACACGAAGCCGCCGACGCAGCCCTCGACCGTTTTATGCGGGCTCAGGGCGGGGGCGAGCTTGGTCTTGCCCAGGCTGCGGCCGACAAAGAACGCGCCCGAATCGCTCAGCCACGTGATGACAAACGGCAGCAGCAGATACGGCGCCTTCGGGTCGTTCAGGCCGAGGCGCACGAGCGACGAGAGCATCCACGGGATGACAATGCCCGCCGTGAACACGAGCGCCAGATCCTGAAACGGGATGCGCTCCGGCTTGTGAAACGAGATCATCATCTCGACGAACATGGTCACAAACAGCACATAGGCCGCGATCTTGAACACGAGCTCGGACTGGCCGAACGCCGCGCCGAGCACGATGGCCGCGCCGCACACGCCGGCATACACCGCAAAGCGCGGCACGAACTTCGGCATTGCCGTGTGCAGCAACTCCCACGCGCAGAACGACGCCATGATGGCCACCACAATGCCCCAGCCCCAGATCGGGGTGAAGAAGATCACAGCCAGCAGCGCCGGGATGCCGATGGCCGCAACGATCAGTCTGTTTTTCATGATTGGTTCCTCCCGTTTGTCTTTCTCTCGGGTGCGGCGGTCATTTCACGCCGCCAAAGCGCCGGTCGCGCCGCTGGAACTCCGCCAGGGCCACGTCCATGTCGCGCTCGGTAAAGTCCGGCCAGAGCACATCGGTGAAATACAGCTCCGAGTACGCGCCCTGCCAGGGCAGGAAGTTACTCAGCCGCTGCTCCCCGCTCGTGCGGATGATGAGGTCGGGGTCCGGGATGCCGGCCGAGTACAGATAATTGCTGAACACATCCTCCGTGAGCTCCGGCGCAGTGCCGGCCTTGTACGCCTCGGCATAGCGGCGCACGGCGTGCAGGATCTCGTCCCGGCCGCCGTAATTGATGCACAGGTTCATCTGGCAGCCGTCGTAGTGCGTGCTCTTCTCCTCGGCCGCGGCCATGAGGCGCTGCAGCTCCGGCGAGAGGCCGGAGCGCTCGCCGAAAAAGCGCATCTTGAACTTGTCGCGCTCCATGATTGAGAGCGCTTCTTTCATATATTTATCGAAGATGCTCATGATCGTGCGCACTTCCTCGGGCGGGCGGCGCCAGTTTTCCGTGGAAAAGGCGTAGACCGTGAGGTATTCGATGCCGATGGCCTTGCAGTAGTTGCCGATGCGGCGAAACGCCTCGGCGCCGTAGGCATGGCCGGCCGTGCGCGGCAGGCCTCGCTTTTTGGCCCAGCGGCCGTTGCCGTCGAGGATAATCGCCACATGGCGCGGCAGGCGCGAGAAATCCACCTGCGGCGCAGTTGTCTTATCGTTTGCCATAGTTCCTCCTGCACCGCCCGGATGGGCGGCGCCTGTAGACAGGATATTCAAACGGGGGGATGAAAAATCCCCCCGTATCGCATTTGCGGGTCCGGGAACTCAGATCTCCATGAGCTCCTTCTCTTTTTCGTCGGCGATGCGCTCGACTTCCTTGATGTAATCATCGGTCAGCTTCTGCAGATCCTTCTCGATGATCTTGAGGTCGTCCTCGGTGATCTCGGACTTTTTCTTCTGCGCCTTGAACTTGTCCATCGCGTCGCGGCGGATGTTGCGCACGGCGACCTTGGCCTCTTCGCCGTACTTCTTGACCTGCTTG
>ERZ827528.2753-NODE-2753-length-15500-cov-7.662156_pt1 | contig 15500 bp, 20 predicted proteins | sample MGYA00519768_ERZ827528 | MGnify/ENA primary metagenome ERZ827528 (study PRJEB31778, sample SAMEA3449343) | human gut metagenome | biome: human gut; feature: human-associated habitat; material: faeces | place: United Kingdom | collected 2010/2012 ...
CCCAGTTCGGTGCACTCCTTTTTATAGGTGCCGGCTACCGGATGCTGGAAACGGGTCGGGTTGGTCGAGTTACCGGTGATCGATACGTCCACACCCTCTTTGTGCATGACGGCTACGCCTTCGCGCACGTCATCCGCGCCGTAGCAGCGTACTTTCGCACGCAGACCTTTCGAATAAGGCGTTTCCTTGACGATGTTCAGTTTGCCGGTAGCGTAGTCGAATTCAGTCTGGACATAGGTAAAACCGTTGATACGCGAAATGATCATCGCCGCATCTTTGCCCAAACCGTTCAGGATCACGCGCAGCGGTTGCTTGCGTACTTTGTTGGCCATTTCGGCGATCTTGATTGCGCCTTCGGCGGCGGCGAACGATTCGTGCCCGGCCAGGAATGCGAAACACTGCGTCTCTTCGCGCAGCAGGCGGGCAGCCAGGTTACCGTGGCCGATACCCACTTTGCGGTCGTCGGCTACAGAGCCGGGGATGCAGAAGGCCTGCAGGCCTTCACCGATGGCCTCGGCAGCGTCGGCTGCGTTTTTACAGCCTTTTTTGATGGCGATCGCGGCACCGGCCACATAGGCCCATTTGGCGTTTTCAAAGCAGATCGGCTGTGTCTCTTCGCACATTTTGTAAGGGTCGATCCCCTTGGCCTCGCAGATGGCTTTAGCCTCTTCGAGGTTTTTGATGCCGTATTTGGCAAGCGCGGCGTTGATCTGGTCGATGCGGCGCTCGTAACTTTCAAATAAATTAGCCATTATACTTTTGTTTTTTAAGTTCGGGGAAATCGGTTACTCTTTGCGCGGGTCGATGTATTTAGCGGCCTCGGCGAAACGGCCGTAGCTGCCTTTGGCTTTTTCAAGCGCTTCGTTGGCATCCACGCCCTTTTTGATCATGTCCATCATCTTGCCCAGGTGGATGAACTCATAGCCGATCACCTCGTCGTTCTCGTCGAGGGCCATGCGGGTGCAATAGCCTTCGGCCATTTCGAGGTAGCGAGTGCCTTTGGCCACGGTGCCGAACATCGTGCCGACCTGGCTGCGAAGTCCTTTGCCCAAGTCCTCGAGCGAGGCGCCTATGGGAAGTCCTCCTTCGGAGAAAGCCGATTGAGTACGGCCGTAAACGATCTGCAGGAACAGCTCGCGCATGGCGGTGTTGATGGCGTCGCACACCAGGTCGGTATTCAGCGCCTCCAGAATGGTCTTGCCGATGAGGATCTCGGAGGCCATAGCGGCGGAATGGGTCATGCCGGAGCAGCCGATGGTCTCCACCAGCGCCTCCTCAATGATGCCGTTCTTGATATTCAGCGTCAGCTTGCAGGCGCCCTGCTGGGGGGCGCACCAGCCCACGCCGTGGGTAAAACCGGAAATATCGGAGATTTCCTTGGCCTGGACCCACTTGCCCTCCTCGGGGATGGGAGCCGGACCGTGATAAGCGCCCTTGGCGACGGGACACATATGCTGTACCTCAGTGGTATAGATCATAGCGAATTCCTTCCTTCTAAATAATGAGGGATGTCCTCTTATACGCCATTATAGCAAGCCCACCGCGAATTTGCAAGTAATATTCCGAACATTCCGTGCAGCAGATGGTGAGGCGATACGTTTTTGCTGATTTGCTGCATCCTGTAGGACAGGTCTCTATCAAGTGTATCGTCATGGGGGCGAATAGCCGCGCCGTCTTTATCCGTTGGAAAGGCAATCATGCTATTCCTCCGCTCCGAATCCCATAGCACTTTTTCACGAACAATTTGGAAAAAGTTCTTGTCAAGCAGGGGTATTCGATTGTATACTTAGGATAGTTGACAGCGATGCGCTGAAAACGACAAATCCGAAGGGTGTTCTCTCTCGATTTGCTTATGAACCATCAGGCAGCATCGCGAAGCAACGGCGAGGGGCCGAAACACAGGCCCGGTAAGGATGACGGTATGAAAAAATCAGAAACAAATACTTTGCGTATTGAGCCCCGCAAGGTTCATGCCGCCGCGGTAGGAATGGCGATGGTGCTCATATACCTTGATTATCATTACTTTGTTGAGACTTTTTACTGGGTTTTTCAGCCGCCTTTTCGCATAGCAATTGACACGGTCACGATTGTTGCTATAGGCTTAATACTCAATGTCGTAGGCCTTAGTGAGATACTTGCTACCAGCCGAACATATATTGTATCTACCAAAGGAGTTACGGTCATTTTTTTGGGTATCATCCGCCGTCTATATCCATGGCAGCGGTTCCAGAGTATTAACGTGTACCCTATGGACATAGGTGATCCTCCATGGGGAGGCCAGCCGTTTTTAATGGTTTGCAGCACCGTGCCGATTCGGACAATGGAGGGAGGAAAAATTGATCTGGAGCGCGCGCTCCTTCGATGGCCTCATATTCTGGTGTTTCCACTACTGCCGGGCGAGGAACGCATGCAATTTGAAAGCCTGCGGTGCGGGGAAATATCTCCCGACCTGGAGGATCAGGAACCCGACGAGGAGGAATAATCGTCTTGGCTGACGGAGATGACATGGGGCAGCAACCGGATGCACTTCACCTACGACAGCCTGGGTCCCGCGTCTGTGACGTACAACGGCAACAGGTATTTCTACCTGAAAACCGGTGGCACCATGGCCGCCACACTGGGCGCTGCGAACCCCCTGCGCTATCGCGGGTACGTCTACGACACCGAGACGGGCCTGTACTACCTCACCAGCCGGTACTATAACCCGGTTTGGGGAAGGTTTATCAATGCGGACGGCTATGCTTCCACGGGACAGGGATTTACCGGGGACAATATGTTTGCGTATTGTAATGATAATCCGGTGAACTATAATGATTCCGAGGGAACCTATCCGCTGCGCAATACCATGACAATGATGACAGATACTGGCGGCAACACCCCAAAGCCAAAATATTCAGCCGCCATTCCCATCGGAACAGGTACAGCAAGTTCTGCTGTCAACGCCGTAGCGGAACAGACATTGAAGCCCAAAGTGGTTCCGGTTCCCGATACAGTGCTTAAGGAGGGAAAGAACTTTGGACCGCTCCCTAAAGCACTTAAGAGTTCAAAAGTTGTTTCGGCAGCTTTTGCTCTCCCCTTTACAATTGCCAGCATTATTTCTGATTTTAAACACTATGAAGGATTGGGGGTTGCCCTATCAGTTTTTATGGATATATTAAACCCAGTTATATGTATTATGTTAGGGGGCTTTATCGCCGCCAACTTCTGCGCATTTCCCGCGGTGTTTATATCCATTGCAGCCGGAGTAGCGGTTGACGGTTTTTTCTATGTGTTAAAGGACCGCTTCCTAAAGGCATACAGAAAGAAGGGTAAAACGTGATCGGTAATATTTCTACTATAGGCTTTATTGTAGTGATGATTGCCTCTGTTGGTTGCATGATAACAGGGCTTTGGATGCTGTTTTCCCGGAAGTATAAGCATGATCCGCGGAATCCCATAGGCGCCAATATTGCTATGCTCCTGATGCCGCTTGGAATAGGATTGCTGACCTTTAATGAAATGGGCCTTTTCCCGGCGCGATACGACCGTATTTTGCTTGTTATTGGAAATGCAATAAACGGAGGCGCTATTGAACTCGCCACGCTTTCTGCCATCCATGTTAGCCGTAAAAGCGGAAGAAAAAAGGATGCAAGAACGGGCATAGTAGTGGCATGCCTTGTTGGAATCTGCTTCTTGGTGGGTTTGACGTGCATGATTTTCATGCCTTTTGCTCCTTGAAACAGCAATTAAGAACCAGGAACCCGACCAGAGTGAATAACCGTCCCGGCTGACGGACGTGGCCGTTAAAAGACGGCCACGTCCGGACACCAGCACCTATGCCTATGACAAGGACAACCGGCTGACCAAGGCGACGGAGGGTGCCATCTCCGCCAACTACACCTACGACAGCTTCAGCCGCATGACGGGCCTGACCGCCAAAAACGGAGTCCCTCTTACCACAAAAATGCCTCATATATAAGACGGGTATAACAGCTTACCGGTCTTATATATGAGGCTTAGTTTTGTTCACATTTTCTTCTCTATCGCCTTACGCGCCTTGCTCCTGGCCCTTGTCAGCAGCATCCGCACACTGCTGGGCTTGACGCCCAGGGCAGAGGCAATCTCCGCATCGCTCATGTTCAGGACATATTTGTCCTCCAGCAGCTGCCGCGTCCGCGAATCCAGCTGCGGCCAGACCCGCCAAAGCACATCGGCATCGTCCAAAAGCAGGATCTGCCGTTCCGGATCCTCTGCATCCCGGGAGGCAATGTCGATCACCCCATTCCCCACAGGGAAGGGGGCCCTGCGCTGACGCTTTTCCTCCTCGATGGCATTATACCGGCACGCCACAACGATGTAGTTGGTGCGGGAGGCCGCGTCCATCTCCCGCAGCTGGGGAATATGGTCGATGAATTTTCTGACAGACTCCTGCAGCACATCCTCGCACGTCCATTGGTCATGTATGACCTTCCGGATGGTTGCGTACATGAGCGGATGGTATTCCAAAAACAGCCACTCCATAAAGTCCCGGTCATCATCATTCTCTATGGTCTGAATGCAGATGGGAATCATTCGGTATTCTCCCCTTTTCAGAAAAGCAATAAAAACCGAGGAAAATTATAGCATAAAAATCGCATCTTGACAATAGTGCTTCCATGGAAGAAAATATTTTTGGAAAAAATTTAGAAAAACTGTTGCATTTTGCCGTTTCAACAGTTCTATTAGTGTAGAGGGATTTGAGGAGGTACCAGCATGACAAAGCAGGAAATGCTGTATGAGCAGTATAATGATGCATTGTTCCGGCTGCTGATGCACAGTGTTGCACAGCATCAGGGGCAGCAGTACCAGGAGGAAAACCAGGCGCTGAAAGCGCAGGAGGGCGGCCCCTCCGAGACGGCGAAGCGCCGGTGTCTGCGGACGATCTCCCGGCAGGTAAGGCGGGGCCACGCCCGCGCCGCAGCCCGGACGGCGTCGCGGGTCCTCAGCAAGGCGGCGGTCGTTATGCTGCTGGTCATTTCCTGCCTGACGGCTGCGTTCGCCGTGTCACCCGTTTTCCGCAGCGACGCGCTGCGGTGGGCTGTGGCGACCTTCGGCGATCATGCGGAGTACCGATTCAACCAAACGGAAGGAGGTGTTCAGTACCAGGGCATCGAAGTGGGCTGGCTGCCGGAGGGATATGAGCTGGTGGAAAGTAGGGCTACGAATAGGACGATACTGCGCCGCTATACCAAATCAGGAGCCGATATGAAACAGAGAATTGATATTCGGATAATGGACTTTTCCGATGAAGGCGTTTTTAAGATTGATACGGAGGCGGACGAGGTGTATCAGGTTCTGGTTCAAAATACTCTTGCCACTGTAATTGAACGCGATAATAGCGTACAACTTATTTGGATGTATCCGGAATCCAATTGCATCATCATGCTTTGCGGCGATAATATTTCCACGGAGACTGCCCTGAGAATTGCCCAGAGTATAGTTTTGTCCTGACAGATGGTCAGGAATCTTATTGCAGAAAAATACAGACAGGAGAGAAAACATGAAGAAGAAATTGGTTTCCTTTGTATGCGCCGTCATGGTTGCACTTTGCCTGGCAGTATCTGTTCCCGTGCAGGCCTATGCCGCGACGGAGGATGAGATCGCGCCGCAATACACTGGTATTTCAGAGATATCCGCCGATTTATACTTTGAAAACGGCGTTGCCTATTGCCGAGGGACCACCCGCGCCTATGCGAATTATACCGTTAAGCTGGTCATGGTCCTGAAGCGCAGCAACGTGGAATATGTACGCTGGGAGGATACCGTCACATATGATACCATCATACTTGAGCAACCCGTCAACATCACCCACGGTCATGTGTACCAGGTAGTGGTCACGGCCTATGTGTATAACTCTGCGGGGAAGCTGGTGGAGACACAGACAGCTTCTACCGGAGTCAAGGCCTATTAACACCGCAAAACTGTAACAAAAAAACGAACGAAGGTGACCCTTCATGCAGACCGAGGATGCTCCAGAGCTGACACCGGAGTTTCTGGAGGACTTGCGTCGATATACGGAATACGGGTGGGGACCCGGGATCACGGCGGCGCTGCTGAACCGTTGGCATCCGGTGGCGCTGACAAACCTGGATGTGATCAGACTCCGCCGACGTTTGGGCCGAGCGGCAGCACCGGTGCAGAATGCCAGCGACGACGAGCCGCCCCGCCGCTGATTCCTGGCCCGAAGCTATTTCAAAATATATAACCTCGTTACAACACAATTTAAGGAGCCCTGCTCCCGGAGCTATTACGCCCCGGGAGCAGGGCTCCTTAAATCACAGCGGTATTCCTGACGCTGAAAAAACCGATGAAAGCCGCCGCATCGCTTGCCCCTGACGGTATGTTCCGAGTGAATGCTTTTGCACCGAAACACTCTGAATATGGGCAGTAGATTGAGACGCTTCAAGATGACAAGTGCACCTGTAGGCAGGAAGTAGAAATTGCAAGGCTAAAAAAGAGTATAATGTTTTCACCTTTTTTGACATACCCTGTGCATCCTTTTTCTGAACTTGACAAGCATTTGCTTGCCAGCCTGTTCAGTTTAGCACTTGCCGGAATTACGCAGACGACTTATTTGACTCCCAAAATGGCCATTGGGCCATGCTTAGTAAATGACCGTTGTCGGATGATGTGCGGAATCAATTTTATTTTCATGTAATTCAGCACAATGCACTTGTATCTCTTGTCAGAATATGATAGAATTAAATAGAAATGTGCAAACATGCCGTGTTCAGCACAAAATGATTGTGCAGATGATTTTCCTTATCCAGATGGGTCGCCACCAGTACCTGATACCGTTCGCCCCAAAGCCGCTGCGCCAGCTTCACGCCGATCTCATGCGCCAACTCCGGCGTGGCCTCGCCGGACGCGAAGGACTGATACCCATGGTAGGCGATTACACCGTCCTCCTTGCCGAAACGCTTTTTTACTGCCAGCATCTCGTCCCGTGCCGTGGACGGCAGGCAGTTGATGCCGCTGATAAATTGCCGTACCACCATTGCACTCTCGTCGTCCGGTGTGACCGTTGTTTTCTCCGCACGGACAGCATAATCGATCACATCCGAAAGGCTTTGGGTCTGCACATCGGTCAGTTCCTCTTGCCGATAGAATTTCGGATTATCCGTCTTGTCCGGGTTTTCGATATACAGCACCACCTTGCCCAGCCAGCCCTTGACCGCCCAGATGGATGTGGTAGCCATGGCATTACTCCTGCTTTGCCGGAAGCACGACCGCCGCTGTAACCTCCCGGATGAGCTTGTCCAGTCGCTTGCTGTCCTCGTCATAGCGCTTTGCATCCACCACATTCAGTACATGGGCCTTCTGTGCGATTTGGTTAAGGTTGTGCCCCACATAGTGCATCTCACGCATAAAGGCAAAGTATTCCGGCGGCGGTGCTTCACGGGGTACCTCTCCGGTGATCAGATGGCGAAGGTAGGCTTCGCGGGACAGACGGCATTTTTTCACTTGTTTATTCAGATTTTCCGCTTCCTTGCGACTTAGCCGCACCTTGATCTCAATGTTTCGTTTGGTCATGTTCATTCCTCCATATAGCGATATTGCCGCGCTCGGCGGCGCAGGGGTTACAGGGGGATGCCCCTGTCAAGCTGCCTTTTGTCCCCAAAAGGCGTTGCTTGCTGGTATAGCACATTCTCACGCTCCCTGCGGTCGTGCGTCGGAGCCGACCTGCCGACAAACGATCATCGCTCCCGATCCCGTCCGCGCTCCGGAAGCGCCATCACACGGTCATAGTCCTCACGGAGCATATAACAGCGCTCTACGCTCCAGCCCTTTTCACCACCGCGTTCGACCGCCATATACTGCTCCAGCCGGACACAGGGATCCGTTCCGTCCAGACAGCTTCCATAGACGGAATATCCACCCATGTTCGGCTGAAACGCTTTATTGCCGCTGGACACGGCGTAGGTGCGGGAGCGTTCGCTGTATTGTACGGTAAAACAGTCCTGCATAAAGGTGATATAGCCGCATACATGAGTGCCGGCACGCTCGGCTTTACGAAACAGCTCTTTCATTTTCCCATAGGGTAATTCGACCTGCTGTTCGGGATACTGCGCCGAAAAAGACACGCCGTCAAAATCCTCGGCCACAAGAATGTGCTCGCTGTTTTGATACTGACGGCGCACCGCTTCTTCGGCTTCTTCGCGACTTTCGGCTTCCACCGTAACGGCCCGTTTCAATGTTTCGGTAATGATGACCCTGTATTCGTTCATCGTGCAAAGCTCCTTTCCGTCATCGGATTTTCTTTCGCCGGTTGCAATCCCATCCGTATACAAAGCCAATCGTTATAATCCTTGCCTTGCCGGGGGAAGGCACTTGCTACTTTATAACGCTCGGCCAACTGCTGTCGGATCGCCTCGGTGGCGCTGCGTCCGGTCATGTCATTATCCAGGCACAGGCAAATGGTTTTGATCTCCGCATGGTCTTTCAGATACTGTGTCAGCGCCAACGGCAGACGGTGCTCCTGTGTTTCCTTTTGCGGCTTATAGACTCCGGCCAGGGATAACAGATGCTGTGACCGCCACGACAGCCCGCCAGCCTGCGCCATGGTGGCATAAGATAACAGGTCGATGGCCGACTCGAATACGCAGAGCATCCGACTTTCGCCCGTAGCCGGGAGGGCAAAGGAAAATCTCTTGTCGCTGCCGGTCGCCTCGCCCTTAAAATCCGTTCCGATGCCTCGCAGGCACGCATAGCGCGGCGTTCCGTTCCTATCCATGCCGACGAATACGGCATTATGGTAGGGGAGGCTTTCATACAGCTGGCCGGAACGGATACACTGCTCGATCAATCCGCCGTCAATGCCGCGGCTTTTCAGATAGGCAATAACGCGGGTATTGCTGTTACTTTTGGGCGGCAAGAGCAGCGTTTTCGGCTTCTCTGGCTGAGCGCGGGCATGAAAAACGGACGGTCTTTCCGCCGCCCGTCCCACGATCCGCTCTACCGCCTCGGTAAAAGGGAGCTCTTTGACCTTGATCAGGTAATCCAGCGCTGTTTTTCCGCCGATCCCGCGTGAGAACCAGCACCACTTTCCATTGGAGATTTTAAGGCTGTCATGCTCACGGGTGCAGTAAGTGTTGCCGCCGAAATGCACCAGCTCCTGCGGCTCATAAGTCTGGAGGTAGGTCAGCAAGTCCATTTTCTTTGCCCGGTCGATCATCTCTCTTGTAACATAGCCCATCGGTTCATCAACTCCTTGAAATAGAATAAGCCGGACAGGCTTCACATCGGTGAAAGCCGTCCGGCTATGTATGGGATCTGCATACTCTATGCAGATCAGGGTTATTCGGTTGTGGTGTCCTCATATGATAAATTAACTTATGATAATCTCGTTTATAGTATATGGCAAGGGCGCAGAGGAGCCGATCCATTATCAGATATTTTTCCCATCAATTTTCCTATGGCTAAATTATATCCGCTGCCGCTTGAATAATTTTATCATCTGATTTTGCATTATTTCTGCAAAAACAAGATATAAATATTGACACAGACGATTTTAACTGCTATAATATAGGCGAAGAATGGAGAAACTATACTGTGGATGGAGGTATCCGCTTATGCTTATACAGTTTTCGATTGAAAACCACCGGTCTATCAAGGATAGCGCGGTGATCAGTTTTGCCGCTTCAAAGGATAAGTCTTTGGAGTCTTATCTGCTGCACCCGGACGAAAAGAGAGCACTTTTACCGGCTATTGCTATTTACGGAGCGAATGCCGCCGGCAAGAGTAATGTGCTGCACGCACTGATGACGATGAAGGATATGGTCGTCGGAGAAGCGGCCAAAATATCCAAGGGACAAAAATTGCCATGGGAACCGTTTGGTGACACCACAGTGCCTACATCCTTTGAGGTCGTGTTCATTTATCAAGGTGTTCGGTATGCTTACGGCTTTTCTTTTGATGCCAAGAAGATCTATACGGAGTATCTATACCATTGGCCGAACGGGCGCGAGGCACTGATTTTCTCAAGAGAAAACGGCGCATACGAATTCCGTGAGAATGTTAATGAGCAAATCACACTCAGTAACCGCACGCCGGATAATAAGCTGTATCTTGTTTCCTCAAATGACTGGAACTTGCCGCAAACGGAAAACGCCTACAAGTGGTTCTTGGAAAAGCTGACATTCTTGATGGAGGAAGCACCGGCTACTTCGGAAACGGTCGCGCAGATCGTCAGCGGCGATGAGAAGAAGGCTCGTATCCTGAAGGAACTGTTGCTTGCAGACCTCGGTATTTCCGATGTGACTGTCAAGAACATCTCCGGCAAGGCCCCGGTCATTACAACCACGCACCGAGTCATCGGTGCGGATGGCAGTGTGGAACACTTTCAGCTCCTTATGGATCAGGAGTCGTCCGGAACACAACGATTTTTCTCCCGTATCGGCGGCTGGCTGCAAGCGCTGGAGAACGGCGCACTGCTTGTCGTTGACGAGATCGAGGACAGTCTGCATCCGCTCCTGACAAAGCGGCTGATCGAGATGGTTCAGGACAATACGATCAACACTGAGGGAGCACAGCTTCTGTTTACGACGCATGATGCTATGCTGCTTGATCTTACCTTCTTCCGCAGAGATCAGATATGGTTTGCGGAAAAGGATGAGAAGTCCTGTGCGACTGAGTTGTATTCGCTGGCATCCTTCTCTCCGAGAAAGGGTGAGAACATCCGCAAGGGGTATTTGCAAGGACACTTTGGTGCGATTCCGTTTATCGGAGGTGACGGCTTATGGCAGGAATGAGAAAGGAATACGACCCCAATAAAGCCAGTCGCCGTAAGCGTAGACCTATCATTTATATCATCTGCGAGGGCAAGGAAACGGAAACCAAGTATTTTAAGCATTTCCGTTCTCGTAACTGCCTGGTAGACATTGTGCCGATTTCTTCTAAGATTCGATAGGGACGCCTTCCGTGGGCTTTCAGTGGTGTTAAGCGGGTTTGCCGCGGGATTTCCATACCCGTAGATACGCTCTGTTCCACTGTTTCCGCCCCGGTTTTTCTGTTCGTGGGTCACGGCGTGGGTCAACTGGAGATTTCCGTTCCTGTTCACATGTCACATTTTGCGTTGCTGGAATCAATAAGACCTTTCTCGAAAAAGTAATAGCTTTCCGCCAGCAGTTGTGGTATGTGTTGTGGTTGCAAAAAAGGAGGTGCCGCAATGTATGACTACATGAAAGCCCTGCAAAAGCGTTTCGACCGTCAGGAACACAGCGAGTTGGACGCACAGGTCGAACATGCCCAAGAGGAACTGCGACGGGACATGGACGCCGTGGGGCGCAGAAAACTGCTCCACCTGTTGGACGCACAGAACACATTGCTGGCTGAATCAAAGCTGATGAGCTTCACGGCGGGCTTCAAGCTGGCGTGGGGCATGGCGAAAGAGCTGGAGGCAGATGGGCTCTACTCCTTCGAGCAGGAGGAAGAAGAACGCATCTGCCATCCGGCAGAACAGGAGGACTAAATGGCGAAAAAACGTGCAAATGGCGAAGGCAACATTCGCAAACGCGCAGACGGGTGCCGGAACCAAAATCTGTGAAGAAAAGCATTTGAAATTCTGATTTGCCTCTGCTATAATAGGCGTACAGCGTGTGGCGTTTCTGCGTAAATCCAGTTGCAGAGCAGCCACGCGCCTTTTTTTGCGGAATCGGGTGAGAAATGGCAAGATGGGAGAAAACTTCATAGGAAAATCGTGTAGCAGAAATGCGTAAGTCCGGATGTTCTGGGACTTACGCATTTCTTATTTTTTTGAAAGAAAGGTGATTTTTTTGGAAACCGGAAATCAGTTCTTGGGGACGGAGCGTATCGGTAAGCTCATGCGGCAGTAGCATTGAGCTTTTGGATCTTTGAGCGGCGAGGGGTATTCTGATCATGTCCTGATAGGAAAGGATAGCTTTGGGCTGGATATTGCTTGCCAAGAAAGCGTGCTTTGCTGCAATAGCGGCATCGTGCTCATCAATGCTGTTGGAAAAAGTAACCTTATAAGGAACATGGTTTTTAGAAAACGAGCATTCTTCATGAGCGGATGCAGGGATAGTACAAATAGAAAGCAATATTAAAACTGTGCAGAACAAACTGGCAATACGTTTCATAATTTACTCCTATCTAGCGTTTTTCGCTTAAAAAAGCAAGTAAGGCGTTGCTGAATGCAGTCAGTTCATTTTGTGCCAACATATCTGACTGGTTGTCAGAGAAACATGTAATTGTATAGTTAAAACCTGAAAGTCTAAAAGAGTTTGTACACACTAATGCGGAAGGGAGATTTCGGTTGTATCCGAATAGATCATCCGCGCTATTTAGTATTTGAGGTGAATAATCATAACTGGCATACCATTCTTCTGATAAGTCTGTGGCAACTTCGCTATAACTAATCCCTAACATGATTACAACATTCTTATCAATTCCTTTGTATACAAATACTTTGGAACGCTTTGGGAGGGTATCATCATTTGCCTGCTGGGGAAGGGCCATGAATAGATTTGAATGATTCAGAATTTCATTGTATCCCGTATAAGAGAAGTTTTCATTGATTGAATCAATGAGTTGGTAGAAAGTAGGCGGTGTTACAACAGGTTCACCTTGTTTGTGAATTTTTTGGAGAAGAAAAACATTCGTAGTTAAAGATATGCACATTACAAGAACAAAAACAATTACTACTCTCCGTGTTGATAATTGTGTCATGCCATCTCCTTTCTAACTTTTGCGAAAGCTGTAAACATATTTTGCTTTCTAAAATGGCCTTGACTTCCGCTTGTGTGGAGACCTGGTACAAAAAGTAATCTACGGTCACTCCTAGTTTATCAGCCATGCTGCGTAAAGTAAAGGCACTCGGAGCTTTTGCAGCAAGATTTTTGCAACTGAAGTAACTACAACAAAATGACAGCTTCTGTTTTGTCGAACTGAACACAAAAAATGAACATCGAAAATCAGACTGTTGACTGGTCGCACTGCGCGAAAAGTTGACGGTCTTTTTTTATCCCCAAAATCAAAAAAGGAGGTCAAGCACAATGGCAAAACCTAAACCCCTTGACCAACTCCGAGCTGATATTGGCGTCCGGCTGAAATAGTCCCCAGTGGTTTTTCTGGCGAACACTAACACCGAAAAGGAACGAGCTGAGACGCAACTTGCACAGGAACAGCACAAGCTGGAACGTCTGGAAAACCGAAAAAAGTTTCTGGAACAGGTCATACAGGCCACAATTTCGTCAGAAATGAAAAAGATCACGCAGCCCAGCGGGGCCGCGACGCCTTCGGGACAGCGACACGCATAAGCGCATCGCTGTTCCGAAGGCTTTCTGTGTTCTTCGAGAGCACCCCCGACCAAGGCCCAAAAGCGGCAAAGTTTGCCGTTCTACCCCCTGGCCACGCAGGGTTTCCGAAACGTGCGGAACGCTCCGAGGGTAGTGATACCACCCCCCCCACCCAAAACACCACCTGTTTCGCCGTGTGTGCCCTTGTGTGCGATTTTTCTCCGAAAGCCGAGTGTGTACCCACTTTCACTCGTGAAAGCGAACATGGGCCATTTGTGCGAGAGGCTGAAAAACACGATGAAAGATGGTCTGAGATAGAGTTGTTGCTGATAGTGAGGGTTCACAGGGAACCGGGAAATGTATGTATATAAAAGCATGGCAGAATCAAGGGTTACAAATGCTCACCACATAATCAATAGTGCACTCACTGGATCACGCAGCCCAGCGGGGCCGCGACGCCTCGGGACAGCGACACGCATAAGCGCATCGCTGTCCCGAAGGCTTTCTGCGTTCTTCGAGAGCACCTCCCGGCCAAGATCCCAAAGCGGCAAAGTACGCCGTTCTGACACCCGGCCCGGGGATGTTCGTAAACGTGCAGTACGTGTCGAGGGTAGTGATAGCGGCCCCGTCCGGAAGGCCCCTGTTTCGCCGTGTGAGCCGTTGTGTGCGATTCTTCTCCGAAAGGCGAGTGTGTACCCACTTTCACTCGTGAAAGCGAACGTGGGGCGTTTGTGTGAGAAGTTGAAAAGTGCGATGAAAAGCGGTTTGGGCCAGCATTGTGACGGTAACTTTTTGGAGATATACGTGGGAACGATTTTGAGTGAAAAACTGAACTTTTTAAGCCGGATTTTTGGACGGTGAAGGCCGTTCGATTTTAGCACAAGATAAAGGGCCGCAGTCGCAAGCGCCCGCGGCCCGCCCACAAAGCCCCGCAGTGCGGGGCTTTCCGAGGTTTTGAAACCGCAGTCTAAGGTGCACCTTGAGAGACGTTTTCGCTGTCTTGGGTGAACGTGAGGGGCATCAGACCCCAGCAGCAGCGGACTTTTCAAGGTGGACGTTCCGCAGTCAAACAGCAAAACTGCCGTTTTTGACCACTCGAAAAAGTGCTTTCAGCATAGCGGCAATTTTCGGAGTAAAACGCGCATATTTTGCGCCGCAGTAGTCAATAAAAAGGGATTCTCAGCCGTCCGAAAATCGCACCGCTGTAACCAAAGAGGACGCCCCGGCAGCGCAAAATTTGCGTCGCAATAGGCAAAGATAAGGCTCCCCGCTTGAGGGATCTCAAATGATAACTTTTTGATAACAGTCCGGTTTTCCGATAGCTTTGTTCCCTTGGTTACGGTATAAAAAGCGGCCAGCAGCACATGGCTGCCGGCCGGAAAAACTTTATATTTTTTCTCTGTCCTCTTGACGGGATGCGGTTCACTGTGCCAGACGCACAGTGCCGGGGGGCGTTCCCGTTTCCAGCGATTTATTTTTCTCTCGGCAAGGGACTGTTCATAAGGTGACACTTTCCGTTTTGCGAAGCCGTGAAAATTCGATGTGTTCCGTGGAGATGTTCACTGTGCAGCATACGCCGTACACGTTTCCGATAATCACTGAGTAGAATTGATTTGTGTTTAGGAGGACAAAGCGGCAGATATAATGTTAAAAGTAGTTGCGTGCGCACGCATATTGCGTTATGATACTGGTGGTTAGGAGGAATATATCTATGAAACTATTAAAATGGCTTTCCGTAACAGACCGATTTTACAAAATCTATTTGGACAAGCAACTTGCCCCCTATGGAATCAACAACAGTCAATATATGTTCTTAATCAAAATCTGTCGTTCGCCCGGTATTCTACAAGATTCTTTGTTGAATATGTTCTATGTTCATCCAAGCAATATTGTACGGACGGTTGCGACATTGGAAAAGCAGGGAATGATTACACGTTCTCCCAATGATAAGGATAAGCGGACATGTAAATTGTATCCTACAGAAAGAGCATTGTCTATTATTGACGAGATACAGATGATATGCGAAAAGACAGAAGTTCTTTTATTGCAGGGTATGAGCGAATCCGAGCAGAACCTTTTTATGGATTTCTTAATACAGGCGGGCAGAAATATCACATCGGAACTCCATATAGAGAGAAAGGGGGAGGAGTTCAATGACTGAAAATCCTCTGGGCTATGAAAAAATTTCAAAGCTGTTGAAAAATTTTGCTGTTCCCAGTATTGTGG
>ERZ827528.2777-NODE-2777-length-15374-cov-77.652980_pt1 | contig 15374 bp, 34 predicted proteins | sample MGYA00519768_ERZ827528 | MGnify/ENA primary metagenome ERZ827528 (study PRJEB31778, sample SAMEA3449343) | human gut metagenome | biome: human gut; feature: human-associated habitat; material: faeces | place: United Kingdom | collected 2010/2012 ...
TCTGCTCTGCTCTGCTCTGCTCTGCTCTGCTCTGCTCTCAGGATTGTGCTGTGGCAGCGTTCCATTGTCAATAAGCTGTTTTATCAGCTTTTCAGCCTTTTCATTGTTGATGTAATACTTCTCGTCCACATCATCTTCAAGGTAATCTTTCAACTTCTTTTTCAACGGTATCGGCTGTGGGAAATGGTAGTTATATTCTCCCAAAAATGAAAACATGAAGCATCTTTCACGGTTCTGTGCCACTCCGTAGTTCTTTGCGTTTAAGTCCTGCCAGTAACTTACATATCCAAGACTTGTCAGAAAATCAATCCAGTTTTGAAAATCTACCATGTTTGCATCGGCATGAACTTGTGGCACGTTTTCCATGAACAAAATCTGTGGCAACTCACCGCCACCATCTCTTATCTCTTTCAGAATACGTTCCACTTCCCACAAAAGACCGGACCGTGTACCACTACCTTTTTTCATTCCTGCTTGCTTCCCGGCAACCGATAAATCGGTGCATGGAAACGAGTAAGTAAGTAAGTAAGTGAAGGCTTCCGTATTGCAGATATTCAAATCATCCGCATGAACCTTTGTTATGTCCATTGTAGGAAAATCTGTGCCATGCACCGCATTGTAGCTTGCTACAGCATACTTATCAAACTCAACAACTCTGTAATGCTCAAATTTTGCACCGATTCTTTCCAGTGCCATTGCCTGCGAACCATATCCGGCAAACAGTTCTATCAGCATTATAGGCTTTGTAATACGTATCTGTTCACGTATCAGGTCAAAAATGCTCATCTGATTCTGACATTCGTAATCAAACTTATCTAAATCACTCATTTTTTCAAGGAGACCGCATATGCTTCACTCTGGCCAGAGTCTCGGCTCCTTTCTTGATTTTATCTAACTATTGTTTCACTCTGTTCCTTGTACTGTCTCCCTGCCATCTGCACCAGATAATGCTGTAAGGCTTCTGCGACGCTGATACGGTGCTTTACGCAGTATCGGTCAACGTAACGCTTAAAGTCCTCATTCTGCTCGTACAGGGCGGTGTAATCAATGGGTTCCATCTGCATCACACTCCTTCCGGCTTCTCGCACCGTTCAAACGATATCACCCAAACGTAAGGATTAGCATCCCAACCGTAGCGGTCAATGTCGGATTTCTTGATGGTGCTGTTCCAGATTTTAATAAAATGCTCTCTGGCTGTATGTATGCGATCATATTCATTCTCCGGGCTGTGAATAAACCCTCTGTTATCTATCGCTCCTTCTGCTTTTGCTCCATCTTCAGTGACATCCTGCAACCGCTCAATTCTAACATCCGTAACCTTAAGCCAGATTCGTGCGGCTTCTTTTGGCATGTCCAGAATTGCCCGAACCATTTCTGTATTGAATAAAATCGGTTTAATTGTCATCTGTTCCACCTCTCTTTATCTTCCTGCTGCAATAAGGGCAATACTTATAGCCGTTTTCTTCTGGCGTGCCCTCAAATATCAACTGCCGGTTTTCACACTCTGTTACATAAAGGTTTGATTCCGAATCTTCAAGTTTCCACTCGCATGACTGTTCTGTGACATACTTGCCTTTCACAATCTTGAATGCCCTAATTAGGTATGGGGCTTTGTTCCAATTTTCCCCATAGTACTTTTTAAATTCCTTTTCCAACTGCTCCACAACCTTGTCCGGGTCATAGGCGGTCGGCTGGGCATCTATAACAGAAGCAACGCGTAAAAAGTCTAAGCAATCCATATCTTCGTTCTTTGAAATTGCTTTTTCTAAATCCGCTTTTAATTTATCCGCATCAATCAATCTTCCCATCTTCATCACTCCAATCAATGTGCTGTCCACAGTACTTGCAATACAATTCATCGTCCCACACATGGAATATATGTTGATTGCAATTAGGACATTTATAACATTTTTGCAACTGGCAACCATCAGAAATATGTTTTCCGTTATTCACAAATCTTGTATCTACAAATTCCGGTCTCTTTTCTGTCTGTTTCTCCACAGCTTCACGACATTCCTCCATCGTGCCGATCTGGTGGTACTGCTGCACCTCTTCCAGTGCCTTGATTGCCATTTCCAAATCTTTCATTCCACATTCCCCGGATACCTGTCCCGCCGTATGCATTCGATACTTAATTCTTTTACATGCTTCATTCTCCGTCATGGCTACTCTCCTTAACTCCATTTAAAATCCTCACAAGGTCTCATTCTCCGCTGATTCTTACCTCTTTTATTGCATATTCCCCAACCACCGTAATGACAATCTTCACAAGTAATCGGATATTGATTTAATTTTTCCTCAATACATTTCTTGCACTGGTAAGAATTTTGATTATACTCATACCGACAATTACGATTTTTGCGTTTGCATGTCGCCATATTACTCCTCCAACAGTTCCGGATTGTCAAATACATTCCCAATCACTGAACATTCATCACCTAAAACTTCATAGCTTTCAGCAGATAATCTGTTTGTCACTTGAAAGGAAATTGTTTCATCATCCCATACGACTTTACCGATGCAATCTGCTTCTGCCAGTCCGCTTTCTGTACTGTATGAATCCCAGTAAGCAACAATGTCATTCTCCCAAATCAGATTACCGTTCTTGTCTTTCAGTCCGGTGCACTGGCAGATGGTTTTCACTTGAATATATAAATCATGCGGTATTCCAGTGATGGCATCACATATCACCCATTCCCCGTTGCCTGCCCGCTTGCCACGGAATAAATATCTATCTTGCATCTTCATTCCTCGCTTTCTTTCTGTAACCATGACAGCGTACAATCTTTACAATCATGGTTAAAATCGCATACCTTGTCACTTTTTAATAAATTCCGCAGGACACATAATAGTGCCATCGCCAACTCTTCGTCCGTCATGCTCCTGATCCGGTCTGCGTTGATCATAGGTGCGTAGTGCTCGCAATCTCTTTCTATGTCCTCATGCGGACAGTCGTTGATTTTCTCACACCATGAGTACGCATCAAACCCATTATCCTTTGTTTCTAAATTCTTGCAGTTATTACATCTCGCCATCTTCTACCTCACTTTCCCTGTACGTCTCCGGCAGTGGCATCCAAGATACAATATCAATGTCCTCGTCAACCAAATCAATGTTATAACGTTCTCCGTATTCTTTGAGATAATCAACGCAAACACTTGACCACCAGTACCACTTTCCGTTGCAATAAACAGCAGTATCAACAAATGGAACATCCTTTATGTCTTCGTAATACGGTTCCGGGTTTCTGTTTATCCATGTTACATTAACTGGTACAAGTTCTTCCGGCAGTCTCTCGCTTACCGGAATCCACACCGGCTGATTCTGCAAGGCGATGATTGCTAGCTGTAATGCATCACATCTTTTATCAGCATCAAGTGTGCAAAGGATATTTGCCGTATCACAACACTGACTATGGATATCATTTAATAATTTGATAGCTTCTTCTCTCTTCATTCCGCACCTTCCATTTCTGACAGCTTGGCTTCGGCTTCCTCATGAGTAAAGAATACCGATTTATTAATTTCGCAAATGCTGCAATGTTTAGCTACACTCTCACGTATGCAGTACGCCTTATCACTACAATTCTCGCAAAATCCTCTAAAACACATTCCAGACAGATTATTTTTGTTTTTTCCACAACAATACTCGATAGAATACACTGGTGTATCTTCACTGATTGGCAACCGCAGAAGCAATCCCTGTCCCTCGGCATCCTCATAGGCTGCCAGCTTCTCTATTGCGCAATATCCTCCATCGCAATTTGTATATTTATCATTCGGCTTTTCTCCAAAGCACTGATAAAATGTTCTTAATCCGTTTTCAACGTGATTCTCCTTTACCAAAATTCCATCAGTAGTTCTTTCTGTCAGTCTCTCCATTATTGATCCTTTCCCATTCCTTCATGACTTCTCTTTCTCTTTTCCATTTGTCGATCCTGTACTTGATGTTATCTTTCACAATGTTTACCAAGATAATCATTCCAAAGATTATCCATACAAAAACCAACAATGCGATCAATACCACTCCAACCATATCTGATAAAGTCACGATAAACTTCATCTTGCATCCACTCCTTTCTCCAAATTTACAAATCTAACGCATCATATATTGCATGTGGAATAAAACATATCCCCTTGACCATGTATTTCAACAAAGTTAATGGGATTTCTACCACCATACACAAGAAAACCCAAATCGTAGCTGGCTTGCTCATTTTCCACATCATTCTAGGGTCGGATGGTATTCGTCCATTTACTTCCAATGCCTGGTAAGCCATTTTAGAAAATCCAATCATTTCTTCCTCCTACATTTTCTCATGCTCTCAAAAACTGCTTCGGTATCGGCACTCCGTTACGGTCATAAAAAGTAAAATCTCTGTACGGGTAATGCCGGTTGCTCCCCACCAGCCGAAAGAATGTTGGCCGACTTTCTGACACTTCCAACAGCCCATCCTCAATATTCGGGTAGCTGTCATTGTCATTCTTCACGGCATATATCTTCATGGTTCTCACTTCTTCCTGCATGTATCTTTGGTTTCTCCGACATTGCCGGATAGCTGCACTCATACGGCTTTGTCCGTCCGATTCTAATAGCATCAGCAACCGGATGTGTAGCCATGTAGAGTAAATCACCGTTCTGAAAGTTTCCTGTTCCCTCTCTCATACAGCTACACTCCTTTTTCCGTATGTACTTGTGATTCCGTATACATTGCAAATTTCTCTGTAATATATTTCCTGTGCATGGATATGAGCATCCACACGGTCAAGTTCCGTCTCACACCACTTTGCAAATTCTTCTGTGGACAATGGTGTCTCCAAATTTTCAAATTTTTCTCTGTTGTCAATCACAAAACACACCATGTCAACCGGAATGTGGTTCAAATCCGCAAGAATCTGAATCTGTTTATCCTTGTCCTCTGCTTTTTCATAATTCGCCAACAATTCATAACCTGTCATCTGCATCTATATCACCTCTTATCAAGTTTGATTTCTTTGTCGTAGCAATTTTTCTTTGGATTTCCCTCTACTGGGGAAACCATCTTTTTAGGGTCTGTAGTGTATGATCCGTTTAGTTTCACACCTATTTTGCTTTTTTCATCCACATAGCATGACGGCTTGTAACGATCCGGTGGAATGTAATTGTGAATGCGCCAGTGCTTTACCAACACAACTCCACTATCGAAAGATAAAAGGAATCTATTGTCTATCAATGCTTTCAAATCATCATCAGAAGCACCGCACATCCTTATGATTTTCCGTGGGTTGTTCACAAATCCGTCATCATCAGCGTTCATACATATGTGGAAATAAAGCATTTGAGCCGTAGCAGGAATATCCAAAAAAGCATCACTCTCAATTATTTTTGCGCTGAACATTCGTTTTTCTGCCATTTAGAACTCCTTACTCAAAAATAGGCTTCTCAATATAGATTCCGGTGTTTTCCACCAGTTCTCTCCACAAGTCCATGAAATCCTTTCCGTTGCACTTGTCTCCGGCTTTGTCCATGTGGTCGGAAAACTTATCCTTGAAATTCGTCAGCTTCTTCTTACCAAATCCATCTTCCATAAGAATTACCATTCCATATAGGATGTACCTTGTGGACAACTCATTGATAAGATTGTTACATCTGACCTGTTCCTGGATGCATTTCTGCGCTACAACCGACTTGTAATGTGGATAATCAGCTTCGGTAAATTCCTTGTACTCAATCGTCCAGTCTGCAAAATCGTTAAGCCTGCTCTGTAACTCCGTATAAGGCTCATTCTCGTACTTTTCATTGTATTCGGTGAATTTACCGCAAAAGTCGGAAAGTCTCGTCTGTGAGTACTTATAGTCTTTCCACAAGGTATAGCAGAACAGTGTCAGTATTCCGGTGAATGGACTTCTATTCGCAGACTGCTTCAAAAGTTCTGTCTGCCGCATGATTTTCAAAATTTCCTGCGGATTGTCATATCGTTTTGGCATTTTATGTATCACCTCTTTTCAAGTTCTGGCTCTTTCCTTTTGCAATGAGTAGCACCGTATTCTGATTTTCCTACATATTCGTAGCAATCAACACATTTCCATCTACCACTTTGATACGGTTTGTGAGTACGTCCGTTGATTGAGTGCATTGTGTTTGGGTACTCATTCCAACAGCTACAATCGTAATTTTTTTCACTCATGTAATCTTCTCAAATTGATTTAACATGCATTCCTTACACAACTGGACACCTTCAAAATTGTAAAGTTCCTCTACATCCTCACCGCACTTATCGCAGTACAGATGCTTCACATGGCGGTTGGGACAAGCAGATCCAATACAAGGATAATTTCCAGCAGCGCATCCGCAGCATTCATCTTCGTATTTCACCATTTTCTGAAAAACTCCTTTAATTCATTACAGAATTGCTGAAATCTATACTTAAACAAGTACTTTTTAAAAGATTTAGTTTCATATTGATAGCAAAGATACATAATTTGTTTTTGAGTAGAAAGAGATTCATAAAACTCCTTGTCAGTTTCTTCAACATATTGTAAAAGTACTTCATAGTCTGTTTTATTCATTACTTTCACCGTCCTTTTCTCCATGCAAAAGTTCCATAAACTTCTGATACTGTTTCTGTGAAACTGAATTGTTCTGCTTCTCAGGCTTCAAACTGATGACTAGATGCTTGTCGGCTATGTTCGCAAGTTCCCTTGCAAGGTTGATTTTGCCTTGTTCCAGACCATCACGGTAACCTTTTCCCGGTCGGTACTCTGCGATCTGCTTCTTTCCATCACCTTGACCACCGGCTGTCTTGTTGCGAAGCTGGTAACCCTCGTCCGCATAACGCTTAATCCAGTACTGCTCCCACTTGTCCAGTTCTTCTACCGGATAATGTAAGAATCCGATTTTCCAACCGTATATATTTTCCACAGAATATAATCCGTGACTTTTAAGAGATAAATCAATGTGTTGGTATCCGTTAAGATGCCCTGCCAGTCTTTGTAGTAGGTGTACCGCCTGTCCCACATACGCAAAACGAAAACCATCCTCGTCTGTTCTTGTCAGAAAGTAAATTCCACTTCCATCGTCCACGTGTGGATTAACCGCCAGTATTCTTTCACGATTCTTTCTCTCTATGGATTTTGCTTTTGCTATATTCTTCCAATCAGCCAACCACATCACCGCCTTTCAAATGGAATCAAATATCCGTCCGGCAAGGCATTTATAATATTTCTCAATGCCCCATATCCTGTCTTTTGCATATTGACTAAAGCATTGTTTTTACAGGTATTCAGTTCGGATATGTTAGAATCAATGCTCTGCATTATTTCACTTCTTAATTGTGGTGTAAGTGGTCTATAAAATGTGTCAGCCATTCGCACCACCATTTCTGTACTTTTCCAGTTCTGCAATCATGGTCTCTCTGCCAGTATCTGCGCTCTCATACCACTCTACCGCATGAAAAACACCGTTAAGATTCTCGCTCAAAACCTCAATTCTGATACTTGCCGACCGGATATACTCAATCAACCGCTGTGTATCTCGTGCTATGTCCTCGTAACCGTACAACTGTAAGTGTTGCACCATAATTTCAAGGTTGGAGATACTTGACGGCTCCATTAGCTCATTGACATCCTTGTAGCACAAATAACCAAAACTTCCACCACTCAAAACGGACACTCCTTTCCATTCTGTAAAATCCATTCCTTGCCTGCTGCCGCATAGTCCACATTCGCCAATGGATCAATCTTTTTTACCTCTGTGACACATTCTTTGGCATCAGAATTATCACGGCTTAAATGGCACAATATGACGTTCTGCAAGGCATCTGATTTGTTCGCAAGAACAAATTCTTTTACCGTTTCCAGTTCCATATGACCACGGTACACATGGGATTTCTTAGCATCGTTGGAATCCTCTGTAATGTACTTCTTCTGATAGTTACATGAAATAATGATGTGGTTTACTTCATGAAACCGCCACTTAACAAATTCCGTGTCAGTTACATAAAGCAATTTTCCCATTTCCGGGTGAGTAATCAGGAATCCATAGCAAGGGCATTCTGAACCATCAGCGTTTGTATGTGTCCACTTACCATCCAGTGTCGTAAGATCAAATGCCATTATTTTTCCACCAGTAAACCCTATTTCCATAGGTTCTAAACTCTCATATGGCTTAAATACTGGTATTCCCATGTGTTCAAGGTCTGATGTGGATAATGAGTGGTCTTTGTGCGTATGGGTGCATATCGCACCCACAACACACTTAATATTCCAGTTAAGACCACGTTTTATGTCCATGATGGGAAGTCCTGCATCCAGTAAAAGCGTTTCACCGTTATCTGCCGTTAGAAGATAGCAGTTACCGGAAGAACCGGAACCTAAACATTTTAGCTTCATATTGCTTTTCCTTTCTTTGCTTCCAAACGGCACCAACAATCAATAAATCTTTCTTCGTCCTCTTCCTTTGATACAAGATATTTTCTATATTTTGAAATCAGTGGCTTCATAGAATCTTTGTAAACATCTGTATTTATATAGTTCCATATATCCATATAAATAGTATTAAATTTACAAGATGGCATATATTCCCATACATCTTCATTTACAATTTCAACCTTATTATTCAATGGAAGTTGATCTTTTACTAAAGCTATAACTTCTTCTGATTTCTCAACAACAATAATCCTTTCAACATTACTTTTATCTTGTATTGCCAAAAGAATCATTCCAATTCCAAGACCACCAATAAGAACATTGCCATGAGCGTTTATGACAAATTTGGAATTTGTACGCTTTTCCATATTTGTGTCAGACATTACAACTTCATTTTTATGTAAAAGACGTACATATTTTCCAACACTAATTCCATGAATAACCGCATACAAATTATTAGGAGTTATTTCAAATTTTTCAATTCGGAAATCTCCACACTGTCCTTCTTTTAAAACTCTATACATATCTGTATACATATTATTCAACCTCCTACTTAAAGCAATCCGGTGTCTCTGCGCTGGCAATGTCCGTCTCTGCGGTCTGCGGTACTTCCTCAAATGTTGCGTCAGGAAACTCGATAGTGTTTGCATTTGCCTGTACCTCTTCTGCCACAACTTTTTCCACATCAAGTTTCACATCGGAAACATCAGGAAATTCTTCCTGTGCATACAAACCTTGGAATTTATCCGGAAAAGCTTCTCTTAATGCCTGTACAACAGCAACTTTTCTTATCATTGTTGCAGGCTTTTTAGACCATTGACCGTTGATTGTTCCATCTTTTTTTCTTCCAACATATTCATCGAAAGATACTGACTGGTACTCCGGTGTCTCTCTTCCTTTGATAAACACTTTAGCCCAACCTCCTACAATAGATTCGTCCTTAAGGACAAAAGATCCTTCTCTTTCTTCAACGGAACCATCTTTCTTCTGAACAATAATTCCTGCTTTTTTTCCTGCATAATTCGGATTTGCATCGGCTCTTTTTGTAAAAACATCTTTTCCGGTAACAATAGTAGCAGGATCATTGTTTCCAAACTTAATGAGGTATGCTTCTTTCAAAAAAGGATTAAGATGCTGGTATCTGCAAAGAGACATAAACATCATTACTTCCTGATCCGATACGTTTCCACCACCGCTTACAAGGTACTTTCTTACCGTTGTTGGGGAAATTTTTACAATTTCCCCATTTGATTCGTATTCCACAATTCCTGTGTTTTCCTGCTTCTTTTCGTCTGCCATATTTCTACCTACCTTTCTACCTTTTTGATGCCGTTAATTCCTATGATGAATACCTGGGTTGTCTTGGGATTCTGAATCAGTGCAAGAGTACGTTTAGGCATATAATCGTGTTCTTTAATTCTTAAAACTTTGTATTCATCATCTTTGCTTACATCTGAATCTATTACAAAATTCTGTTCGTATCCTAAAAGACCACTCCATGTACCGTATAACTTGTACTGCTTACCGGTATCCTTGACTTTTACGGTATCTCCCACGCAGATTTCGTCTTTCTTCTCCGGTTCTTTCTCCAGTTTGTAGTTTTCAAGTACAACGTACTCTTCGTGCCATACGTAACAACTTTTAACAGAGTTTTCAACATCACATGTTGAGTTCTTAACACTAATTACTCTGAAAATCTCTCCGTTTTCATATGGTATAAGAAAATGTTTCGCATCCACAATTTTGATGTACTCACCGACTTTAGCTTTTCTCTTCACCTCCCGTACACCGTTATCAGGCTTCACATCCTCGCCCATCAGCCGATTAAAAGCCAACTTAGCACCAGTACGGAAATCAAATTCATCAGCATGATTGCAGTTAGCTTCTGCTTTCTCGCCAGTGGACTTGTCCAGCGCAACTACTTTGTTGTCATTGCGGTAGATGACGATGGTTTCATTCTGAGTTTTAACTAAATCAAGCGCATCTTCTGCGTGATTCCATCCGTGCCCTTCTTTGGCGAATCCATTGCAATCATGACCGTCTACAAATTCGTCAAACTCAACCGAGCAGTAATTATCCGTCAATAGTTCTTTGACTGTTCCGCATTTCCCCACAGTTCTTCTGTTGAGTGTAACAATATCCTTTTTTACTTTTACTCTGTCTCCAACCTTAAATTTATGTTTTTCCATCTTATTCTTCCTCACTTTCCGGCTCATTCATAAATCCACTTGCAACTCCCTGATGCACTGTCACATCAGCTTTGTAAATCTCCTTGATGCTTCTAGGCATCACATGGAATGTCACATCCGTATCGGCAATCTTGCCTTTGAATTTCAAGGCTCCACGGTCTGAAAGTCCCAAGTACACACCCACGCAACACTTGTAATCAAAATTAAATATCACGGTGTCACCGGCATTGATTGTTTCTCCGCTTGTTGTCAGAACAGAAATGACTGTCTCTTTCTTAATCTGCATTCTCCGCAGCTCCTTTCTTTTTTTAAAACAATTTATTTATCAATTCCATTGCGTATGCTGTGTCAACCTTGGAATCGCCAGTCTCTTCCATGTGCTTCTGTAATTCTTCGACCATCATCTGAAAGTAAGTTGTATCTACACCAGTCAACTGTTCTTCCAACACTTTTACATCTTTCAAATCCAGTTCATTTAACTGCATACACATTTTTACATACTGTCCAGCGTTGATATGGTATCCACGCTCAATATACTTTCTCGTTCGTATGATAGAGCAAAGCGGATATTTAGAGCCTACATAATACAACTCCTTGTTGATAATGCATTCCAACGCCTTATTGGGAAGAAATACCTCGTTATCCCACGAACTCCATGCACAAGTACAGTGAACGAAATCATAATTCTTGTGAATTTCCTCTACTTCTCCATAAAACCTTGTAACAATCTGAATCTTATTCGAAAGACTTATTGCATTGCTTGTAATAAAACGTGGTCTGTATTTTTCTTTGGAATCCGAATCCGTTTCTACCTGTTCGTGCTCTATTCCAACTGCTTCATCTTCATCGGCTGTAGAATCAAAATTGTAAGCAATAGAACTTCCACCAACTTCATCTTCATCTGCAATTCCTTTAGACTGTACGAAGCATTTTACCGCACCATTATCACTGCCGGTTGCTTTTTCCAATTCTTCTCCCCACATAAGAGTGACTGGTTTATCTTCATGTAAAGTGTTCCACTTATCAACATAGTATTTTGCAACTGTAATACACGCATCTTTTGTTTTGAAATATACATCATAGTCATGCACTGTCTCCCCTGTTAAAAGGGAAACTAATGCACCACCTGTAACAATGGTGTTTTCTTTCACTACAGTTTTTACTCTTTCATCATCAATGCTCTCCATCCACTCACGAAGTTTGCTACCTAAATGCCGCTTGATATTCTTACTGTTCATTCTTCGCTTCCTCCACTTTCAAACTCGCATCATCACTTCTGCGGAACATAATCAACTGACTGTCAACATCAGGAATCTTCCAAGGGTCAAGGCTCTCTGTATCGTCAACCATGATAGGCAATTCCACACCGCACCGCTTCTGAAACGCATTGCAAATGTCAATCTCCGTCAGAATCCTTGCTCCGTGGTTCATGTTCCGGCTGTAAGGCTCTCCACGGTATGTAAAGTCACAGCATTCCTCCGTGTCACCATTCACAAGAGGTCTAAACATACGAACTGTGCAGAAAGAAAGATACTTGTTCACATCATCTTCCAACAGTTCGTTCTTCTTCCGGCTGAATTTCTTTAACAGGTCAAGCTGTGACTGCACATCCGTAATCTTCTGTGCAATGTTCTTTCGCTCCTGTTCCAGTTCTACAATACGCTTATCCACACTCTCGTTAATGCTTACGCTTGCCAAAGACTTATCAACCGCAGAAATATCATTTCGAATCTGCTCTTCATCACCTTTTAACTGGATTCTGAGAAGATTCATGGCAGTGAATTTGTTCATGGCAGCTTCTTTCTCTGCAATCTGTGACTGGATAGCTTTGTATTCTTCTGTGTTGGAAATATCCACGCTTGCCGGAATGGAATTTAAGGCATTATCAGCAATGGCAATCTCTTTCTCCAACCGCTCCAATTCATCCTCTGTCTTTTTCAGTTCCTCACGCTTATGTTCCAGTTCTGCCTGATCTGCTTTGATATGGTCAGCACAGGAAGAACCCTCTTTGGTAATCAGTTCCAATTCATGTGCCTTATGCGTATCAAACTCCGTTCTTAACTGCTCTTTCTTCTCTTCCGGATATTCCTGTCCACAGTAGGGGCAAATCAAAGAGTTTTCATCAAATTTAAGGCTTTTATTCAAATCCCAACTCTTCTTCAATTCCTGTCTCTTCTGCTCATACTGTGCAATGCGCTTTTCGAGTGCAGTGATCTCTTCACGAATGGTATCTGCCTTAAGCAACTCTTTCTGATGCTCATTCTGAATCTGATTCAGTGTTGTGCGCTTCTCTCTTCTGTCCGCATCCAGTTTTTCATTTGCTTTCTGCTGCAATGCGCTCAACTGACCTTTTAACTCAATGATTCCATCAGACAGCTTATCGTAGGAAATCATGCTGTTCTGCGTATCTGTCTGCTGCTTAATGTTCTCTGACAGCTTATCCATTAAAGCTTTCTTTTTCAGTTCCAGATCCGCAAGGTCAATATCTACTCTCTGACGGCTCACCTCGTCAATACGGCTAGGAATTTCATCTAACAGATCCTGCAAGCCTTTAGTTCCATTTCTTCCTCTTGTGCCGTACAACTGCGTATTGCAACGTTTTTTCAGTTCATCAACCGTGCCGTCCTGCAAAACAGTCCTTAATGCTTCAAACTCCGGAAATTGATTGCAAATGTCATCATTACTGTGCTGACCAAACATATCAGCAAGAATGGCTCTCTGATCCGTGCCACCTTTCAGCAAAAGTGTCATGGCATTGATGCAAAGTGAAAACTTATCTTTTCCGCATACACTCTCTTCCAAAAATGCTTCAAAATCTGCTGCCTTTTTTGGAATATCATTCACATAGTAATCCGTGACATTTCCGGTAAACTCGCCTTTCTTATTAAAGTTCTGACGGCATACTTTTTTCAGAACCTTGTCTGTACCGTCAATCTCCACGGTAACTCCTGCGGTAATATCTCCGTCAATGTCATTGCCGTCCTTATCGTGCGGTCTGATTCCGGTGATCTCTCTGCCGTTTTCGTCACGACATCCAAAAATGTACTGAATTGTTCTCTTGATTGTGGACTTACCGACTTCATTCGCACCGGAAACATCTGTCCGGTCGTATAAATCAGTGTCCACTACGTTAGAACCATAGAACTTGCAGAAATTCTGCAAAAAGATGTGCTTAATCCTCATTTTTCCTATCCTCCCAAAGATATAAATACAGTGAATTTACAAACATATAGATTGATACCGGCTTGTCTGTCTCATTGATCTCCTTGTACAACTCTGTGGTTGGGTTCATCTTGTCAACCACCCACTTGATCGCCCGGTACACACTTTTTTCATTTGTGCTGTGTTTCTCTCCGATAATCCGGTAGATTTCAGAAAGTCTTCTGTTCCGATTCTCAAACATCAGCGTTTCGACCTCGATGATGTACTGGAATCCCGGCAAGTACTGTTTCAGCCCCAGTTCTACCAAGATTTTTCTTATCTTCCTTTCCATTTCCTCACTCCTCCGGCTTTCAGTCTTCTGTTACGTGGATCACGTTGTCTTCTCCGATATACAAGATTCCTGCATCTAACAGTCTTGCAATTAGAATCTCATTCGCACGGACGATGGGGATAATCTGACTTTTCTGCATAAAAATACTCCTTTCTTAACCATTTTTTCTTCCCGGTATTGCGGTTTACAATTCTGTAATAGAATGCTGTTTCACGGTCAACTTCCCATTCTTTCGGACTGTAAAATATCTTTCCGATGCACCCTTTGACGGTAAACCGCTTTTTGGCACTCATACGGTGTCCTCCGCAAGTTTTCCTTGATTCCACCTTGTTACATCGTTTAAATCATTCGCAGAAAAAGACGTAGCACCACAAGTCCATGTAAATATTTTCCCATCTTCAAATTTTGCAAAATATCTAGGCTTCCAATGTCCTCTGTCGGAATCTCTTACGTATACTTTTGTGTCCACCGCAACGTTCGACCAATCAACAGGTGGTTCAACATATTCCTGCTCTGACCATTCTTTGAACCTTTCCCTGCATCTGCTTTTATCACTCCATGCGCAATCGGAACAAAGTATTACATTGCAATCACATAACTTTCCTTCTTTGTCCACAGCTATCTCTATACTATCAAGTGCCATGTCAATAATCTGTTCCGCATACTTCTCTCTGTTCGTCATTTTCCATTCATCCTTTCCAGTTCTGCGCTCCTGGTTAATATCCAGTCTGCGTAATCACTTAATTCTGTCTTTGTAGATGCGTTCTTCTCTCCGTGGTAAACCATGAGTACAATTCCTACATCACAGTACTTTTCAAACAATTCCGACAAGTAGTCGGCTCCCACATGGATATTACCGTCCACGGAGTAGATGTCCGTCACTCCCAAACGCTCCATGCGGTCTTTATGCCATCTGTCAGAAATCTGCATCAAACCTTTGCAACCGCCACTTTCCACATCCGGTCTGCCGGAAGATTCTTTCTCGATCATTGCCATAAGCAGTTCCGGGCAGATGCCATATTCCTCACCGTACTTTACACACGATTCCTGTGCTTCCTCGGAGATGAAACTACCTTTCGGCTGTGCCGTGGATGTAAATGTGATGGAGAGTGCTATTATAATAGGAAGAAACAGCTTCAATGTTGTTCTCATATCACTACTTACCTTTCTGTTAAAATTCTTCCATCTTGGAAGACATACAGACTTTTTACTTTGAAAAATTCTGATTCTTCTAATTCCAAATCATTACAGTATAAATAGTGTGCTCCGGTTTTTTCATCGTTTTCT
>ERZ827528.2779-NODE-2779-length-15373-cov-6.749249_pt1 | contig 15373 bp, 6 predicted proteins | sample MGYA00519768_ERZ827528 | MGnify/ENA primary metagenome ERZ827528 (study PRJEB31778, sample SAMEA3449343) | human gut metagenome | biome: human gut; feature: human-associated habitat; material: faeces | place: United Kingdom | collected 2010/2012 ...
CTGTTCCCACAAATGGATTCACATAATCAATCAGTTTCTCGGTTTGAGCCATGCCTGGCAAAATACTCACCAGGCACAGCCATACTAAAAACAATCCTCTTTTACCCATAACACTCACCATATTTACATTATTATGCTTGTATATCACCTACAGCGACCTGATACTCATGCCATAATTCGTCAATACTATATTCATTCCCTAAAATATGTTTGATAGCACCATCGAACGACCAAGGCACCACCTCCAACGTACTGCGATTGAACTTACGCAGGAATTCAGGATCTTTGTTATCACGCAACCAGACAAAGAAATAACCGGCTGTACGATAACCGTCCATATAGTTCCCGCCTTTCGGACGGGCATTCGGTCCGTCAAATCCTCCATTGGCAACCCGCACAGCATCTGCCATTCCCTCGATAAATGCCCAGAACACACGATTGGTTCCATAAGAACCGATTCCTTGCGGTTCCAGCTGATAAGCATGTGTCAGTTCATGCAACAATACCCCGCGCGTTTCGAAAAACAACTTTGCCGTATCATTCGCTGCAAAAGATTTTTCAATATGACGTGTACTGTAGAAAATCGTCACATCACCATTGCCACCGCCTTTAGCAGAAATACCGTTGATATCTTCCAAAGTATAATGTATCTTGTGCACTGCAGGAATACTATCTTCCGGAGAATTGTAAAGAGTAGCTAATACAGTACGTGCCTGTTCCTTGATATACGATTCAGCATCGGGAATGATCCGGTGGTAAATGTCCGATCCCAGCGTTTCCGGTGCTTTATCCTCAAACAATACAGCACCTGTATTGTACTCTTTCCATACATCAGAATTATCCTTCACCTGCTTTTGCACACTTGCAGCACAAGCCCCCATACCTACCAGCAGGCAAGCAGCATAGATTAAATGTATCTTTTTCATATTTCTTTATTGATTATTGATTGATTCCGTTAGTTAATGAATAAGGTTTATCCTCCGGTGATAATCCGCGACGTTTGTTAGGTGACGCCCCCATCTTGAATTCAAGCACGCCTCCTTTCAAAATGTCTTCATGTGTAATGTACATCTTGTCGTATACCTTACCGTTCAATTTCAGCGACTGCACGTAACGTTTCTTATCGCTGACACCCGGCGCTTTGATCTCCAATGTCTTTCCATTAGGAAGCGTCATCTTCAGATAAGGTAGGTAGGGCGCTCCCAATACATACTGGTCTGTACCAGGACAAACCGGATAGAAGCCCATCACGGAGAAAAGGTACCATGCTGACATCTGTCCGCAATCATCATTTCCACCCAATCCGTTAATATCATTCTTATACATCTTATTCAGAATCTCACGCAGCCAGTACTGTGATTTCCACGGCTGGGAAGTCCACGCATATAGATAAGGAACATGGTGGCTCGGTTCATTACCATGCACATATCCGCCGACCAAACATTCTTCCGTAATATCCTCATTATGCTCATAGTACTTCTCCGGCAGATGCATGGAGAACAGTTCATCCAGTTTCTGCACGAACGTCCCTTCTCCTCCCATCAAGTCGATCATGCCAAATACATCGTGTGGCACATGAAAAGAGAAATTCCATGAATTGCCTTCGATAAAACCTTCACCATAGGTTTGCAATACATCAAACTCTTTCTTGAAAGAACCGTCACTATAACGGGGACGTGCAAAACCAATACTTGTATCATAGATAGTACGATAATTGAGGGCACGCTTTCGGTAAGTCTCCGCTATTTCCTTGTTACCTGCCTTCAAAGCTGTCTGATAGATAGTCCAATCGTCGTATGCATACTCCAAAGTAGAAGAAGCTGCTGTACCACTTTTGTCAAGCGGAATATATCCCAGCTTCATATAATCAGCTATACCTTCATAATACGGAACGGTGGATGTACTGACCATTGCCGCCAATGCCTCATCCACATTCGAAAAGACGCCTTTGGTTATTGCATCCGCCAGCACAGACACAGCATGATAACCGCTCATACACCAGTTTTCATTTCCCATCAGACTCCATATCGGCAACATTCCGTGCACGCTTTGTTGCTCATGTTTAATCATGGATTCCACCATATCCGCATTGCGTCCCGGTTTCACCAGATTCAGGAAAGGATGTTCCGCACGATAGGTATCCCAAAGGGAAAATATAGTATAGTTGGTGAATCCTTCCGCCCGGTGTATGTTATGATCCAGCCCACGATAGGAACCGTCTACATCCATATACACAGACGGATTAATCATGGTGTGGTAAAGAGAAGTATAGAACATTGCTTTCTGATCGGGCGTACCTTCGATCTCGAAATGCTTCAGTTCACTATTCCAATCTGTACGAGCAGCTTCCGCCAACTGTTCGAAACTCTTTCCGGAAGCCTCGGCATGCAGATTCTTAATGGCCCCTTCCGTACTGACTGCCGACAATGCCACTTTTACAACCAGTTCCGAATTGTTAGCGGTATCGAAGTTAAAGTAAGCCACGATTTTTCGACCTGTGATTTCGGGGAAGTTCTTTTCCAACTTAAAACGACGCCAAAAGCCATTGTACAATACTTTTTCCTTATCCTTATATCCGTAGTCTTTAATCGGCTGTGACAAAGAGATAGCAAAATAGGTATAATTCGTACGCGCCCATCCATTGGTGATACGATATCCGGTCAACAGAGTATCGTTTTCGACTCTCAAATTGGCCCATAGAACTTTGCCGTCATAATTATAAATACCATGCACCAGATCCAAAATCAAATGACCATCTTTTCCTTTCGGGAAGGTATATTTATGTATACCCGTCCGTTGTGTTGCTGTCAGTTGGGCTTTAATGCCATAATCATCCAGCATCACTTCATAATATCCGGGAACAGCTTTTTCTGTAGCATGGTCAAAACGTGAACGGTATCCCTCTGCCGGATAATCCGCCCGACCGGGATTTAACTTCACATCGCCAACAGCAGGCATCAACAAGATGTCTCCCAAGTCAGAATGTCCCGTACCACTAAGATGAGTGTGACTGAAGCCAACAATGGTCTTGTCCCTATATTGGTAACCGGCACAATACTCGTAGGCATTTTTCTGATAAGTTCCATTTACATTATGCGGAATTGTGTCTGTGTCCGGACTCAACTGTACCCATCCGAAAGGAGTACAAGCACCGGGAAAAGTGTGCCCCATCCCATTGGTCCCGATAATCGGATTCACATAGTCTACCGGCTGTTGAGCTATGGCGGACAAAGTTGCTGCCGCCATAGTCATCATCAATACTTTCTTTCTCAAATTATTCATATCAGCTTACTTTGCGTCACGAGAGAATGAATACGGGAAGTCTGATTCGTTGATACCTCTTCCCTTATTCGGTTTGTTATCCATATCAAACACCAGACGACCGCCTTTCAACAGATCGAAATGGTTCAGATAATTCTTTGTATAATTCTTGCCATTATAATTCAATGAACGAATATAACGATTATCATCGTTATTCTTCGGGGCGGAGATTTCCAGTTTCTTGCCGTTCTCCAGTGTAATCGTTGCTTTCTTGAAGTAAGGAGCTCCCATTACATATTCATTGCTGCCGGGACATACCGGATAAAATCCCAATGCAGTAAATACATACCAAGCCGAAGTCTGACCGTTATCTTCATCTCCACAATAACCGTCCGGAGTAGGAAGATAGAGGCGGTTCATCGTCTCACGCAACCAATATTGGGCTTTCCAAGGTTCGCCGGCATAGTTATACAAATAGATCATGTGCTGGATAGGTTGGTTGCCATGCGCATAGTTACCCATGTTAGCAATTTCCATTTCACGAATCTCGTGAATCACTCCTCCATAATAGCTATCATCAAATACAGGAGGAAGATTGAATACAGAATCAAGCATACTAACAAACATCTTCTTGCCGCCCATCAGATCAACCAGTCCTTGTACATCGTGGAATACCGACCATGTATAATGCCAACTATTTCCTTCCGTAAAGGCATCTCCCCATTTAAAAGGATTGAAAGGAGTCTGGAAAGTTCCGTCGGAATTCTTTCCCCGCATCAACTTAGTTTCCGGATCGAACAGATTACGGTAGTTCTGACTCCTTTTCTTATAAACATCCAGTTCTTCTGCCGGACGACCTAATTTTTCACCCATACGGTAAATGCACCAGTCATCGTATGCATATTCCAATGTGCGTGCCGCATTCTCATTAATTTTCACATCATACGGCACATAGCCCAGCTTGTTATAATATTCATATCCACGGCGTCCGGTAGTAGAAACTTTCGGATGTACGCTATTGGCCCCTTTCAGTAGACCTTCATACATTTTTTCTGCATCCGCTTTGGTTATATTCTTCATGAAAGCATCCGCCACTACAGAAGCAGAATTATTCCCAACCATGCAACCACGATGGCCCGGGCTTGCCCATTCAGGAAAGAATCCACTTTCAAGATAGGTATTCAACAGACCTGCCTGCATCTTCTCACCCATTGAAGGATATATCAAATTAACAAATGGAAACAAGCAACGGAAAGTATCCCAGAATCCAGTGTCGGTAAACATATATCCCGGACGGATTTCACCATTATAGGGGCTGTAATGCACAGTTTCCCCCTTACCGTTTACTTCGTAAAACATACGAGGAAACAACACCGAACGATACAAACAAGAGTAGAACGTACGCATACGGTTCTCATCGCTGTCTTCAACCTTGATACGCCCCAAGACATTGTTCCATGCCTTACGACCGGCCTCTTTTGTCTGTTCAAAGGTCTTATTACCAATTTCTTTCAAGTTCAGTTCAGCCTGTTCAGGACTGATGAATGAGGATGCCACCTTTGCATGTACCTGTTCTCCTTTCTTCGTTGAAAATCCGATAGCAGCACCCACGTGATTGGATTGTAGTTCGAGATGTGTTTCAACCAAATGATAGTCTGCCCATACTTTATTGAAAGTAAAAGGCTTGTCGAACTCTATCACAAAGTAATTCTTAAAGTTTTGAGGAACACCGCCACTATTGCGTGTCGTATAACCAACTATTTTATTTTCTTCGGGAATCACCTTCACATACGAACCGCGGTCGAAAGCATCTACCACCACATAGGCATCAGAGGTTTCAGGGAAAGTGAAACGGAAATATGCGCAACGTTCCGTCGGAGCTATTTCAGTTGTCATGTCATACTCTGACAAATAAACACTATAATAATAAGGAGTGGCTTTCTCTGCCTTATGAGAGAACCAGGAAGCACGACTGTCCTGATCGATCTTCAACTGTTTAGTCATCGGCATGATTGAGAACTGACCGTAGTCATTGATCCACGGACTAGGCTGATGGGTTTGCTTGAAACCTCTGATTTTGTCGGATGCATAAGTGTAAGCCCAACCGTCACCCATCTTTCCGGTTTGTGGCATCCAGAAGTTCATTCCCCAAGGCAACGCGATGGCAGGATATGTATTCCCATTAGATAGTGATATTTTCGAATCAGTTCCCATTAAAGGATTCACATAGTCTACCGGTTGCTTTTGCGCAAAGGTAGAAGAAGCTCCCAATAGCAGGGCTATTGCGAAAGATAGTAGTTTCTTTTTATTCATGGTCTACGAATTAAGCTATTAATTAGATTATCAAGTCTTTTTTATTTACGTTACAAATTAAAGCATCTTTCTGTAATTATCAGTCCTCTGATACGCCAAAATAAGAAAAAAATAGCATTTGGTCAACCAAAGGATACGAGCGTCAACGAGAGTACAAGTTAAATAAGTGAGAATCAGGATGTAATATTTATGTGCATACCACGAGAGTACAACCGGAGGACTAACTGTTTAAGCAATAGAGAGAGGATAATTTGCCTTTACCCTCTCTCCAATTCTATCAGAAACAAATATTTATTATTACCTAATTAATTCCATCCCGGGTTCTGACGTCCTTCCAACGCAGGATTAGCCTGAATTTCATCTAACGGGATAGGCCATAACAAAGCATATTCAGGAATGGCACCGGCTCTTGTGCTTCCATCGGGCTTGTTTTGAATTTGAGCCGATGCAAGAGCAGTCCATTTCAATTTTCCTGATTCGGTAGATGCTTCCGGATACAAACGAGTACGACGAATGTCATCCCAAATCTTAAATTCCAACGGTAACTCATGCAAACGTTCAGTCAAAATCGATTGTATTAAATCGTTTCCTGTAGCCGTCTCATCTGCCAATCCAGCACGTTTACGCACTTGATTGAGATAATATTTAGCTCCACCGACAGCATTATCTTCATGATTTGTACGTGCCAGACCTTCGGCCGCAATCAGCAAGACTTCCGCAAAACGGAATACCGGCATATTATAATCACCGTCGTGACCGCTAATCAAAGCATTTTCATCAAACCATGCCCAGTTGCCTGCATTATTCAAAGTATGAGTATTTCCTTCAGCATCGGTATATTGCTTAAAGAAGAACTGTTTCTCATGTCCTCGAATATCATTAGAGGCATAGCTGTTAAGCAACATATCACAGGGAAGGTATGCATTATACAGCACGTCTCCTCCCGGATGGAACACTCCCCACTGAAAAGCATCTGTCCCGATAGAACGACAAGCATAAGAGTTACCTACACTATAATCACTATAATTGTATTCTTTAGCATAAATGATTTCAGCTGATTCTTTCGTTGTCTTAATCACATTATACGCAGAGTTCAAATCATCAGTCGTTCCATTCGGATGAATAAGTCCGTGAGGACTATCATTAATCACTTTCAATGCCATCTGTGCAGCTTTTCCATAATAGTCTGCCCCCCCGTTTAACGGTGCACCAGCCCATTGTAGATAAACTTGTGCCAGCAAAGTCTGCGCCATTGCTCTGGTAACATAACAGCCATTTTCATAGAACGTTTTATTCGGCAATGCATCCCCGTTGACAATATCCAGCAAGTCGGCTTCAATTTTCTTATAAACCTCTTCAGCAGAAAGACATTCTTTGTACATACCTTCTGTAGATGTGTAAGGTTCTGAAATATAAGGAACACCACCAAATTCTTTGACCAGCCAAAAATATCCGTATGCACGGAAGAATTTACCTTGAGCCACATAATTATTAATAGTAGCTTCATCCAGCACCCCGGTCATTGTCGGAATATTGGCTATAACAAAGTTGGCACGTGAAATACCTTTATAAAACTCATGCCAGTATTTCATTGCAATATCATCAAAAGATTCAATATTGAAGTTACACCCTTCGGATGCCGTAGTAAATGTTCTATCCTTACGCTTATCAACGTACAATCCGGACACAATACCACCCCACATTGTCGCTTTAGGAGTCCAGCCACCGCCTACATCAGTGTTGTGTAAATAAGGTACACCACCAAAATACAATGCGTTCACACCTGACTCCGCATCAGCTTTCGTCTTCCAGAATTGGTCAGATGATTTCATATCCAATGGTTCTTCTTTCAGGAAATCGTCGCATGAATTCAGCAACACAGAAAGTGAACACATACAAAATGCAGATATATATACTTTTAATAGTTTCATAATTCTTATGGTTTTTATAACGGTGAATTAAAATGCTACATTAAGACCGAACGTAAACGTTCTCGGACGCGGATAGGTGAAGAATTGGCGGTTAGCCCCCCATTTGTTGTCACCTAAACGAGATGAGTTATCCGGATCGTATCCGTTATAGTCCTTAGAAGTAATCAGGAACGCGTTATTCACATTCGCATACAAACGCAATGAAGACAGACCGATCTTCTTAATCAGTGTCGGATTGAAGGTATATCCGAGCTGAATCATGTTACAACGCAAATAAGAACCATTGCAAACCCAGTCATCATCTGCCTGGTTATTAGCTCCCTGACCAAAGTTATTCAGACGAATTGCCTGTTCTTTACCCGACGGATTGAGAGTTGGATGCCATGCTTCCTTATAAAGACGGTCTATACCGTTAGTCAGGAAACGGGCTACAGTAGAGTGATAATATTCTTGCATCACGTCTACCCCCCATGTAAACTGAAAGTCTAAAGTCAAATCGAAACCTTTATAATTGAAGGTATTGATAAATGAGCCCATCCAGTCAGGTAATCCGTTACCGATAATTTCGCGTTTCTTATAAGTTACCTTTTCACCGATAGTGGAAGGTATGTTCATCGTCTCCGGATCCCAGTTAGACGGAATACCATCGTAAATACCGGCACGCTTATAACCATAGAAAGAGGAAAGCTCTTCACCTTCACGAATCAACATATCGTAACCCACAAAACCGTCGGTCGTAATCTGACGCTTACCGGTGACAGGATCAACAGATGCACTTTCATCCAACTTCTCTACACGGTTTTTGTTGAAACCTAAATTAAGAGTGGAAGTCCACTGGAAATCATGTGTCTGAATAGGATATGCTGTAACCAGAATATCTAAACCACGATTGGAAACGGCTCCAATATTATCTATAATGGAAGAGTAGCCTGTTGATTCAGGAACCGGACGGTCGAGCAACAAATCTGAAGTATATTTATAATAATAGGAAATATCGAAATTCAGTCTGTTATTGAATAAACCCAACTCGAATCCTAAGTCCCACTGTCCAGTCTTTTCCCATTTCAAGTCAGGATTAGGCATATTGTCCAGATAAGATACAACGTGCAAAGCATCACCAATAATCGTATTTGACTGGCTTACCGTGGCCAATGACTTATAAGTACCGATTTCCGAGTTACCTGTCACACCGTAAGAAGTATGCAATTTTAATTTGCTAATCAATGAGTTGTCTTTCAAGAAGTCTTCATTAGAAATCATCCAGCCCAAACCTACTGACGGAAAAAATGCATATTTATTGTTCTGTCCGAATTTGGAAGAGCCATCATAACGACCGGTTACGGTAGCCATATACTTGTTGTCATAAGAATACGCCAGACGCAAGAAATAAGAGTTCATTGCCCACTTGTCGTAATCACTGCCAACAGAAGGACGGTTCGTTCCGGAACCTAAATTATAATATCCGTAGAAGTCATCAATATACTTACTGTCGGAAGCTTCGAATTTGGTATAATTATACTCTTGCCAAGACATACCCGCCATTGCATTAATGTGATGTTTGTTTATATCTTTCACATAAGTCAAATAGGTTTCTTCCTGCCAATACAAAGAGTTGGAGTTATTTGCAGAAGCTGCTCCCTCGGAACTTTGATTAATCATCGGACGCGGAGTGAACGGCGTATAGTTAGCATCACGATTATTGTGGTAGTCGATACCGAACTGGGTCTTCAGATCCAATCCTTTCATGAGATGGAAAGTCAAAGCAGCATTACCAAAAATCTGCGTACGATATTGCATAGCCTGCATCCGTTCGAGCAACTCAACGGGATTACCTACACCTTCCGGGCTGAATCCTTGTTTTCCGCTATTAGGATCAGTCTGATTATTGAGAATAGAGCTTGTATTAATAATGTTCGTCTGCGTATATTCACCATCCAGCTTAACCGGTAAGAAAGGCAACTGTTCGATCATTGTACGCAATGCGCCTTGTCCGTAAGGGTTATCAGAAGTTCTATTACCCCAAGTATGATTTACTAATAAATTAATGGAAGTAGACAGCCAATCAGTCGGTTTGTCATCATACGCCAATTTTGCATTGATACGTTTGAAGTAAGAATTCAACAAAATACCCTGTTGATCAGTATAATTGATGAATGCTCCGATAGAAGATCCTTCTCCCGTACGTTGGATACTGATCTGATGGTTATGAGAGATGGCGGTGCGGGATGCTTCATCCTGCCAGTTGGTATTATATTTCGGAGAACCGTCTGCATTGAACAAACGTTCGTCTGTGAATATCTGTGACAGATCAGTTGTGAAGTTCTTGCCTTGAAATTCGTTGGCATTTTCCAATCCCTGCTTGAAGGTAGACATCCATTCGTTAGCATCCATTACGTCTATTTTTCTAGCCATCTTACCGATAGACAATGAACCATCATAGGAAACATGAACTCCTTTTCCTGCATTACCACGCTTGGTAGTCACCATGATAACACCATTCGCGCCACGGGCACCATAGATGGCAGCAGAGGAAGCATCTTTCAATACTTCGATAGATTCGATATCATTCGGATTAAGCAATTCGAAGTTTGACATCACCACTCCATCGACTACGTACAGCGGTGATGCTGATGCGTTGATAGTAGAAATACCACGAATGATGACACGTGATTCTCCACCCGGCTGACCGGTATTAGAGAAGATATTCACACCGGCCACTTTACCTTTCAATCCGTCAAGCGCATTGAATGATTGTGCTTTCAGCATGTCTTTACCTTTGGCTGTGGAAATGGAACCTGTCAAGTCTGATTTGCGCATGGTACCATAACCAACAACGACTACTTCGTCCAGTGCTTTCGTATCCGATTGCAGAACTACGTTCAGAACATTACTCTTTAATTCCGAGACTTTAAATTCTTGTGTGATATAACCAATATACGAAAACACCAAGGTGGCATTGGAAGGAACAGAGAGAGTGTATTTACCGTTAATGTCAGTGATTGTTCCTGTACTACCGTTTTTAACTTTCACCGTACCACTGATAACCGCCTCTCCCTGATCATCGGTTACCGTACCGGAGATTGATTTTACAGATTGAGCATTCATGCCCAAACTCAACATCATACCTATTACAAATAAGGTAAGATACTTTAGTTTTTCATTCATAATTCCTTTAAATTTGATTAGTAATAAGGTTAATTCCCTTTAAAAAGATTGTTGCAAATAAAGGTTATTCGAATAAAACTCCAATGCTCTACCTTGCCAAAAAAACGGCAAAATAAAGACACATCTTTAAAGCACAGAATGGTAAATTAGAGCACAGATTAACGCACTAATAATCAACATAATAAAATCAACAAAAGGGATTTAGAGCACAAGGTTGTGACAAACAAATAAATAATAATGTTTCCCAACTAATCACCTATACGAAAGAATTTAACCTGACAATCAGCATACCTTTCGCTGTTCCCGATAATCTTTCGGTGTCATCCCGAACCGACGGGTAAACTCTTTATAAAAATAAGACCGGCTGGAAATACCGACCTCCATAATAACATCTTGAATAGAAAGTTCTTCATCAAGTAACAGGCGGGCTGCCTTTTCCATACGGTAACTCTTTATTAAATCACCGGGAGCAGTATTGGAGATTTCCTTGAATTTACGATAGAACTGACGGGAACTCATTGCCATACGATCAGCGATCAACGTTGAGCCCAGTTCTTCCTTGTCCAGGTTTTCTTCAATCACCTTTAACAATTTACGAATAAAATCAGCTTGTTCGGTAGTTGTACAGACAATCTGTCCCGCCAAATCTCCCAGTTCCTCCATATATATCTGCTTCGCTTCCCGCTTTCCATAAATAGCATTATGGACAACTTCCCGCAAGAATAATATATCATAAGGAAGTACAATATAAGAATCAGACCACAAGATCAGTTCCCGCTGAATGGCCGAACCAACTTTCCAGGTTAACAATGGAATAAAAGCTGTCTTTGAAAGCAGAGTACGATTCCGGCTAACATACTCCATAAAAGTACTTTCAGCATTGGCATACATTGTCATATCCACTAATAATAGAGCCGGAGCCGACCGACGAATTTCGTCAAAAGCAAGCTGCACACTCTTTACTTGATGAACCACATATTCATCAGCCAGGAAATTACTAATCAACCAAGTCATTTCATCTCTGTCTTCCAACAAAAGCACAGTTTTTTTCCCTTGTTCACCTGCCACTGTCAAGACTGCCGGTTCAAAGATAATCGTCAACCGACTACCACTCTCATCATCATCATAACGAAGAACGGCATGAATACGTTCCAAAGCCGACCGTACAAAACCTAAAAGTAAATGCACAGCAAACACATGATCGGAATCTTTCTCCGTCACTGAAGAAGCTTTATCTGAAAGATATTCATACAACGCTTTCGCAGTAGCATCTTTAGAAGAAAAATGTAGCTGCATCTTACCATCCTGTTCTGACATTTCTACTATTACGCCATGAGTACCTTTCATTTCAGTAATCCGAAGATAGCAGCAATAAAGAATACTGTATAATGCATTCTTGTAAACTGGAAATGTTAAGTGTTCCGGAATCATTGACGATATAGAAGAATGATCAATCCCTTGTTCTTCCAACGTACGTAACACCTCTTGAGAAACTCCCTGTATACTCATACGTGCAGAAACAATAAACCGATCCGGAAAGAATTGTTTAAGTTCTTCCAAAAACAGAGCGTCAGGATTAAGAAGTGCGTTCATCACAGTTTCGCGTATCAGTGACACTTTCTCAAGACATTGCTCATAAGAAAGATTCTCTGCACGCAATTGGTCACAATAATTATAAATAAGAGTAAAATCTTCAAGCATCCTACGGTTTGTATATACAGTCTCGGATTTCCGGCAACTTTCTGTCCCCATCAGTGTTTTCATCATCCGTTCCTGAAGATAGTTTTTACGTAGTAAATATATCACGTACCCTAACAGCAACAAGAAAATGACCAAATAAACAAAATAAGCCGCCACCGATCGATACCAGGGAGAAAGGATATATACCGGAATAGAAAAATGCCGATATTCCGTATCAAATACATCCCTCTTATAGCGTACCTTAAAGATATAATCACCTGCCGGCACTCCTGTATATGAGGCTTCATTAATACTACTAAAAGAGGTCCAATCCTTATCATATCCTTCCAACTGGTAAGAATATTCTATATCTTCTCCTGATAAAAAATCCGGAACAACAAAAGAAAGTGCAAATGAAACCTCCGTCCCCTTCAACTGTAATGCCTTACCATCGTCTGTATAGTAATCTCCATCCCCCTGAACCACTTGCGTATGTCCAACAGTCAACTTACGTAACAAAATATCCGGATAAAATTCCGGAGCAGCCTGCACCTCTTTATCCAGATAAAGTAACCCGTCAATCCCACCGAAAAAAAGCTCCTGTGTATATGGACACATGTAATAAGCATCATCGCTAAACTCACCGATTTGAACACCTGCACTGTAAAAGTAGGCATGTGATGAGCCATTTATCGGATTGTATTTAATCAGCCCCCGATTTGTACCAAGCCATAAGAGTCCGTTCTCATCTTCAAGTACACCATGAATCATATCATTGAGCAAACCTTGCTCCCGTCCGATATAGGTAGCTTTCATCTGTTTTCCATTAGAATTCAGACATACCAATCCTGATGTTGTCCCTACATATAACAACCCTTCTTTGGTCCGATACAGGCTGAGCACATCGTCTACCGACTTATGAAGCATTTCTTTCAAAGAAATCACTTTATATTCTTCAGTCCGCTTATCAAACCGTACGAGTCCTTTCTCCCGACTGCCAAGCCACAAAATAGAATCCCCCTCGGGCAACATTGGATAGAACATCGTAATTTCTCGCTGACCGTGAAAAAAATGATAACTTTTCTGCGACTTGAAACGAATGGTACCTGCCTGCTTCTCAAGTATTAATTTATGAAAACCGGAACCGGCTGTCACCACATAAAGTACACTATCATTTTCCTCATAAATGCCATGTATCTCGGTGGGTTGTGCCGGCAGATTCTCCACAGAATGCAAAGCTTTGTCTTCAAAAGAATAGTAAAATAGTCCCGGATCTCCAGATCCTATCCAAAAGCCATCCATATAACGGCTTTGAACCAATTTATAAACAGGAAATTCTTTATTCCATCGTATATAAGACACAACATTTTGCTTTCCTTCAGGAGAGTAAACTGTAACGGCAGAAGCCTCCTCATTCTCACGATAATCCGGTATATGCAGCAGTCCATCACCTTTCGTCCCGAACCATAGTCCACCACTATCGTCTGTCATAACAGAACGTACCTGCCTGCTTAAGTTAGATGACAGTTGATTGAGCATCAAATTGGTGGCAATAGAATATTTCTTAGCATACATAATCGTTCCTTGTCCGTCCGAAGCAACCCATAAGACATTCTGATGAGGATCTCGATAAATACTATATATACGTACATTCCGGTCGACCACTTCTTCTTTATATTTTTGTGAAGTACGGAGACGGACTAACCCATTCGTTCGAAAACCAATAATAATATCTTCATAGAAAAGGGCTATTCCTGCAATAGTTCCATTCTTCTGCACTAATGAAGAAAGGTTACGAATATAAATTTTAGATTGTCGGGAAATATCATAAACATAAAGATCATGCTCACTATCGATAAAACAAAGAACGCCATTCTGATAAAAGACATCTTCAATAGGTTTCGCATGAAAACTAGTAGATGAAACAGTTGAATGAATTGATAATGTGTCACAATCAAAAGCATCCTGCGAAACCTGTAACAGTTCCCCTGTTTGTTGGGTGAAAATCCACAAAACACCATCATCCGTGACGAACGCCCGTTTATCCATATCTTCTACGGGTACTTTCAGATTCTTAATCTGTACAAATCGTTTATAAGATGTATTATAGTAGAAAATTCCACCATGACTCACCACCCATGTGTTTCCTTTTGAATTGGAATGTAGATAATAATCATCTGTAAAGTCATAATATCCGACAACTTGCCGTGAATTCTGTGAAAGACGATTAATCCCCAAATGAGTAGAAATCCACAAACAATTATTATCCGCCTGCTGAATAGAATGGATTACGTTGTTACTCAAAGCCTTGGGAGCTGAAAAATCGGAACGGAAAACTTCCATGCTTCTGCCGTCATAACAATTGACTCCATCGTAAGTACCGAACCACATCAACCCTGTATTGTCTTGAAAAAGACAAAGCACAGCGCTATTAGATAATCCTTGCTGATAATCTACTTTCCGGAAGATATATGAATCTTTACCACCATCTGCCTGACAGATCAATGAATAAATCAATAGAACAAAAGGAAAAATCAAGCGCATTTTCATTGTGTTAATCATTAATATCATCTATTAAATATCAGGCAATCGCTTATATGTTTTGTTTCGCAGTGCGAAAGAAAATAGCCATTAATAATCGATGTCTTTGATTCTCTTTACACAAAGATACGTTTTTATACGGAAAATGCAACTCTATTTTATCAAGTACCTCTATTTTTCAACAATTACTTCACTACTAAGTTCACACAATCTAAGAGTCTGCCTCTTCCATTTTTCAATGATCTCATCATTATAAATAATGCAATCAGTTTTATTTTCATGCCGTACGTTTATCAATATGCATATTTAAGCCATGTGTTTATCATTGATATAAGACCTATAAAGTTGTATACCAATTGATATTCTTGTGGTGTATCTATGCTAACGACGCAGAGAAGTAAGCTTTGTTGATTACTTCTCTCTCAACACTGCTTACTTCTCATGTAATCTATTAATAGAAAAGTTGCTCTTGATTAAGTCCA
>ERZ827528.2782-NODE-2782-length-15357-cov-3.599137_pt1 | contig 15357 bp, 17 predicted proteins | sample MGYA00519768_ERZ827528 | MGnify/ENA primary metagenome ERZ827528 (study PRJEB31778, sample SAMEA3449343) | human gut metagenome | biome: human gut; feature: human-associated habitat; material: faeces | place: United Kingdom | collected 2010/2012 ...
GGGCCGGGCCTGCGGCCCGGCTGCGGCCGGAACGGCCGCCAAGAGCCGCCCCCCGCAGCCGTATTTGCTTTTTGCCCAAACATCTTCAGGCGCGAAGGCTGAAAAAATAAAGCGCTCCTTAATCTTATATACGCTCAGCTTTATAAAGCACCTGTGCCCCTTTTGTCCCATATTATATAGTGTATACTTTATTAAGGAGGCAAAAGACATGCGGCAGATTAACGACGCCGCCCCTCTTGTAAGAGTGGACGGCGTGAATATGAATTATCATACGCCGGCCGGGGAAACTCCGGCCCTTGAAAATATAAGCTTTTGTGTAATGCCGGGTGAATTTGTGGCTATAGTCGGACCGTCCGGCTGCGGCAAATCCACCATTCTCTCCCTTATTGCGGGGCTTATTTCTCCGTCATCGGGTGAAATATATATATGCGGCCAGCCGGTCGGCGGCAAGACCAGCCCTCTTGTGGGCTATATGCTTCAGCACGACCATCTTTTTCCCTGGTGCAGCGTTTGGGATAATGTGCTGTTAGGCTTAAAGATACAGCACTCACGCACGCCTCAAAAGGAGGAGAGACTGCGTTCCCTGCTGGAACAATATGGCCTTGCCGATTTTATACACAGCAATCCAAAGCATCTTTCGGGCGGTATGCGTCAGCGGGTGGCGCTGATACGCACTCTTGCCCTGGAGCCTGAATTGCTGTTATTGGACGAACCCTTTTCCGCTCTGGATTACCAGACCCGCATAAATGTTTCGGATGATATAGCCGGGATTATAAGGAAGCAGGGAAAAACGGCAATATTGGTAACGCATGATATTTCAGAAGCCATAAGCCTTGCCGACCGGGTTATAATTCTCAGCAGGCGGCCGGGCAGTATTAAAAAAATGCTGGATATTTCGCTGAGCAGTCAGAGCGACAGGGTAATAGATAAACGGCAGGCTCCTGAATTCTCAAAATATTTCAACGAGATATGGAAGGAGCTGAACAGCGATGCGGCTTAATAAAACAGAGGTTTCGGCCGAGCATCTTAAATACAGAAGGAATTTAAAAAGACGTAAAATAATAATACATGTTCTTCAGGTAGTGATACTTGTAGGTTTCTTTGGACTGTGGGAGCTGGCTGCCCGGTTAAACTGGATAGATCCTTTTATAGTTTCTTCTCCCAGCCGCTCCTTTGAGGTTATATACGGCATGTTTGCCGACGGCACCATATATGAGCATATAGGAGTTACCATGCTGGAAACTGTTATAGGCTTTGTTGCAGGTACTGTTTTAGGGGTTATAATCGCTGTACTGCTTTGGTGGTCGGAAATGGCGCAGAAAATATTCGACCCGTATCTTGTAGTGCTTAACAGCCTGCCCAAGATTGCCCTGGGCCCAGTTATAATAGTTTGGGTAGGAGCGGGTATTGGCGCCATTATAACCGTGACTCTGCTCATTTCCCTGGTTGTTACCATTATAGGGGTGCTTAACGGCTTTATGGAAGTGGATAAGGAAAAAATAATGCTGCTGCGCACCTTTGGAGCCAATAAACGCCAGATTTTTTCCAAGGTAGTGTTTCCGGCCAGCATTCCTACGACCATCTCCATTCTCAAAATTAACGTAGGCATGTCCTGGGTTGGGGTTATAGTAGGAGAATTCCTTGTTTCCAAGGCCGGCCTGGGCTATCTTATCGTTTACGGAGGCCAGGTGTTCAAGCTGGATTTGGTAATGGGAGGCGTGCTTATACTGTGCGTGCTGGCAGCGCTTATGTATTATCTGGTGGCCATACTTGAAAAAGTGATAACCAAACGGATGGGGGAAAATTAACCCGTATCCGTTTTAAGGATTGAACTATGCTTTTGAAATCAATCCTTAGCAGGTTATTTTTATGTATCTTACCCTCAGTTTACAAAAAGACGGTCAGAAAGTATAAAATATGTGTCCTGCTGCGCTGCTTTGGCTCCAAATACGCCCGGTACATGTCGTTTAAAAGCGCGCTTTACCTGGCACAAACTTTATGCCTTTTGACTCTGAGAGTTCAAACCGAGAGAATTTCTTCATTTTCAAGGCAGACGAAGAAACCGGGGAGTGCGCCCATTGAGGATAACGCAGAAAATGAAAAAATTATCCCGTTTTGAAGCGTGTAGTTTCTTGTAAACGGAGGGTATGCAGACGTTAAAATTCAGTTGACTAATATCCCTGGTAATGCTACAATAACATAAGCTTGGGGGTGTAGCTCAGCTGGCTAGAGCGCTTGCTTCGCATGTAAGAGGTCAGGGGTTCGAATCCCCTCATCTCCACCAATCAAGTATTGGACGAACACCTACTTTTTTGCAGGTGGCTTTGCCGTGAAATGTTCAATCTGATACCAAAGCAGAAAACGCCGTCTTGGATTTGTTCCAAGGCGGCGTTTTGCTATATCTGTAATCGGCATATTCGTATTATTTTCTGTTCTCTTGTAAAATGAAAGTACAATAAAAAAACAGGAGGATAAACACAATGGAAAAATCATTATTTGAGCAAATGGGCGGCACATACACACAGCAAGGAGATTATGTTTTGCCAAATCTCATATTACCTGCCGAAAATCAGCCTATTGGTATATGGGGACAGCGGCACGCTCGACACCTAAAACAGTATCATAAAATCTTGTATTACAATCTACTGACAAGCAGAAAACTGGACAGTTATCTTGCTGATATCGACAAACAGGCAGAGGAAATGTATTTTCGGTTAGTAAAACAAATGGCTGAGCGTGAGGGCGTAACGGAGCAGCTTAAGGCGGAAAATCAAATGGAATGGGTTCGGCGAATGAACAATATCCGTAACATAGCGGCAGAAATCATAAATCATGAATTGATCCTAATATAGTTTAATCCGCTACCGGTAAAAAGCTGGTAGCGGATTAAACTATATCAAACCAAAATATTTTTCAAAAAAGCTTTTTATCTTATCAATGACAGTTTGTTTTTTCAAGGCCCTATTAGAGCCGCCTGAAAACCTTGACATCGGAGGTAATATTTTATCAAGATCTGTTCCTGTGGTTTTTATTTCACCATCTCTGAATGAGTTCTCTATAAATTTTTGAGCCTCATCGTGTTTTAGCTTTTCATCTTTGATGATTGTTTCTAAGTCCTGCTCTTTTTGCTTTTTGACAAAATCTTTCCAGTCCTTTTCCACATCTGTTTTTACTGTCATTTGGGCAACAAATCCCTCAATTAGAGCTTTTTTGCTGCGCAACTCAACACTTGCATCAATTGATTTGTTAATATCAGCAAGAATAGTTTTGTCCTCACAGTTTGATTCATGATATTTGGCAACAAGCATCAAGATATAATCTATATTGACCTCGACCTGCTTGATAAGCTCAATTTCAAAGACAATATCATCATTGATTCGTTCTTTTTCAATGTCACTTTTTTTAGCATAATCTTGATATAAGTCAATATAAACGCTTTGATAATCCTGCAAATCTCTAACTGATACAGAATTATCGCCTTCAAAATCGTCAAAACATCTTAAAATATTTCTCAATTTCAAAATGCGACCGAACAGTTTAATAAATTCTTTTTCGTTATCCTCGCCAACGATTTGACTGCTTATCGGAAATTCATTTACAAGTCTGGTTAGAAGCTCGCTATAGCCTTCAATATGTTTTCCGTGCTCATCTTCATAGCCATTCATATATTCATTGTAAGTTTTTAGGATAACCATACCTCTTGCGTTTTTGTCTCCAAAAAGCGCTAAGGCGTTATTGGTAGCTGTCTCAAGATTTCTAAAACAAACAATGTTTCCGAATGTTTTAACTGAGTTCAAAATACGATTGGTACGGGAAAACGCTTGTATCAAACCGTGATCTTTTAAATTCTTATCTACCCACAAGGTGTTGAGAGTCGTTGCGTCAAATCCTGTTAAAAACATATTGACTGATTACAAACACAATAAAACACATATTTATATAAAGCAACTTCGGGATTAATTTTTATTGCTAGCAATTGTTGCAATAATAGTTTAAAGCAACTTTGCCAACGGCAATTTTTTTAGAGTTTCCCGTTTTAAGCTTTCTGCTGCTTAAAAATCCTTCTATCTGCACATAATCTGTTGTTATCGGTTTTGATAACACATCTGATAATCTCATTTATTACGCCTCCTCAATTTCCGCTATAATCGCATCAATTTCGGCACGCAATGTATTTTCACGCTGAACAATTTGAGATATTTGCTCGTTAAGGACAGCGATATCAATAACTTCTCTTGTATCCTCGCTTTCCACATAAGTTGATACAGAAAGATTGTAATCGTTATTTTCAATATCTTCCTGTTTAACAAGAGCAGTAAAATGCTTTTCAGTCTTTCGGTTGATATAGGCGTTTAATATATTCTGAATGTTATCAGGTTCATTACTTACGCTTCCATCGCCCAACTTATTGCTGTTCGTAGATTTGACAAATTCTTTTGAAGCGTCGATAAACAAAGTTTGGTTGTCAACTTTTGATTTTTTGAGAACCATAATGCAAGTCGCAATACTTGTTCCGTAAAAAAGATTATCAGGCAACTGGATGATACATTCGATATAGTTGTTATCAATCAGATATTTTCTGATTTTCTGTTCTGCTCCGCCACGATACATAATACCGGGAAAACAAACAATAGCCGCTGTCCCGTTTGTGGCAAGCCAACTAAGACAATGCATAATAAAAGCAAAGTCCGCTTTTGATTTAGGAGCCAATACACCGGCAGGAGAGAAACGCGGATCGTTGATTAGCGTTCCGTTATCAGAACCCTCCCATTTAATAGAGTACGGAGGATTGGAAACGATGGCTTCAAACGGCTCTTCATCCCAATGTTTAGGATCAACTAAAGTATCGCCATGTTCAATACTGAATTTATCATAGCCGATATCATGCAGAAACATATTAATACGGCAAAGATTGTAGGTGGTTATGTTGATTTCTTGACCGAAAAATCCATTGCGGACATTCTCTTTGCCAAGAATTTTTGCAAACTTCAAAAGCAACGAGCCGCTGCCCACCGCCGGATCAATGGCACGGCTTTGACCCCTGATAAGGACGGCAACTACACTGTGGAGGTACTGACGGATACGCGGATCACCGCAGAGGGCGTTGCAAAGGAATCTGCACTTGCTGCGCCCACGGTGGATACTCACGGCTATGATGGCGCGTGGACCGCTGACAATGTGACCCTGACTCCCTCGGCGACTGCCGACAGTGGAATCGCCTACTATGAATACTCCAAAGACGATGGGAAAAGCTGGACGAGTCTTACGGGTAACAGTCTGACTATCTCAGAGAGCGATTTTGCCAAGGATTACATCTTCCGGGCAGTTTCCAATGCGGGCAACGTAAGTCCGGAGAGCGATCCGGTCACGGTACAAATCGATAAGGCGAAACCCGGTGTAACGTTCGACGGCAACACCACAGACTATCTCCAGGAGGACACGCTAAAGATTATCCCCATCATTGGACTTTCCGGTATCTCCCAGGTGGAGCTGAAGAAAGACAACGGCGAGTGGATAACGCTCAATCCATCCGCCGATAACCCGAACACCTACTTCTACACCGTTACAGAAAACGGTCTGTACACCGTTCGTGTTACCAGCGGCACAGGCGTTGTAGGCGATGAGAAAAGCATTACCTATGATAAAATCGACAGCACAGAGCCGGTGGTGACCATCGATTCCGGCAGCTATAGATCCGGAAACTGGACAAACGAAAATGTTACCCTGTCCGTGTCTAACACGGCAAGCAATTTGGGCACCGCCACATTCTGGTACAAGGTGGATAAGGGTGAGTGGCAGGCATACACTGACGACATCATTGTTTCTGAAGAAACTGACGGCACGGTATACACCTTTAAGGCCATCAGTGCCAGCGGTGTTGAGAGTGCGGAAGCTTCCATTACCGTGAAACTGGATAAAACAGCTCCGGACGGAGATGTCGAAATTGCAGAGAGTTCTGTCAAAAAGTTTATCAACACCATTACATTTGGTCTCTTCTTCAATCAAAATGTGGATGTGACCATCACAGGAACCGATGATTTGAGCGGCGTAGCTGCTGTAGAATACTACCGCAGCGAGGAGATTCTCACAGAGGATGATGTGTTGGCGATTGAAGACTGGACTGTGTACTCCTTTATCAGTGAGACGGCAGAAGATGCAGCGAAGTTTGTCTACTATGTGAAGATCACCGACCATGCGGGTAATGTCACATACTTTGGCTCCGATGGTGTGACATTTGACCTGACCGCTCCCGTTATCGAGGGCGTGACAAACGGTGCAACCTATTATACTACGCAGAGTGTCACCGTTTCTGACGCAAATTTGGAGTCCATTACACTGAACGGCGAAACGGTCAACGGAACCTTTACCATCGAGGGTAACAAAGAGGAGACCTATACAATCGTTGCCACCGATAAAGCGGGAAACAAGACGGAATACACCTTGACCATGAAGCCCATTTCCAGCCTGGAAGAGTCCATTGGGAGCCTCAGCCCAGACAATGTGACCTCCCGGGACAAGGGAACCGTGGAGGCGGTGAAAGAGCAGATAGAATCCATAGATTTGGAAGATGCTACCGAGGATGAAAAGGCAGCGCTTCAGGAGATTCTCGACAAGTGCGATGAGCTGGTTGAGAAAATCGAAGAATCTGTGCAGGCCGGTAATACCGAAAATACCGACAAGGTAGAGGATATTACTGCCGACAATGTCAAACCGGAGAACAAAGACGATCTGACACAGGCAAAAGAAGATTTGGAAAGCGCCCTGGAAAACTTCGGGGATAACTACACCGAAGAGGAAAAGAAAGCTCTCCAGGATAAGCTGGATCAGATAAACGGAGCACTCGAAAGCCTTGAAAAAACGGAAAATGTGCGGGATGCGATCACCGCGCTGCCGGAAACGGCGGCGCCGGATGATACCGATACCGAAGCGCTCATCAACGGGGTAAAAGAGCAGTATGACGGGCTTACCGAGCATGAGAAATCCCTGATTTCCGATGAACTGACGGAAAAGCTGGAACGCCTTCTTGACGATCTGCTGGACTACAGGATCATTGAAGGCGACGGCAGCAGGTGGACAGTCGGGGACGACAGTTCCGTCACCATGACCGCCAACGGCCCTGTCGGGAAATTTACGGGGATAGAAGTGGACGGGGAAGCGGTCGACGCAGAAAACTATACGGTAAAATCCGGAAGCACCGTCATCAGCCTGAAGCCGGAGTACCTGAGCACCCTGTCTGTCGGCAATCATACGCTGACTGTGATTTACACGGACGGCGAGGCATCCGGTGGATTTGAGGTCTTAAGCAAAGACGGCCCCATTATACCGCAAACCGGTTACAACGGCGACATTGCTCTTTGGATTACACTCCTGTCCATTGCGGCCTGCGCTATTATCGGAACAGGAACAATGGCTTGCAGTCTCAGAAAAAAGCATAGCAAATAATTTGCATGGAAAAATGCCCAACTAATGGACTGCACCACACCGGTTGTTCAGTGTACCGTACTGCCTGACAAATGCGGTGCAGTTCAGGCGCTTTTCCACGACGTTTTCGCTTTTCTCCTCGACTTTGGGACAGAGAAAAAATCCGCAGGTATTTTTCCGTTAAAATTTGTCCCTTCACCGTACTTGCCTCGGGATATATATTTTACCCGAAAGGTATGCTCAAAGAATCGTCCTCTTGATTTTAGAGAATGACGCTATTTTAGAGAGTGACGCTTATCTTGTCGAATGTGCGGGTTGTGCAAAAGACAGCCCCGATAAGTGCAGAGAAATCTGAAACTTATCGGGCTTTTGCGTTTACGGGCAAATTGCGTGACGTCTTTAATCCCACTTGAATTTACTTTTCTCCCTTTGTGAACAGTGCGGATCTTTCGCGTCGTCTGATAAACGGAGAAATAAGAAATATAAAAGAATATTACCCCCGATGTATGCGACGGAGCTGCGAACGAGAGCGCACCGTCGGAACCAAGGCCGTAAAGCCGCCGCTGCCGCGGAAAAAGAGGAGCGGCGGCTGCGAGGCGGGTAGGGCGGACAGAGAACCGGCGCCGCCCAAAAACATTTTAATTATATATACATAAATATTTAATAATTTACTTGACTTCTTACCAAGGTAATGCTATAACTAAAAAAAGGGGGTGAGGAAATGTACGAAAAAATTACAGCTTATCTTGATTTTTTCGGGAGAGATGCCATACCGGAGAGTGAACTTCAGGAAAAGACAAAGGAATTTTCCGTGGATTTCATGCAGTCGGGATTTATGGTATCCAATGCCATGGAAGCAATGGGAGAACGTGCGTGGGCCAGCAAATCCCAGCTGAGAGAAGACGCGCCTGCGATGACGGCGGAGGAGGCCTGCGTCTGTATTTCCGCATTTATTCAGCAGGAGAGTTTTATTCCGGGCGTTTTGGCGGATTTGGTCCGGCAGGATGTGCTGCCGGGCATTCTGAAGCGGCTGAGGGAGCTCGACGCATAGCCGTGTCTGTGTGGAACGACCGGCGTAACTGCGGCGGAAGGAGGACGCGTATGCGTGCGGGTTCTGCAACCGCCCTCCGCGGTTTGCCGGGCTTCTGCCGCCCGGTGACCGCCTGAATGTGTTTTGACGGCTTTTGTATCGGCCTTCCTCGTGGGATATCCTAAGTCCGGCACGGAACGCGGCTGCCGGATCGCCGCGACCGGATGGTATGGAACCTGCGGGAGCATTTTCCGAATGGTTCGTGCGGAAACCGCTGCAATACCTATGCCGTAGCCGCACAGGCTGCGGCTTTTTGTACGGGAGCCGGTGACGGCCTTGCCTTCGGTAAGACCGTCGGGCGCCTGCGTTACAGTCAGCGCGTCGGGTTCGCCTGCGTTGGCCTCACGCCTGACGATGGCGTCAGGCCGGCTCGGCCGGGTCCCGGGTGAAATAAAAGCTCCTGAAATCGTCACAAAACGCGAAAAATGTCGTTGTGTTTCAGATAAAAATCTCCTATGATTGCATTGTCAGCCGGGGCTGAAATATCATTCGGAGGAGAAATCACAATGAACACGGATAAAATTTATGCGGAAGCGATTGCAAACGAATACGCGCCGAAAGAGGCGTCAAAGGTGCTGGCTCTGAAGAAACTGGACATGAAGGCAAAAAGCAAGGCAAATATTTTTGCATATACGTTCGGCGTCGTCATGGCTCTCGTGCTCGGGACAGGAATGTGCCTCTCAATGGGCGTTATAGGCGGCGGGAGCATACCGGCAGTCGGAGCCGGGATAGCCGTGGGGATTATAGGTATAGTCGGAGTCGGAGTCAATTATCCGATCTACAGGAAACTGCTTGACGCGGGCAAAAGGAAATACGCGTTTGAGATAGTACAGCTTGCAAGGGAGATAAGCGAATCGGCGGAATGATGCGGGGAGGGCGGCGTATGAACGAATTTAACAGCAAATACTTTAAGACCGCCCTGCGTATGGATGAGGCGCTCATAGCTTTGCTGGAGAAAAAGGATCTGGAGTACATCACCGTGAAAGAGATCTGCGAGGAAGCCGATGTGAACCGGTCCACATTCTACCTGCATTACGAGACGGTCGGGGATCTTGTGGACGAGACGACGGAGATGATCAATAAACGTTTCCTGTCGTATTTTCCTCAGAACGAAAGAGACATTTCGGACGCGCTGAACGGCCTGCGGCTGGGAGATCTCATCCTGGTAACGGGGGAATACCTTATACCGTATCTCCGGTTCATACGGGACAATAAAAAAATTTACCGCGCAGCCTTCAGAAACCCCAACGATATGCAGGCGCACGCACGGTACGGCGAACTTAAAAAACGCCTCCTCAGTCCAATACTTGACAGATTCAGCGTTCCTGCGCCGTATCACCGGTATTATATCGCGTACTATATCGAGGGCATTATCGCCATAGTGAAAGAATGGCTGCGTCAGGACTGCGAGGACGAGGTGGAAGTGATAGCCGATATCATAGAGCGATGCGTGAGACCGGAACCCGAAAAATATGAGGTATAACGGTATGCCCGGTAGAGCCATGACGTTTTTGAAAGAGCGCAGGGACAGCCGGTTTTACGGTATCCTGACGGGTCCCGGGGTTTCGTCCGGAGTTACGGCACTGTTTGCACTGTATCACGGATATCTGGGGCTGAGCCTGCAGTCGGCGTGGCACGGCGGTATATGCGTATTCTAGGCTTGCCTGTGAGGGTAATAAAAATTAAACCTGACTTTATCCCTTGCTCTGCTGCATAGCGAAGCAATTTTTTTTGCAGTTCTTTGACAAGAAATACCGACCTTGTTTTGCCCTTAAGGGAAACCACCGTTTCTCCACTTTTGACCGCTTCCACCGTTATGTATTGCAGTTCGCTGACACGAATGCCTGTGCCGCAAATAGTCTGCAAAATCAAATTCAGTCGTTCGTTGCCCTTCTGTTTTGCAGCATTAACTAGTCGCATATATTCCGCCTTTGTCAGTTCCTTTTCTTCGGGGCAGTAGACCTGCCGTTGTAGCTTGATCGACTTCACTCTGCAATCCATCCAATTCAGAAAAGAGAACAAACTGTTGAGGGAAGCCAGCATAGAATTTATGCTCCGCACCGCATAGTTCTCGGCAAGCAGCCTGCTCTTGTAAGCAATGACCGTTTCCTTTGTAATTTCAGCACCGCCTAAATATTCGGCGAACGTCCGCACATCCCGTAGATATTTTCCCACGGTATTTTCGCTTTTCTCCTCGCTTTTGAGATAGCAGGAAAAGTCCTCGATCATTTTTTCTGTTAAAATTCGTCCTTTCATTTTGATGTACCTCCGGATATATTTTACCCGAAAAGTATGATACAAGAATTGTCTTTTCTATTTTAGGAAAAGACAATCGCTTAATCGAATGTGTGGATTTTGAGTATAGCAAAGCCCCGATGTGTTCAGAATTTCCTGATCGCATCGGGGCTTTTTTCGTTTCTATTCTCAGTAGATTTCTTGCTTTATTAGTTCCAGCTTCATTTTCTGTAAGGCTTTGCGGTAGGTTTTGTCTGCGGTATCGGGCGATGCCAAGCCGTGATCGATGGCAATATCAATGAATGCCTGTTTAGGCATTTGAGTTGAATAACATTCCATACAAAAACCAAGATGTGCGGATACCATTGCCCGTTCACGATAATTCAGATGTTCAAACGCCTCCATTACCGTTTCGGCTCGTTCCAATTGGAAAAACAGCTTTTCTGTTTCAGATGTTCCGTCTGCGGCGATTTCTTCCCGGCTTTCTTCGCTGTCCTCATCAGCATATTGGCGGTAGTAATCCACAAACTGCATATTCTGCATTCCAGACCGAATGATTTCAGCGGTAGCTTCTTCGCTTGCGCCAATCGCCTGTGCAATTCTCTGAATGATTGCACTATCCGCCTTGCCGCCGTATTCACAAACCAAACGCATTGCTTTTCTCAGACGCAAATACTCATCATTGCTCTGAACGGTAAAGCCTGTCCGCATGGTACGGATATATTCGTGTACCTCTCTCATAGCGGCATATTCCTTGTACACGATAAAAGGAACGCCACGGTTGGGATCGTAGTCCCGCAAAGCTTTCAGCATGCCCGTTATATACGCCTGCTTGATATCCAAGAAATGCCCGAACATCGCATAATCCTGAACAACAGCCATTGCCTTGTCGTTGACTGTATGCTCGTAGTAATGAAGAAACCATGCGATATATTTATCGTCCTTTTCGGAAAGGTAATACAGGATATATTTCTGTAAATCGTCCTCTTTCGGCGGTGCCGGAGCTAAACGATATAGTTGCAGTTCTTTTTCCCATTCCTTCACGGCAGCCGCCTCCTTTCCATCATTTCAATCTCTTATCCGTTTCGGCATAGAGCCGTTCACGGCTCATATCTACCGCATATTGTCTGCCGGCATACGCTGCGTTTTGTTGGGCTTTCAGCTTGTATTCCTTTGCTAACGTTTGCGCCGCCTTTGCAAATTCCTCCGTTATGGTTTTTCTGCCTTTCTCGGTGCGGATAGCAGCGCAACGGCGGTTGTAAATATCTACAACGGGATCGGCAGCGGCAAGTTCTTTGCGGTTAATACTTGCGGCATATTTGCGGCAAGTGGTTTTCTTTCCCCTGACCTCATAAGGCGAGAATCCGTTACAATATTGCTGGCGGCGGGCAGAAGTCATCAGAAAATACTTTTTGCAGATTCCGCACCTTCTTGGATAATGCCCATGATGTAAGCCTTCAAAAAAATCGGTGATGATAAAGCTGTAATAGCTGTCAAAATACAATCTGCGGGCAAGCGTATATGCTTTGCTTTTTGCATTTTTCTTTATTGGTACATATTCCGTTGTAACCGGAAACGGAACAGCGCCGAACACTTCCAAAGCAATCGGCAATAGATGTTCCTCGTCAAAACGATCTGCTTCATCTACACGGGTTACAAAATTTTGTAATTTCATAAAGGCTTCTCGCATATCATCGGAAACTGCATTATAAAACGCAAGAGTATCCGATATATCGGAAATCAGCATATTTGCGTCTTTGAAAAACTTTTTATCATATTCCGGAGGCAGTAAATCCAAATCCAGCTCAATTTGGGACTTACTTTCCACAATGGAACGGCGGTGAAAGAAATTCGCAATTTGCTTTGCGTTATTTTCGGAGAACAGGTCAGATATTCTGTTGCGCTCGCCATCAATATTGAATTGATCAAACGGTTTCAGCATAGGCAAAGTATCAAGTATATACCCGATTTCCGTTCCGGCGGAAATAAAGTCTGTTTCTTTCAGGTAGCCTGCGGATAATTGTTCTACAATATTCCATCCGTGCTGTTTATATACCCCGAGCCTTGCGGCGGTATCGTTTCTATAATACTGATTCAGCAAATGCACAGCGTAAGCGCCTGACGCATAGGTTTTACTGCCTATCCGCACTCTGCCGTCACGATAATCTGCGGTTAAAAATGGATTCATTGTTCCTCCTCCGTACCAATTCTATCATAAGAAATGTCCAATAAAACTTTCTTCAATTTTTTCAAAATATTTTTTCAATAAGCGTTGTTTATGGCAAATGAATTTTAATTAGTATATCATAAAAACGCTATTATTATAATGGATTTCACTTGTTGCGTTTTCTGTTTTTGTACTGTTACTATGTTCCATATAAATTTTGACTTTTCCTACATTCTAATAAGTGAGGAAGAGAAAGTCCTCACAAACACTCAGGGCATCGCCGTCGGGAAACCGGCGGCTTTTTTACTGCCCGAAAAAAGGAGAAGGAGGAAAGGTCTATGATACTCAAAATCACACCAAAGCAGGCGGAACGTATTCACCATCTTGTTAAGTCACTTTGCGCCAACTGCGATGAGGACAGCAACTGCTTGCTGCTTGATGACGGTGAAAGACACAAATGCGTACAGCTTATTTCTCTGTCCGGTATCTACTGCAACTATTTTTTGAACGCAGTATTACCAGCCGAAAAAGAACTGTACGAAGAAATCTTAAAACAAATCTAAAAACTGAAAGGACGAATGAAAATGAAAAACTTTAACACATCAAAAATTATCGGTATCGACCACGGCTATGGGAATATGAAAACAGCAAATTTCTGTTTTCCTACGGGCATTATCGCTTATGACTCCGAGCCGCTGTTTACGGCGGATATGCTTAGCTTTAATGGCAAGTATTATCTCATCGGCGAGGGACACAAGGAATTTGCTCCCGACAAAATCAAAGACGAGGATTACTATATTCTCACCCTTGCGGCAATTGCAAAGGAATTGAAAACGGAGGGCATTACCGAAACGGATGTTCATATCGCCGCAGGATTGCCTCTTACTTGGACAAGCGGACAAAAGGCAGACTTCGCCGCATATCTTGCAAAAAACAAGGAAGTGGACTTCATTTATAAAAAAGCGGAATACCATATTCGCATTACAGGCGTCAGTATCTATCCGCAGGGATATGCCGCTATCGCTCCCTTCGCAACTAAATTGACAGGCATTAACCTGATTGCCGACATTGGCAATGGGACGATGAATGTACTGTATATGATAAACGGCAAGCCGCAGTCGGGCAAAATGTTTACCGAAAAGTTTGGCACTTATCAATGCACACTTGCGGTTCGGGAAGCCTTTATGCGAAAAACTCATCGTGAAATCAATGATTATATCATTGAAGAAGTATTACGCACCGGCACAGCGGATATTTCCGCCGCTGATCTGAAAATCATCAAATCGGTTGCTTCGGAATATGTTCGGGATATTTTTCGAAGGCTTCGTGAACACGGTTATGACGAAAGCACAATGAGACTGTATGTAACGGGCGGCGGAGGGTGTCTTATCAAGAATTTCTACAAGCTTAATGCTGACCGCACGGTATTCGTTGAGGATATTTGTGCAGCCGCAAAGGGATATGAATACCTTGCGGAGATCCAGTTATCGGCAGGTAAAGGCGTATGAGTATTTACAGAATGACTTTGCGGTTTAACTTAGAAGATGAAACCGAGCGTAAAGCGGCAGAGTTCCTGAAACAGTTAGATTGCAAAAAGCATAAGTCCAAAAATCATTTTGTGATAGACCTCATTACCGCCTATATTGACAGCTTGAACAAAGATCAGCAAGAGGACGCTTTTATAGAGAAAATCCGTTTGGTGTTTCGGGAAGAGGTAGCGGATATTTCTATCGCTGCTCCGACTAAGAAAGAACCAATCGTAATGGATACTTTTTTGACCGAAGAGGAAAAAGAAGAAAACGCCGTAAGCGTATTAGAAGCATTGAAAATGTTCGGGTGATGTCAAACACCCGATTTTTTAATGTCAAAACGCATTTTACAGAAAATATGGCGTCACTTTTGATGTCAGTAATATTTCACATTTTTAAGCAATAAAACACACAGTATACGGCATACAGAGATAGACCGATATTACCGAGAAAGGTATGTCTCATACTGTAACAAGCAGGGAACTTGTACGGCAAGTTCCAACTCAAAATCTTAGGGAGTTCCCTAAAACCCCTTTGCAACAGGAAAACTTTACCCGTTTGCAACAGGCGGTTCAACTTCGCCACTCTTACGGCGGCTTGTTTCACCGTGTTGCGGCACAGCCCTCCGTGCTCCCTTTATCCGCCATCGGCGGCGGTCGCTACTCGGTTCCCTAATACCCCGAATACAGAAAGAAGGAATTTTATGAACAGAAATCCAAAAGAGAAATTTGCCCGAATTGATATTCGGGTAAAGCCAAAAGATAAAGAAAAAATCAAGCGGCTTGCCGAGAAATGTAATTTATCCGTCAGCGAATATGTTGTGCAAAGGGCATTGGGTTACGCACCGAGAACGGTGCGGCCTGATGTCTTTTTTGATTTCTATAACAAATTGTGTCAGCTTGACAACACAGCAG
>ERZ827528.2784-NODE-2784-length-15352-cov-3.373407_pt1 | contig 15352 bp, 14 predicted proteins | sample MGYA00519768_ERZ827528 | MGnify/ENA primary metagenome ERZ827528 (study PRJEB31778, sample SAMEA3449343) | human gut metagenome | biome: human gut; feature: human-associated habitat; material: faeces | place: United Kingdom | collected 2010/2012 ...
AAGTGCTCCTTGCCATCACCAAGTTTCAGTGAAAGGGCATCACCCTGATCTACCAAAAATCTAAGATTGCGATATACTGTTCCCAAGCTTATATTAGGAAGTTCTTCGCGAATACTCTGATAAACCATATCAGCGGTTGGATGATCTGTACGATGTGCCAGATTATTTCGGATGAGTTCTCTTTGAACGCTTCGTTTAATCATGTTTACCTCATTTCTTGATAACAATAATAGTAACTATTACTAATATATCATTTTTTTACTTTTTGTCAACATTTTTTGAAAAAAATCTTAAATAAATTTATAGAATTCATGCAATCAATCTTTTAGTAGTTTGATACTCTAATTTTTATAAAAAAATATCCAGGATAAAAGATGAGATTAGAATTGCAAATTACATTATCTTAACAGTAAAAAATATATACAAAAATAAGTAAAAATTTTTATTAAATATTAGCATTGTCTTAAAAACGTTTTTTACTTATAACTTTAAATAGAGAGTTGAACGGGTTTAATTTAATAATGTTACTTAATAAAAGATAAGGAGACTTTTATTATGAAGCATTTGAAGAAAATAATGGCAGTAATGTTGTCTATTGTGATTGCCATTACGCTTATTCCGCAGATTAATTTTTCTGTTAAAGCACAGGAAAGTGGCGGGTTTGCAGTTACCAGTCCATATGATAATGCGTTGGTTGCGTCAGGACATTTTGACATTAAATGGAATGAAGCAACAGGTAAAGATGTAAGAAATTACAATGTTTATTTGGATGGAGAGAAAGTAGGAAGCACCACATCAGTGTCTTTGGATTGCTACACAACAAAGGTAGCAATGCATTCAGCGTATGTTGAGGCAGAGTATGTTGACGGAACTACAAGCAAGACTGATACAATAAAGTTTGGAGTGTCAAAAAAAGGTTTAGGTTTGGCTACTGATATGGGAAGAAATATTGATTTAAAAGATATGGGATGTAGCTGGTACTATAACTGGGGCAATAGTCCAAGTTCAGGTTCACAGTATCAGGGTATTGAATTTGTACCTATGCTGTGGAGAGAAACAGATGACAATACAATTAAAAATAAAGTTCAGGGATTTGTAAATAAAGGATATAAATATGTTCTTGACTTTAATGAACCGGACTTAGGTGACCAGTGTAATATGACTGTTGACCAGATATATAATTTATGGCCAAGTATTATGAACGACAATATTAATGTAAGTTCACCTGTTACGGCAATTTGGCCAAAGTCTTCAGGGAATTGGTTTCAGCCATTTATGGAGAAGATTAATGCAAGAGATGATTTAGATGTTGATTTTATTTCTATTCATTGTTATCCGGATAACTGGGATGGTGGAGCAGAAATGGCAGATTGGTTTGTTAAAGAAGTTGTTGATTGGGCATGGGAAACATATCATAAACCAATTTGGATTACAGAATTTTCCAAGAGAGTTAATAATCCAACATCTTCTACAGCCCAGAAAACAGCAGAATTTTGGAATGCAGTTATGCCTCTTTTAGATGAGAGAGAATATGTTGAAAGATATGCAGGATTTTGTTTTAATAATGCAAATACAGGACTTTGGCTTTACAATACAGGCAAATTGACTTTAGCTGGAGAAATGTATAGAAGCAACGGAAATCCGGAAGGTTATGAACCAACACCTGAACCAGAAGCTGATGCTTTAGTTACTTTTGGTACAAGTGATGATATTTTAAGTAATGATTCATTAATTAATGGCGTACAGTGTACTAACTATGTTAGAAAGGATGGAGTTACTGCTACAGCTTCAACAGAAAATGGAAATGGTAGAAAAGCAAGCAACGCCATTGATAATGTTAAAAATACAAGATGGGAATCGAAGCATAGTTCTGATGATGAATACATTACTGTTGATTTAGGCAGTGAAAAAAGTATTAAGCAGTTACAGATTCTTTGGGAAGACGCATCAGCATCTGACTACACAGTAGAAGTATCAAATAATGGTCAGAATTTTACATCTGTAGCAACAGTTTCAGGTGCAAGCAGAATAAATAATAGACTTGATACGATTACATTAAAGTCAATAACAAGAGCAAGATATGTAAAGGTAAATTGTAAGGCTAGAACAACACCATATGGTTATTCAATTTATGAAATGGGTATATATGGAACTGATAATACAAAGGTTGATGAAACAACACAGGCTGAAACAACTACACGTAGACCTTATGTAACATTACCACCGACAACAGCAGAACCATCAAGACCTACAACTAAGCCTACAATAAAAGTTGAAACACCAGACAGCGTGCAACCAACAACAGGAAACAATAGTACAACAGAAGTGTCCACAGCAGACATTAATAATCAGACTTATACTATTGAACCTAAAATAGAAAAAGCAAAAATTAAAAAAGTTACATACAAGAAATCAACAAAGAAAATCAGTGTAACATTAACAAAGATTAAAAAAGCAAAGAAATATAAAATACAGATTTCAAAATCTAAGAAATTTAAAAAGAATGTTGTAACAAAAACAACAAAGAAATTAAAAGTTACAATAAAGAGCAAGAAACTTAAAAATGCTAAGAAAGTTTATGTTAGGGCAAAAGCTGTTGTAAAATTAGGCGATGGTAGTATGGAAGGACCTTGGTCAAAAATAAAGAAGGTAAAGATTAAGAAATAACATTACGTTAATAGAAAAACAAAACTCCAACGTTAATTAGTTTGTTGCAAAGTACCAGTTGCTATGCACTACGATTATTGTTGGAGTTTCTTTTGGGTTTAATGCGAAAATCATACTAATCAAAGTACTTACAAGGATTATGAATATGTGTGTATGTGGAGTTTCTTATTAAATCATTCTTTTTTATCTCAATTTTATATATGTACCCCGATATAATTATTTTCTTAATTTTCGGGGTACAAATTTCATAATTTCAAATGTTACATGCTACCTATAAGTGATATTTTACTATGGATGTACCCCGATATTTCAAAAACTACGATTTTTGGGGTACGTTTGCCCCAATCTACGTTAATTTCGTACAATACATAATTTGAATATGCAATAAATGTACCCCGATATTTCAAAAGCTACAATTTTTGGGGTACGTTTGCCCAAATCCACATTAATTTTGTACAACATATGATTTGAATATGCAATAAATGTACCCCTACATTTAAAAAAGCCTATTTTTTGAGGTACGTTTGCCCAAATCTACATTGATTTTACGTAACATATAATTTGAACACGCGGTAAATGTACCCCGATATTTAAAGAAGCTTGTTTTTTGAGGTACATACGCCAATTTACTCTGCTTATTGCAAGGATTCTATTACTGAACATAACAAAAACAGGAGCATGCAACATAACGGCACGCTCCTGTTTTGTTATATATTATGATTTGAATGTCAAAAGTCTAAATACTAATCATATGTATTGCAACTTAATTTACACTTTCATATTACAATTATTATTTTGATAATCTTTCATGAATGCTTGCAGCAGCCTGTTTTCCTGCACCCATAGCAAGGATAACTGTAGCGGCACCTGTTACGGCATCACCACCGGCATAAACATTATCTCTTGTTGTTTCAAGAGTGTCTTCATTAACTACAAGACATCCCCACTTGTTAGCTTCAAGTCCTTTTGTTGTAGTTCTGATAAGTGGGTTAGGTGAAGTACCAAGTGACATGATAACTGTATCAACGTCTAACTGGAAGTTACTTCCTTCAATAACCATTGGACGACGACGTCCTGAAGCATCAGGTTCGCCAAGTTCCATTTCAACACATTCCATCTTGCAAACACGACCATCTTCATCTCCGATTAACTTAACAGGGTTGTTAAGTGTTTTAAAGATAATTCCCTCTTCAATTGCATGATGAACTTCTTCACCACGGGCAGGAAGTTCTTCCATACCACGACGGTAAACAATATATACATTTTCAGCACCAAGTCTTAAAGCAGTTCTTGCAGCATCCATAGCTACGTTACCACCACCGACTACGGCAACATTTTTACTCTTAATAATAGGTGTATCATAATCATCAAGATAAGCCTTCATAAGGTTTGCTCTTGTTAAATATTCATTAGCTGAGTAAACACCAACTAATGCTTCGCCTTCAATACCCATAAATGATGGAAGACCTGCACCTGAACCAATGAATACAGCCTTGAATCCCATTTCCATAATTTCATCAATAGAAAGAACTCTACCGATAACCATGTCAGTTTCAACCTTAACACCTAAAGCTTCAAGATTTTCGACTTCCTTCTGAACGATAGCCTTTGGAAGTCTAAATTCAGGAATACCATAAACTAAAACACCACCGGCTTTGTGGAAAGCTTCAAAAATAGTAACTTCGTAACCAAGTTTTGCAAGGTCACCGGCACATGTAAGTCCTGCAGGACCTGCACCAACAACTGCAACCTTAATACCATTAGATTCAGGTTTAACAGCATCATCATTGCTGTGAGCCATATGGTAGTCAGCTACGAATCTTTCAAGACGACCGATAGAAACAGGTTCGCCCTTGATACCACGGATACATTTTCCTTCACACTGATTTTCCTGTGGACAAACACGTCCGCAAACAGCAGGAAGACCATTAGTGCTTGTGATAATCTTGTAAGCTTCTTCAAATTCTCCGGCAGCAACCTTAGCAATAAACTCAGGTATACGTACACATACAGGACAACCACTCATACAAGGTTTGTTCTTACAGTTAATACAACGAGTTGCTTCTTCCATAGCCATTTCTTTAGTATAACCCAAAGCAACTTCTTCAAAATTCTTATTACGTACGTTAGGATCCTGCTCAGGCATTGGAACCTTTGTTAAAGACATGTTTGGCATTATTTGGCACCTCCCATTTCATCAGCCGCTTTATACATACGGCAGTTTTCTCTATCGTGAGCTTCAAATTCTCTATATGTAGAATTACGTTTCATAAGCTCGTCATAATCTACCTGATGACCGTCAAAGTCAGGACCGTCAACGCAAGCAAACTTAATTTCACCACCAACAGTTACACGACATCCGCCACACATACCTGTACCATCAATCATAATAGGGTTAAGTGAAACTAATGTCTTAATATTATAAGGTTCAGTAACCTTAGAAACAAATTTCATCATTGGAATAGGTCCGATAGCGATAACAAGATCATAGTTGTTACCGGCATCGATTAAATCCTGAAGCTTGTTAGTTACAAAACCTTTCTCTCCGTAAGTTCCGTCATCTGTTGTAATGAAAAGTCTGTTACAAACTTCTTTATATTCATCTTCAAGAATAACAATATCCTTGCTTCTGAAACCGGCGATAACATCAACATCAACGCCCATATTAAATAAAGCTTTTGCAGATGGATAAGCTATGGCATTACCTACACCACCACCGATAACGCAGGCTTTCTTAATGTGGCCAAACTCAGTTGCAGCACCAAGTGGTCCAACAAAGTCTAATAAACAATCTCCCTCATTCATCTGAGAAAGAAGCATAGTTGTCTGTCCAACTATCTGGAAGATAATAGAAACCGAGCCTTCTTCTGCATTAGTATCAGCTATTGTAAGAGGCATTCTTTCACCACGCTCGTCAATTCTTAAAATAATGAACTGACCTGCTTTTGCTTTCTTAGCAATAAATGGAGCCTCCACATCTAAACGCACTACAGTGTCGTTAAGTTGTTTTCTTCGTAAAATTTTGTACATTCCTTAATCTCCTTTATAAATGCTACTCTTAAATATAGCATATTGATAAAATATTATCAATGTGAAAGTGTAAAAAGTTTAGCGAATTAATAATTTAATCTAATAAAGTGAAAATTAAATAAAAATACGCATAAAAAAGACTATTATAATAATGTAGGAAAATTAATAAAAGAAAAAACCTAAACCACTAGCATTTTTCTTAATTAGATAGTATAATATCTAGTGGTTTGCTAGGAACAAAGCATAGCAGATAAAATAAATAATAAAGAACAATTCAAGTTAAATAGGAGGAAACCAAATGGTTAGAGCGATTGTTGGTGCTAACTGGGGCGACGAAGGAAAAGGTAAGATTACAGATATGCTTGGCGAAAAGTCAGACATTATCGTAAGATTCCAGGGAGGAAGTAATGCTGGACATACTATTATTAATGAATATGGTAAGTTTGCACTTCATTTACTTCCATCAGGAGTATTCTATCAGCATACTACATGTATTATAGGAAATGGTGTGGCACTGAACATTCCATATCTTCAGAAGGAGATTGATAGTATTGTATCACAGGGAGTGCCAAAGCCAAATATTTTAGTATCAGATAGAGCACAGATTCTTATGCCATATCACATTGATTTTGATGCATATGAAGAAGAAAGACTTGGCGGAAAGGCATTTGGCTCAACAAAGTCAGGTATTGCTCCTTTCTATTCAGATAAATATGCAAAGATTGGATTCCAGGTATCAGAATTATTTGATGAAGATACATTAAAGGAAAAAGTGGCAAGAGTAGTAGAACAGAAGAACATTATGTTAGAGCATATGTATCATAAGCCACTTATCAATGCTGATGAATTATTAGAAACATTACATGAATACAGAGATATTGTAAAACCTTACGTTTGCGATACAGCATTATACTTAAACAATGCAATTAAAGAAGGAAAGACAGTACTTCTTGAAGGACAGTTAGGAACATTAAAAGATCCTGATTTTGGTATTTACCCAATGGTAACATCTTCATCAACACTTGCAGCATACGGTGCAATTGGTGCAGGAATACCACCATATGAAATTAAGGACATCATCACAGTAGTAAAAGCATACTCAAGTGCAGTTGGAGCTGGAGAATTCGTAAGTGAAATCTTTGGAGACGAAGCAGATGAACTTAGAAGACGTGGTGGCGACGGTGGAGAATTTGGAGCCACAACAGGACGTCCTCGTAGAATGGGATGGTTCGATTGCGTAGCTTCACGTTACGGAGTAAGAATGCAGGGAGCTACAGAAGTAGCACTTACAGTATTAGACGTACTTGGATACTTAGATGAAATTCCAGTATGTGTAGGATATGAAATCGATGGCGAAGTAGTAAAAGACTTCCCAGTAACAGCAAAACTCAAAAAAGCAAAACCAGTATACGAAGTACTTCCAGGATGGAAAGAAGAAATACGTGGAATCAAAGAATACGACAAACTACCAGAAAACTGTCGTAAATACATCGAATTCATCGAAAAAGAACTTGGCGTACCAGTAACAATGGTAAGTAACGGACCAGGAAGACATGAAATCATATACAGATAGGCATTGAGCCTCTGTCAAATGAAAAAACACGGTTGAAAATGTGCTTGCACAATTTTTCAACCGTGTTTTTTTAATTTGATGTGGCGAAAGCCAGTGACGAAATAGACCGTCAGGTCTATGAGTACACGGCTCAATGCCTATCTGTATAAGTAGTAGAACACAAGGCGAAAGCCAGTGACGAAATAGACCGAAGGTCTATGAGTACAGAGGCTCAATGCCTATCTGTATAGTTTGTCAACCACTACAATATTCTCTACTACTTATTCAACAACTTGCAAATCCATATCATTACATAAAAAAGCACCGGCAATATTATCATTGACCATGCACTTGCTCTCCAGGCATTAGTAAAATCTCCAACTCCAAAGTTTGTAAGAAGTGCAAGAACCAATGTAAGCAAAGCACAAAATACAAGTGAAATTATTGCCAATATAGCAAGGATACGTTTTAATTTTTCCATAAAAACTCCATTCTGTTACAAAACTGTAACGATAAAGCTTAAAAAGCTTATTTTCTAAACTCTTTTTAGTATAGTAGAAATAATATTTTATTGCAATTATTGTTTAGTATTTGTATAATATCCTAGAGAAGAAAAATATAATGTTAGGTAGTAACAGGTGCTTAGCATATTAATACATTTGGAGGAAAAAATGGCAAACGATTATTTATTAAAGACATGGCGTGAAATCGCTTATAATCAGGAACAGACACAGGAGCAGTACAATCAGTTCTGGGGTGCTTATTTCGTACAGGAGAAGGAAGTATACAAAGATATCCTTGGACATCCTGACGTAGTAGTAAAGGGAACAGTTGAAGAACTTGCAAAGAAATACAATATGGAAGTTCTTACAATGGTAGGTTTCCTTGATGGAATCAACGAAAGCTTAAAGGTTGAGAATCCAATTGAAGAATTAGAAGATACAACAGAAGTTAGCTTAGAATATGATCCTGAAAAGTTATACAAGAACATGGTTGATGCTAAGGCAGACTGGCTTTATAACTTAGAAGAATGGGACAACCTTTTAACACCTGAAAGAAGAAAGGAACTTTACAAAGAACAGAAACTTTCAGGAACAGTTATAAAGGAAAAGAAAGTTGGAAGAAACGATCCTTGCCCATGTGGTTCAGGAAAGAAATATAAATATTGTTGTGGAAGATAGTTTTCACAAAAAAATAGGCTGTTGCAGTTGTTGCAACAGCCTATTTTTGTTTATAACTATTTATAACTGCCTTTGCAGCTTTTTTCTTTGATTCTGAATGACCAATTATAATATTGTATTCCGTTGCACGGATGGCATTAATTGCCTCTAAAGCCTCGTCGCTTGTTTTTTTCTTAAAAAGAATTGTGGAGCCATCTATTAATGTAAAGTGAAGTGAAAAAGTTGGTTCTTCGCTTTTAGGATTAAGCGAAATATTTCCAAGTCGGTAGCACCACACAATATCATTAAGTGGAAGTATGGAAATCTTGTTTTTTCCAAGGTCTATGCAATAGTTTTCAGTTATATAAATCGAGTTAATCTGTATGTAATTACCAAAACTAAGTTCTGACTCGGCATCGTCAATATATTCTTTTCCAAGCTGTTTGTTTAAAAAAGTGCAAACAGGGTAAAGATATGGATTAACTATTCCCATAATTGCTTCGACTATATTCTTTAATGAAATCAGCATAATAACTATAACAAACCACATAAAAATCATATATTTAATAGGGTGGTAATTAGCATTGCTAATTAAACATTCACCTGTGATTTTTGAAAGGGATTGAGAATCCCAGTTTAAGTCTTTTGAGAATGCATCAAGCATCTCCTTGTAAGAACTGTTGGGCTTTATAACTTTGCCCTTAAAACTGTAATTTGTTAATGTTTTTTTGGGTGTGCTACCTACAGGAAGAATCACAAAAACACATTGATTGTCATTTAGTGCATAATAATATCCGTATTTCTTATTGCCAAATTTTATAAGATTGTAACCTGAGTAATGTAGGGTTTTGGCAGTTACTTTTACGTATTTGTCAGAAAGTCTTACATTATATATATTTGATATGGGTTCGGGATTAAACACTTTAAAAAAAGGAAAAATCATTAACGATAAAATCATAAGAACAAAAGTTATCGTTGGAATGATTAGCCTTTTGGCGGATAAATTACGGATTTCACCAGTAATATTTATCATAAAAAGTTACCTGTTAAATTTACCTTTCATACCTGTTTTTTATTTTATAATTTTAACATATTTAAATTGTCATAGTCAGTATAATGTAGTGTGAGATTTTTGGCAAGTCTAATGGTTGCGTTTATAAAGTTTTGCTGATAGAATGGTAAGGATTATGGAGGAATACTATGGAAGCATATACGGGTTTTGCACAGGTTTATGATAAGTTTATGGACAATATTGAATATGATAAATGGTGCGAATATTTGGTTAGCATTTTAAAAGAATATGGTGTCAATTATGGTATTGTGTTAGACTTGGGCTGTGGAACGGGCAATATTACGGAACTGTTGGCAGACAAGGGCTACGATATGATTGGCGTGGATTACTCCCAGGAAATGCTTAATATGGCAATTGAAAAAAGAAAAAACGACGGTATATTGTATTTGTGCCAGGATATGCGTGAACTAGATTTGTATGGAACGGTGGCGGCAGTAGTAAGCCTTTGTGATTCCATTAATTATATTACAGAATTCGAAGATTTAGTTACAACTTTTAAGTTGGTTAACAATTATCTTGATCCGGGTGGAATTTTTGTTTTTGATTTAAAAACAATAGAGTTATACAGAAGTATAGGCGAATCGGTAATTGCCGAGGACAGAGAAGACTGCAGTTTTATTTGGGACAATTATTTTGATGAGGAAGATTGTATAAATGAATATATGCTTTCTATTTTTGTCAAAGGTGATGACAATAGATATGACAAATTTAGTGAGGAGCATTATCAGAGAGCTTATACAGTTGAAGAAATCAAAGAAGCTTTGAATCTTGCAGGACTTGAGTTCGTAACTGTTTATGATGCATTTACAAGAAATGAACCTAATAGCGAAAGCGAAAGAATATATGTTGTGGCAAGAGAATGTCAGAAAAATCAAGTTTCGAAATAAAAACTGAAAAAGATATACATTAAAAATCAGGAGGAAAAAATAAGTGGACTATATAGTAAGAGCAACAGCAGCAAATAGTCAGATTAGAGCATTTGCAATTACATCAAGAGAGATGGTTGAAACAGCAAGACAGCATCATAATACAAGTCCTGTGGCAACAGCAGCTTTAGGTCGTTTGCTTACAGGTGGAGCAATGATGGGCGTTATGATGAAGGGCGACAAGGATATTTTGACAATTATGATGAAGGGGGACGGACCTATTAACGGAGTAACAGTTACAGCAGATTCACACGGAAACGTAAAGGGATATGTTGGAAATCCTAACGTGCTTATTCCTGCCAACTATGCAGGCAAGTTAGATGTAGGCGCGGCAATCGGTTACGGAACATTAACAGTTATTAAGGATATGGGACTTAAAGAGCCTTATTCAAGTCAGGTTCCACTTGGAACAAGTGAAGTTGCAGAAGATTTGACTTATTATTTTGCAACATCAGAGCAGGTTCCTTCAGCAGTAGGCCTTGGGGTGCTTATGTCAAAAGACAATACAGTAAAACAGGCAGGCGGATTTATAGTACAGTTAATGCCTTTTGCAGACGAAGAAACAATTCAGGCATTAGAGGATAGAATCAGCAAAATTACATCAGTTACAGATATGCTTGAAAAAGGTATGACACCTGAAGATATTCTTAAAGAAGTAATGGGCGACATGGATGTTGAGTTTACAGACAAAATCGATACACAGTTTAAGTGTACATGTAGCAAGGAAAAAATTGTAAAGGCACTTGCAGGATTAAGCAACAAAGAATTAGACGAAATAATTAATGATGGCAAGGCAATCGAAGTAAAATGTGATTTCTGTAACACAACATACAAGTTTAGTGTTGAAGAATTAAAAACATTAAGAAAAAAATACTAGACTTTCAAACTTTAGAGTGATAAAATCTTAAAGTAAGTAAAGGTATCTCTCAGGAGGTTGAAATGAGTAAAAAAATTAGAAATACAGAAGTTGATCATCTTTTTGATGCAATATTAACATTAGAGAATAAGGAAGAGTGCTATACATTTTTTGAAGATGTTTGTACAGTAAACGAGTTGCTTTCTATTTCACAGAGATATGAAGTAGCCAAAATGTTAAGAGAAGGAAAGACTTATCTTGACATATCTAATGCCACAGGTGCATCAACAGCGACAATAAGCAGAGTCAACCGTTCACTTAATTATGGAAATGACGGGTATGATATGGTACTTGAAAGAGTATTAAAGAAAGATGAATAAAAAGTAAAGGTACGAGATAGAGATTTCGTACCTTTTTCTTTAGGCAAAATTTCAATAATGTTCCACTAAATAAGAGAATATTCCACTTTTTTAAAAATTAAGTATGCTATAATGAAAATGAGAAATCCAATATGGAAAAGAAAGAGAGTAGGAGGAAAGATATGAAAAAAAGTAAGAAAAAATTTATTATGTTTGCTATATTAAGCGTTTTGCTAATGGCAAATATGAAAAACGTAAATGCTGGACAAGTTCAGAAGAATGATAAAAGTGTTGCGATTGAGGAGTTAGGAGGTTATTTATCAGGAGTGGACTGTCAAAAGAATGATAAAGTAGAAATAAGTCAGTCTTTTAATGTGGAAAATTCAAAAAACAAAAGTTCTATATTTTTTGTGAAAGTAGCAGATGAAGAGATAGGAGCAATAAATGTTACAGAATACGAAGGAAAAAAATTAACGTCATTTTTATATAGTGAAAATTTTTTTAATGATATAGGAGAAGAGAGAATTAGCGTTGAATCAAATGGCAATGGATTAAGTTTACATAGCAAAAAAGAAACGAAAGTAGTAACAGGTGAAAATGCAGGAAAAACAATAAGAAAGAATAATTCAGATAGAAAATTAAAAAAACGAAAGTTTTCAGATATATCAAAAAATGTAAAATTAAATTCAGATGAATATGAAATAGAGACAGCAAGTATAAATGATAGTGAATATACAACAGATTTTTCATATATAGGAACGCATAAGAAAAAGTATGAAACTATAAAGAATACAAAAAATACGTTAATGTTATACACGACAAAATTAGATTTGATTGCTAATGGAGAAATTAACAATCAGGGAATATGTTGGGCGGCAACAGGGGCTAGCATTATTAATTATAAACGTGGCGGAACGGTTAAATGTAATGCAAGGAAAGTGTATTATGATTTAAAGAAAAAATACAATGCGGATCCAGTTGGAAATATTCAGTGGGAAAAGAGAATGTGGGAGTATTATGCAATATCTATGAAATATGTTGAACATAAATTATCTTTTACAGATGTTTTGTATTTAATGGAAAGCCATAAACCGGTTTTTTGTAGTTTCTTACATAATGAAGAAAACAGTGCAAAAAATTATGCTTATGCAGTAGCTTTGTGTGGATGCTATTATAGAACAGACTTGCAGCGATATTATTATGTTTATATGGATCCTAATATGCCAATGAATGGAGAAAATGTATATGTAGTCAATCATATTTTTCCTTCAGAATTAAATGGAAATACGGGATATAAATTTTATTATAATCCAGGAAATGGAGATATTTATAATAACTGGAGATATGCTTTTTATTAGGAGGGAGTATGAACACAAAAATAAGCGTTGTGATAGTAATGGTGATTATGTTATTTATTTGCAGTCAGGGAAATATTGTTAATGCAGAAACCGTAAAAATTGATACAAACCGATTTAAAACTGTTGTTATTGAAAAGGGTAAAAGTGCAAAATTATGCAATTTGTCAATGAAAAAAATAAAATGGAAAAGCACTAATAAGAAAGTAGCAACTGTTAATAAAAAAGGATTAGTTAAAGCTAAAAAGATTGGCAAGGCAAAGATAACATTAAAGGATCAATATGGTAAGAGAAAGACTATAAATGTGCAGGTGAAAAAGAAATTAAAAAAAGCTACTAATAAGAATGTTACAGTCAAGGTTGTAGAAGGTAATAAAGATTATGTAAAGCTTGAATTAAATAATAAGTCAGACCAATGTATTTTTGTGGCATATCCATACTATTTAATTGTCAAGAATGGTGAGAAGAAAGAGTATGTAAGCAAAAAAGAAATTCTTAATTCTAGGAGACCACCGATAAGTTTAGCACCAGGAAGTAAAGTGCGAATAGGAGTAAGTCTTACTAATTATAATATGATTGAAGGATTAACATATAAGATAGAATGTGAAGTGTTTACTAATCTACAGGAAATCGGAATAGCGGATTATGAAATAACCACAACATTTTGTTATAAGTAGCATGTTAACTGCGTATGATTTATTTTTTTGAAATACATACAGTTAATTTGAATATTCTGAATATGTTTGGTTAACATAACACGGAGAAAATTATAATTTTAATAGAGTGTACCCCGAAAATTAAAGGAAGTGTAATTTTCGGGGTACAAATATTGAAGAAAATATAGTATAAGTGACATATTGGTTAATATAATACATAGAATAAAGATCAATATGTGACAAAAACGTATTTAAAGCAAGAATAAGTGATATAATCAGTTTACATAAAATAAAATCGTACCCCAAAAACAGAAGATTTGAATATGTCTGGGTACGGTGCAGAAAAAGTGCGTGGAACACTACAATTTATTTTTTATCTTTGCCAGTATCACCCTTTGAACTAGGCAAAGAATCAATAAGCTTCTCAATAAGTCTTTTTCTAATATACATATCGTAACTTAATGTGGCAATTAGCCCGATTGTTTCAATTGATTCACGATCAGAGCTTTCTAAGTCGCCAAAGATGTTCTGAGAATTTTTAAATTCTTTAATCAAAGGCCCAATAAGGTCGCTTTTCTGAACGTGATTTAAGAATGCGTTAGTTACATCTTCTAACGAATTAGGAATGTCATCATTATTGTAATAATCCTTTAGAAGTGGAGTTACAATAGTCTGGATATCGTTTATAGATATAACATTCTTAAAGAAAAAGATTAAGATTAAGATAATCATGTGATCTTTTGAATACTTCTTTTTTTCAGGAGGAGGCAACAGGCGACTTTTGGCGTAGTTGTTAATCATTGTTTTTGTCAAAAGCTTGTCATCATCATGTCTTTTGGATGTGTTGAATTTTCCATTAAGATATGTTGTTACCTGATCCATATATAAATCTATGTTAGGAATATCATCAATGTTAAATGATTCTATTTCTTCTAAAACCTGGTTGATTAAATCTTCTGATTGCATTGTCTTACTCCATAAATAATTTATTATCTGATATTACAAGGATAACACGTAGTAATAAAAACAACAAGATAAAATATTAATAAAAAATCTATATAAAATCATAGAATACAGGAATTGGAATATAAAATTGAAACAAGCAAATATAATAAAAAACAAAATTAAAGGTGTCTTTATTCTTAGAATGGAATATGTTAAAATATTTTAGCAGTGTAAATGATTATGAAATTGGAAACAGGTTATAATCAACGTAATCATAATAACAAATTAAACAATTATAATTACCGGTAAGGATGGAATTTATGAATAATATATACGAAACATTAAATGATATGCAGCAGTTGGCAGTTTATCATACGGAAGGACCATTGCTTATATTGGCAGGTGCAGGGTCCGGAAAGACCAGGGTGCTGACTCACAGAATTGCATATCTGATAGATGAGAAAGGGGTCAATCCCTGGAATATTCTGGCTATCACATTTACAAATAAAGCAGCCAGTGAAATGAGAGAACGTGTAGATAAAATAGTGGGATTTGGTTCCGAGAGCGTATGGGTTTCCACATTCCATTCTACCTGTGTGCGTATTCTGCGTCGTTATATTGACCGTCTTGGATATGATACCAGATTTGCTATTTATGACACAGAAGATCAGAAAACTCTGATGAAAGAAGTGTGCAGAAAACTGAATATTGACACCAAGAAAACAAAGGAACGTTCTCTTCTGGCACAGATTTCCCATGCAAAAGATGAACTGA
>ERZ827528.2799-NODE-2799-length-15317-cov-7.705019_pt1 | contig 15317 bp, 10 predicted proteins | sample MGYA00519768_ERZ827528 | MGnify/ENA primary metagenome ERZ827528 (study PRJEB31778, sample SAMEA3449343) | human gut metagenome | biome: human gut; feature: human-associated habitat; material: faeces | place: United Kingdom | collected 2010/2012 ...
AATTCGCTCGTTTCTAAATCGTTACCTGATATTAATTAAACAGAAATAACTGTTTAATTTTCAATTAGATAGAGATTGTATGATGTTTCCCGCAGTGCATTGTCGGATTGAACGATAATCCTGCGAGTCTGGCAACATGCCGCAAGGACATGTTCATCGTCTTATAGTAGCGTTTGATCGGAAAGACCTTATTACCTTCCAGATGCAGATTTTTATAACGGTCATAGATTATTTCGGCTATAGGAAGGAGTTTAACACGGAACTGTGTACCCGTCTTTTGCCGCTTGTCGATGATCCAATGATTCCTGTTGTAGTCCGTATGGATGTCCGCATGGGTAAGTTTCACCACGTCTGCATGGCTCAGACCCGTAAAGGCGCAGAAAACGAAGACATCCCGGTTGATGCCCGTTCGGTAGTTGGGAAGTTCGACGTCCATCACGGCCTGCAGTTCCGAAGCGGACAAATAACGTCGTTCGGCGTATTTGGGCCTGACATGGAATCCTGCAAAAGGATCGACGAGAATCCACCCGTTCTTATACGCCGTATAGGTCATCAGACGCAGTTTCTTGACCCCGGCACTGATCGTTCCGGAAGCAAGACCTTTTACCGTGGAGAGGTAAACGACGAACTTTTCGATAAAATTCCGATTCAACTCTTTGAAAGGAATGTCCTTGACGTGGTATTCGTATTCGAGGAAAGCGGCAAGACGTCTGCGACGCAGACAGTAATCCTCGTAGGTGGAATAAGCGCGGTCTTTGCCCACACGCTTGCGGAACTCCGCAAGATATTCGTCGAAGGTCTGTAACAGCAGGCGGCAATCATCGCCCATACCGAGGAAGGCGTTGCGGACCTTTTCGGCCGTAACGTATGAGTCCCGGTCGCAGAGACGCTGGTACTGTTTGCCGATATTGGTCTTGATATTCTCCAGCTTCTCGTTGATGCGCTGCGATTCGAGACTTTTGCCAGAGGCCTTGTTGGCTTGGCATCCCAGAGAGTGGAACGAACGGTGAGTTTGCAGCTGAACTGCGACATCGTGCCGTTGATGGTGATACGGCCCATGACGGGAACCTGACCCGATTTCTCCGACTGCCTTTTCACGTAGAAAAGGACTTTGAAAGTGCTGCGTTGCATGATAACTTGAACTTTGAGGATGGGTTAAACGTTAAGTCAAGTTATTTGTTATGCGGAAATTCAATGCAACGAACTGAAAACGACTGTCTTAAATGCAAATAAAAGCATTTCGGGCAGGTAACGGATAAGTAACACAACTCACCGTTAAACCTGCCCGATTTTGCTTTTCTATTGCTCGGAGCACATGCAGAAGAGAGAATTAAATAACTGTAAACAAAATATTTACTCTTTTCTGCACTTTCTCTTACCTACAAAACTCCGGCTTGTAAGGCCGGGGTTTTTTGTTCCAACTCCCGGCGAGGCGGAGTTACCGGGTCGTCGGGTGTTGTTTGCGGCGAATTTGGGGATTGAATTTCTGTTTGTCAGATACAAACTATATTTTTTAGTTTAAAAACTATGTAAAATAGTTGGATGTGAATTTTTTTTAGTTGCCTTTGCTGGCGGACACTGGGATATACTCGTTTGCCCGGTTTTAAAAACAACCGACGCTATGGAAAAACTGACACGCAGGGAAGAGGAACTGATGCGCTGTTTCTGTGAACACGGCCCGCTGTTCGTGCGGGAACTGGTCGCGCTGGCCGTCGAGCCTAAGCCCCATTTCAATACGCTCTCGACGATGGTCCGCGCCCTCGAAGCCAAGGGCTATGTCGGTCACAAGACCTTCGGAAGCACCTATCAGTATTATCCGGTGGTGACCGAGGAGGAGTTTTCCCGCCGCACGCTTGGCGGTGTCATCAGCAAGTATTTCGAGAATTCCTATCTTGGGGCGGTTTCCGCGCTGGTCGAGGAGGAGAAGATTTCGGTCGAAGACCTTCGAGAGCTGATCGACCGCATCGAAAATCAAAACCGCCGGTAGCCATGTACGCCCTGATGATCTACAGCCTGAAGGTCGGCGCCTGTCTGGCGGTGTTTTACCTCTTTTTCAAACTGCTGCTGAGCCGCGAGACCTTCCACCGCCTGAACCGTATCGTGGTGCTGGCGGCTATGGTGCTGTCGTTTATACTGCCGTTCTGCGTCATTACGATCTACCGTGAGCTGCCTGCCGCACCGGAGATGCCGGCTGCGGAGCAGCTCTTCGAGGCGTCAGCCGAACCGCAGCCCGAACCGTTTCCGTGGGATAAGGCCGCTGCCCTTGTTTTTCTGACCGGAGCGGGGGCGACGCTGCTCTGGACGTTCGGATCGGTTTTCGGCGTGATCCGCATGATCCGCCGGGGGCGTCGTGAACGGCTGGCCGACGGAACGGTGCTGGTGCGTATCGGCCGTTCGGTGACGCCTTTCAGCTGGTATCGTTATATCGTATTGTCAGAGAATGATTTGGCCGAAAAAGGCGACGCGATTGTCCTGCACGAAAAGGCCCATCTGCGTTTGCGTCATTCGGTCGATCTGCTGCTCACCGATCTCGCGGGCTGCCTCCAGTGGTTCAACCCCGCGATGTGGCTGCTTTGCCGCGAACTGCGGGCCATTCACGAATACGAAGCCGACGAGGCCGTCCTCGACAGCGGCGTCGATGCGAAACATTATCAACTATTATTAATAAGGAAAGCTGCCGGCGGGAGGTGGTACTCAGTCGCCAACAGCTTTAATCACAGTAAACTTAAAAACCGTATTACCATGATGTTACGTAAAAGATCGTCGCGGTGGGCCGTAGCCAGAGTGCTTTTCGTGCTGCCGCTTGCGGGACTCGCCCTCGGAGCCTTCGCCCGCACCGCCTATGTATTTCCTGATGACAAAGGTAAAAAAGAAAATGTTACGATTCTCATTCGGAACGCAAAAATCGACCCTTCGGACGGAAAATCCGGCAATCCGCTGATTCTGGTGGACGGCCGCGAAGTGAAATCGATCGATTCGCTGTCGCCCGACCGGATCGCTTCGATTTCGATGCTCAAGGATGCTGCGTCGGAAGCCCAGTACGGTGAAAAGGGCCGGGACGGCGTGATTATCGTCACGACGAAGGAGGGCGGTGCCGACTCGCAGATGCAGACGTTCACGTACGGCGGCAACAGCAGTTCGACTGCCGTCGTGGTGCGCGGAGCCGGGACGGAGCCTGATTCCCTTGCGGGGAGGGTGCGTACGATGACCTACAGGATCGACGGCAGGCGCGACTCGCTCGGCGGAGACATGGTCTGGAAAATAAACGGGCGGGACGTCGATGCCGGCGACTTGGAAGAGTTGTCCGGAAACGTCCGGTCGATCCGCATTACCAAGGACGCCGCCGTGCAGGGGGAAGATTCCGCTGCTGCGGAGGGGATGATGCGCATTATGACCGGACAGACGATGTAGGCTGCGGACGCCGGCCTGAAAGCAGCCGAAGCAAGGATGCAGGCCGCCCGTGCCGGGCTGGATGCGGCACGCCGGTATATGTCGGCCGAGGAGTGGAAGCGGGCGCAGAAACAGCTCGAAACGGCGCAGAAGCAGCTGGACGAAGCCCGCGCGCAGGCAAAGTCGGAAATCTCCTTCTCCGAGGCGATCGCAGTCGATATGCAGGACTCCTCCGCCGATACTGCTGACGGCGGGGCGGTCGTCGCGGGTGCGGCCGGGGGTGCGGCGTCGGAAACGCCGTCTTATTGGCGCGTTACGACCGGCGAAGGCACGACGCGCGTGGATCATTCGAAAACGGAGTCGGGCAAAACGGTCTTTACGGGCCGCGTCACGCTGCACAATCCTTCGGAGATACCGGATAACTACGTGATTTTCATTAACGGCGAGAAAGCGTCCAAAGCGGACGTGCTTCGGCTTGCACCCCGGAAAATCAAGCGTATGGAGGTGTTGCGGGGCAAGGAGGCCGCCAAGGAGTATACGGCGCCGGCAGCGAGGGCGTAATCAAGATTACGACCCGCAGATAGCCGCAGGTAACTGCAGACAGCCGGAGAGGGACGGATTGCCGGGTTGAGACGATAAAATCCGTTGCCGTCCGGTTGTACACGACGAAAACCAACCGCCATAAGCATAAAAAGTTCGCGCCCGGAACGGTTCTGCCGTTCCGGTTTTTTTTCGGCGTGCGGGCAATGCAGGCCCGAAACTTGCGGAAATCGTCCGTGACAAGTTGTCCTTGCCGGCGTAAATTCCGGTTGGCGGCAGTCTCGGCGGGCGTCGGCGCGGTGAATTTTCAGCCCGGCCGCCGTCGGTTTTGCCGGGACGACGCCTTCCCTGCGGAGACCGTTCCGTGCAAAACCGAAAAATTTGGTTCTGCGTCCGGCTTGCGCTATCTTTGCATGGGAAACACAAAACAGAAGCTATGAAACGCCTGCTATTTTTTCTTACAGTCGCAACGCTCGTCTCGTGCGGCCGGTCGTTCGAAAAATGTACGGCCAAATATGCCGAAGTAGGGGAGGTGAGCGACAACCGCGCGGCCGTGCTCGACATCAACGAGGGCGTAGGCCGCTGGGGCTATGTCGATGGAACGGGGCGGCTGGCGATCGAATGCCGCTATGCCGACGCCCGCCGATTTGCCGACGGACTGGCCGCGGTGCAGGTCCCCGAAGGAGCTTGGGGATATATCGACACCGTGGGACGGCTCGTGATCGCTCCGCAGTTCGTGCTTGCCGAACCGTTTGAGGACGGCATGGCGTGGGTGCAGGCCGCGGGCGAGCTTTGGGGGCGCGTCGATAAGTCGGGGAAGATGGTTATTCCCTGCCTGTACTCCGAAATCGGCGAGCCGGACGAGCGGGGCTGGATGCGCGTGCTGCGCGACGGCAAGTGGGGCTATCTGCGCGAAAACGGCGAAGTGGTCGTGCCGTGCGACTACAACCTGATCGGCGAGCCTAACGCATACGGGCTGATTCCCGTGACGAGCGGCGGCAAGCACGGCTTCTTGGACGCCGACGGTCGCGAGGTGCTTCCCTGCTTCTTCACCTACATTTCCGATTTCAAGGATGGTTATGCCCGGACGAACTACGGCGGCAGCATGGTGCTGCGCGACGAGCCTTACGGCGGGCAGTGGGGACTGATCGACACGCTGGGCCGCGAGACGATTCCGTGCCGGTACTACTACCTCGATACGCCGGGCGAAGGACTTGCGGCCTTTATGCTCGAACAGTTCGGCAATTACGGCTATGTGGACGTAAAGGGCAATGTGGCGATTACGCCGCGTTTCGCCGTGGCGCGGCCCTTTTCGGGCGGTGTCGCCGTGGTGAGCTACAACAATGTCAATTACGGACTGGTGGACCGCAACGGCAATGAAGTCAGCTCGTTCTGCTATAAACGCATCGGAAAGTTCCATGACGGTCTGGCGCCGTTCAATACCAACCTTTACGGCATGAATTTTCAGGGGATGGAGCCGCGCTGCGGGTATATCGACACCGAAGGGCGCGAAGTGCTCCCCGCCAAATGGGACGATGCCGGCGAGTTCAGCGAGATGCGCGCCCCGGTGATGCGTTTCGGCGTAAATTCCGAGGATTTCTACGACGCCCGCTGGGGCTATATCGCCACGAACGGGCAGCTCGTCGTGCCTTTCAAATACCACGAGGCATATCCTTTCAGCTGCGGTCTGGCCCGCGTTTTCGTCAAGGGGCTGGGGTACGGCTATATCAACCGCAAGGGCGAAGAGGTCGTTCCCTGCAAGTATCAGGAAGCCGAAGATTTCCACGACTTTACGGCGAAAGTGAAACAGTACGACCGGGTGATGACGATCGACGACAAGGGGCAGATCGTCGAAGGGCAATAAAAAAAACGGAGGTCCGAGACCTCCGTTTTTTTTGTTTGCTGTCCGGTCTGCCGGCTTATTTGAATCCCACGATTTCGGGCCGTGTCGGACGGTAACGGTATTGTTCGATGCGGGTCTGGTTCGATACGCGGACATATTCGCTCTCGACTAGTCCGCGTTTGCCGAAGGCGAGTCCCAGACGTATCTGTATCGTGTTGAAAATCAGCCTTTCGTTCTTGATGCGCACGCCGAAGCCGAACGAAGTGAAGAAGTCGTTCTTGAAGATGTTGGGTGAATAGCCGATCAGTCCGAAGTCGGCGAATCCGAACAGGGCGATACGGAAGCCGAGGGGCTGGTAAGGGGTGAAAAATACGGTCTCCGTGTTGAGGATCATGCGGTTGGTGCCGGTGACATGCTCTTTGAGCGCCTGCAGTCCGTTTATGCGGGTCATGCGGATTATTTCGTCGCTGCCCGTGCCGCGGTTCCATCCCTGCGTATAGTTGAAGGCCAGAAACTGGCGGATGCGGCTGCGTTTGAACATGAATAGGTTCGAGAACCACTTCAGGTCCACGTCCACCGCACTATGGCGCCACATGCCGGTTGCGAGGTCGATATAGCTTCCCAGCGTGATACTTCCCATGACGTAGCCCACCGAGCGGAATCCGCCGGTCGTATAGGTCATGCCCAGATACATTTCGTCGTTGAATTCTCCCCACGAGTATCCGCTGACCAGCTCGGCCTTGTAACCCGTCGCAAGGTACTCCCTTGTGCCGAATCCGTAGATCATGTTGGCCGAATAGAACTTCTCGCGGTAGAGACCGGCCCCGAAGAGCATGGCGTCGTAGTCGTGCAGCGCGGGGTTGTGGTTGGGGGCAACCAGCGGCCGCCGGCTGAAACGGGCGTAGCTGTAGCGTCCCGTGAAATATACGCTCGAATTGATGGAGCGGATATAGCGCGACTTGCCGCCCCATGCGTCCAGATTGCGGACCTTGATGAGCAGCGAAGTGTCGAGGTCGATCATGTAGCGCTTCGACTTGACATCGCTGTACGTAAGGCCGATTTCATAGTCCGTCGGACGTATGAACTCCTTGCGCAGCCCCATGTTCAGCTCCGAGTTGTAGAAGTCGCGTCCGGCCGAAAAATCCGCCGTGTAGAAACTTCCCAGAACGTTGGGGATTTCGTATTCGACGATGTTGCCGCCGTATGAGAAGTCTTTGCGGCTGAAGTTGGTGTTGAACTTCAGGGTGTTGCCCCAGCCGAAAATGTTGGCGTCCGACAGTCCGACCATCGTGCGGCCCTCGCCGTGGATGGCGCCGTCGACGCTGATCGTCCAGCTGTCACGGGTGCATATGACCATATTGACGCGTGTCGAATCCAGCGAATCGGGCATCAGGGTGATATCGACGTCGGAGATGTAGGGGCGCGAGCGGAGCAGCTGCTTGTTGCGCACGATCAGCTGTGGGTCGATCTTGTCGCCCTGCTTGAAGAGCAGGTCGCGGCGGATGACCCGGTCGCGCGTCTGCATGTGTATCTTGTTGCCCGTACGTTCGAGCCAGTTGCCGTCGGAGTCGAAGGGATGCTGACGCTCGATGGTGATGTCGCCCACGGTTTTTCCCGCATAGGGTTTCAGCAGGCGGCTTTCGTCCACTACGCGGCCGCTGAATGTGGTGTCCAGCACGGGCTTTACGAAAAGCATTCTGTAGAGCATGCGCGGCACGGCGCGGCGGTTAGTCTTGGACTGGATGCTGTCATATAGCCTTTGATTGCGCTCGGAGGTGGCGGTGTTCAGGCTGTCGGGCTTGAATCCGTCGGGCGAGTTTATGTTGGGCGAAGTTATTTCGGGACCGCGCATGCCGGGACCGGCCGTTCGGGCGAAACAAACGCTCACTGCCGCGAGGACGGTTAGTACGAGTATGCAGATCCGGCGATACATGTCATCAAAGATAACGTAATTTTTCGGCAAAACGTATAAAAAAGCGGCTCCCCGAAACAGGAAAAGACGGCCGTGACGGTCGTCTTTTCCTCAATATACACTCTCTGCGGATGTTATCTCCGGGCATGTCCTGCGATTTTTCCGCCTTCCGGAATCGTACCGGGGCCGTGACGCCGCGTCGGAGTCCGTCTGCGCGCCCTTCCGGTTCTACCTGCGTCCCTCCTTGGCCTCGATACACTCGGTGGCGTGGGGCACTTTCATCAGGCGCTCCTTGGGAATGAGCTTGCCCGTGGTTTTACAGATGCCGTAAGTCTTATTCTCGATACGCACGAGCGCCATTTCCAGATTGCGTATGAACTTCATCTGGTGCGCCGCCAAGCGTCCGCTCTCCTCTTTCGAGAGAGTCGCTGCGCCCTCTTCGAGGACCTTGAACGTCGGCGAGGTATCTTCCGTGTCGTTGTCTGCCGTGTGGGTGATAGTGGCGCGCAGCAGCTCGTAGTCCGCACGCGCGTTCTCCAGCTTCTTCAGGATAAGCTGCTTGAACTCTTCGAGTTCGGCGTCGCTGTATCTCGTTCTTTCGTCTGCCATAGTCGTCTTCTCCTTAATTAGGTTTTATGTAAAATTAACTATTTTTTTCGTAAATACCAAATTTTACATCTCATTATACGATTCCGTCCGGACATACCCGCGCATCGTGCTCAGCATGAAACGCTTGCCGTTCCAAATTCACCGAAAAAGGGACTCGGAGACGTTCCGGACGGGCTAAATCCGCGTTACGGCGATCCGTACCGGCTCGTCATCGACATCCGAATCGACGATCACTCCGCCCGCAGGTTGTGCCGCGGCCTTGACCTCGACGGCCAGCGTCTGCGATGCGATGTAACCGGCGTATTTGGCGACGGCGTCGGCCACGAGCTCCTTCTGCTCGATCTCGACCCGGATCTTGTCCGTCACTTCGAATCCCGAATCCTTGCGGATATTCTGGATGCGGTTTATCAACTCGCGTGCCACGCCTTCCGCGCGCAGCTCCTCCGTTACGGTGATGTCGAGCGCCACGGTCAGCTTGCCTTCCGACGCCACGAGCCAGCCCGGCATGTCCTCCGAGGTGATCTCGAAATCGGCGGGGGTTACGGCGATCTTCTCGGCGCCGAGGTCGAGGATCGTCTCCGGAGCGGCTTCGATTTCGGCGATCCGCTCCTGCGTGAACTCCGCGGTCATGGCGGCGATCTGCTTCATGTATTTGCCGTAGCGCGGTCCCAGCGTCTTGAAGTTGGGCTTGATGCGCTTGGTGATAATGCCCGCCGTGTTCTCGATCAGCTCGATCTCCTTGACATTCACCTCGTTCATGATGAGCGTCTTCACGGCGGCGATATGCTGCGCCATTGCCGGGTCGAGCACCGGAATCAGTATTTTGGTCAGCGGCTGGCGCACCTTGATCGAGACTTTGCGGCGCAGGGCCAGCACCATCGACGATACGCGCTGGGCCAGCGACATCATCTCTTCCAGATCGGCGTCGATCAGCTTCCCGTCGGCCTTCGGGAAGGTCGAGAGGTGTACCGATTCGTCCGTATGGCGGCCGCTTACGGCGTTCAGGTCGCAGAAAATGCGGTCCGAGATGAACGGTGCGAACGGCGCCGCGAGCATCGAAACGGTCTCCAGACAGGTGTAAAGCGTCTGATAGGCCGCCAGTTTGTCCTCGTTCATGCCGCCGCCCCAGAAACGCTTGCGGTTGAGGCGTACGTACCAGTTGGAGAGGTTTTCGCCCACGAACTCCTGAATGGCGCGCGCCGCAGGCGTCGGGTCGTAATCTTCGAGCGAATGCGTCACGTCCCTGACCAGCGTGTTGAGCAGCGAGATGATCCAGCGGTCGATCTCCGGACGCTTCTCCACGGGAACCTCCGGCTCCCGGCCCGTAAATCCGTCCACGTTGGCGTAGAGGGCGAAGAACGAATAGGTATTGTAGAGCGTTCCGAAGAACTTGCGGCGCACTTCGTCCACGCCGTCCCTATCGAATTTGAGGTTGTCCCACGGCTGCGAGTTGGAGATCATGTACCAGCGCGTGGCGTCGGCTCCGTAGGTGGCCAGCACCTCGAACGGATCGACGCCGTTGCCCAGGCGCTTGGACATCTTGTTGCCGTTCTTGTCGAGCACAAGACCGTTCGAAATGATGTTCTTGAAAGCCACCGAGTCGAACAGCATCGAGGCGATGGCGTGCAGCGTGAAGAACCAGCCGCGCGTCTGGTCCACGCCTTCGGCGATGAAGTCGGCCGGATAGACCGTCTTGAAATGCTCGCCGCCGTTCTCGAACGGGTAGTGCAGCTGCGCATAGGGCATGGCTCCCGAATCGAACCACACGTCGATCAAGTCGCTTTCGCGCTTCATCGGCTCGCCCTTCGACGAGACCAGCACGATGCCGTCCACATAGGGGCGGTGCAGGTCGATATTTTTGGTCGAATAGTTCTCCGCCGACATGTCGCCGACCTTGAAATTTTTGTAGGGATTCTCCTTCATGAAGCCTGCGGCGACCGACTTTTCGATTTCGCCCGTCAGCTCTTCGATCGAGCCGATGCACTTCAGCTCCGAGTAGTCCTCCGTCGCCCATACCGGCAGCGGGGTTCCCCAGAAGCGCGAACGCGAAAGGTTCCAGTCCACCAATCCTTCGAGCCACTTGCCGAAACGTCCCGTGCCGGTCGATTCGGGTTTCCAGCGGATCGTCTTGTTCAGTTCGATCATCCGCTCGCGCAGGGCCGTGGTGCGGATGAACCACGAGTCGAGCGGGTAGTAGAGCACCGGTTTGTCCGTACGCCAGCAGTGAGGGTAGGAGTGGGTGTGCTTCTCGATCTTGAAGGCCTTGTTTTCGGCTTTGAGCATCACCGCGATGTCGATGTCGAGCGTCGTCTCGGCATCGCAGGCGATATTCGGATCGTATGCGTTTTTCACATAACGGCCCGCATACTCCCTGTATTTTGCGGCGTCGACATTATTTTTCACGAATTCGGGATCGAGCTCCTCCAGCAGAAAGAATTTGCCCTGCCTGTCTACCATCGGCTGATTTTTGCCGGCCTTGTCCACCATGAACAGCGGCGCAATGCCTGCGGCGCGGCCTACGCGGTCGTCGTCGGCACCGAACGTCGGCGCGATATGCACGATGCCCGTACCGTCCGAAGTGGTCACGTAGTCGCCGACGATCACGCGGAACGCGTCGCCCATCGGCTTTACCCACGGGATGAGCTGCTCGTAGCGGATGCCTTCCAGTTCGGGACCCTGCCAGCTTTCGCCCGTAATCTCATAGGTTCCCTCCATTTTCTTGGTGAAGTATGCGGGCACGAGCTCTTTGGCGAGGATGACCGTCTGCGGACGGTCGGTATAGGGGTTGCGGCATTTGACCTTGACGTATTCGATCGCGGGACCTACGGCCAGCGCCGTGTTCGAGGGCAGGGTCCACGGCGTGGTAGTCCAAGCCAAGAAATAGAGCGGTCCCTCGACGCCGGCGAAAAGCTTCTCGCTCTTCTGGTCGCGGATGACTTCGAACTGCGCCGTGCAGGTCGTGTCCTTGACGTCGCGGTAGCAGCCGGGCTGGTTCAGCTCGTGGGTCGAGAGACCCGTTCCCGCCGCCGGCGAGTAGGGCTGGATGGTGTAGCCCTTGTAGAGCAGCCCCTTGTCGAAGAGCTGCTTGAGGAGCCACCACAGCGTCTCGATGTATTTGTTGTCGTAGGTGATGTAGGGATCGTCCATGTTGACCCAGTAGCCCATCTTGCGGGTCAGGTCCTCCCACATGCCCGTAAACTCCATGACGGCTTCGCGGCAGGTGCGGTTGTATTCTTCGATGGTGATCTTTTTGCCGATGTCCTCCTTGGTGATGCCGAGCTTCTTCTCGACGCCCAGTTCGACCGGAAGTCCGTGCGTATCCCAGCCCGCCTTGCGGTGCACGAGGTAGCCCTGCTGCGTTTTGTAGCGGCAGAAAACGTCCTTGATCGTACGGGCCATGACGTGGTGGATGCCCGGCGTGCCGTTGGCCGACGGGGGGCCTTCGTAAAATACGAACGCGGGGTGTCCTTCGCGCGTGGTGATGCTTTTATGGAATGTATCGCGGGCGTCCCACTCGCCGAGCACGTCGGCGGCCGTCTGCGCCAGATCGAGACCTTTATACTCTTTGAACTTCATGGTGTATGTGTTTTGTTTTCGTTCGGATCCTGCACCCGGAGCAAAGCCGGAACTGCCGGAAACGTCATTCGTTTTCCGACAACTCGCAAAGATATAAAAAAGATTTGAAAATCTGCAAAATTCCGCCGATTAGGCCGCCGCCGCAAAAACGGCGTGGGCTTATTCCGCGATCGGCATTTCGACCCGGAAGCAGGAACCTTCGCCGACGGCGGAATCGACGCCGATTTGTGCGCCCATCTGCTCCGCGATGCTCTTGCAGATCGAAAGTCCGAGTCCGGTGCCCTGCGTGAAGGTGTCCACCTTGTAAAACCGTTCGAAGATTTTGTCCAGCTCTTCGGCCGGAATGCCGATGCCCGTGTCGCGGACATAGAGACTCAGCCGGTCCCGTTTGCGTTCGAATCCCACCGTGACGAATCCTTTTGGTGTGAATTTCAGTGCGTTGCGGATGAAGTTGGCCAATATCTGCATCAGCCCCTGCCTGTATTGGCAGACGGTGCAGGAGGGCAGTCCCTTTTCGACGTCCAGCACGACTTCCTCCGGAGTCTGCAGGCGGAACGTTTCGACGGCTTCGCGGCAGAGCGTCCGCAGGTCGAACCGGGTCCTGACCAGATCGGCATGCCCCGATTCGATGCGCGAGAGGTCCAGTACGTCGGATATGATCTGCAGCAGCAGTCCGTTGTTGAGCGACACGATGTCGTTGTACTCTTTGCGCACTTCGGGGTCCTCCTCGGTGGTCAGCAGCTGCGAAAAGCCTACGATGGCGTTGAGCGGCGTGCGGATTTCGTGGCTCATGTTGGCGAGGAACGCCGTCTTGAGCTTGTTGGACTCCTCGGCCCGCTCCTTGGCGGCGATCAGCTCCTGCTCGGTCTGTTTGAGCGCCGTGATGTCGTAATTGATTCCCAGCATGTCGATCACCTGCTCCTGCGGCCGGTATTCGCGGCAGATGAGGTGGCTTTTGATCCATGTCGTCCGGCCGTCGTCGTGCAGGACGCGGCAGGAGACCGATGCCGACTGTATCTCCCCGGACTCGAACTGCGCCAGCCGGTTCAGCAGCACCGTGCGGTCGTCGGGGTGGATATGACGGTATTTGCCGATGACGTCGCCGATGGCGGCCGTGTCGGCTTCGCCGTAGTTGCGCAGCCAGACGCTCTGCGCATAACCCTCTTTGTTGCAGAGGTTGTAGTTGATGTATCCCACCTGCGCGTATTCGGAGATAAGGCGGAACAGCGCTTCGAATTCCGTGAGCCGGTCCTGCGTCTGGCGGAGTTCCGTGTTGTCGATGTTGATGAGCAGGTAGTGGGTGATTTCGCCCGTGTCGTTGTAGAGACACCGGATGCGGGCCGTCCAGTCGATGTAGCCGCTCCGGCTGGTGTCGTAATAGCTTCGGGCTTTCGAAAAATCGTAGCGTGTGGTGAAGTCCGTACCCCGGCCTTCGCGGATGCAGTCCTTGATCTCGGCCGAGAAGTTGGGGTTGTCGAAAATGCTGAGTCCCCGGATGCCTGCCGGATCGGTTACGCCGAACATTTCCAGATCGCGGGCGTTGATGTCCACCAGATGCCCTGTGCGGTCGTATATCTCGATGCCGATCGGGGCGTTCTGAATGACGTTGCGCAGCAGTTTCTCCTTTTCGTCGAGCGCCTGATGCGCCGTGACGACGTCCGTGATGTCGAGGATCAGGATCACGATCTCCGTCGCGTCGTTGGGGGTGTTGTAGAGGAAGCTGCGGCAGTAGCGGCCGGTTTTGGAGGCATGCCACTGGTCCATCTTGTAATCCCCCAGCCTGATGGCCGCCAGCTCGTCGATGTGCCGGTCTACGGGGATGTCTATTTCGCGGGCGGTCTTGTCGAGGTAATCAGCGGCGTCTACGCCCAGAATCTGCTGCGCCGTCTGGTTGACCGAGAGGAAAAGGTAGTCGGTCGCCTGGCCGTCGTCGTCGTAGAGCAGCCGGATGCGGAAGTAGCCGATCGGCAGGTGGTCGAGCAGCTCGTCCATGTGTTTGTTCTCCTTCAGCACCGCGTAATAGTTGCTTTCGAGCGTGAGGACGTCCGCCTCTTTCCGGCCGGCGACCGGAACGCGCTGGAGGTAGCCGAAGAGTTTGATGCCCTGCTGCGGGTCCGATTGTTTGCGGACGAGCTGCGTATGGATCCATATTTCGCCTTCCGGCAGTACGACGGGGAACGTTTCGTCGAAATGGTTTCCGACCTTGAGCGACAGGAATTCGTTGTGTATCCGTGTCCGGTAATCTTCGCGCGTCAGCGGCATCAGTTCCCCGACTGCGGCCCGGTTGCTGCCGAGTCCCAGCAGATCGACGATGTAGTCGGAGAAGAACAGTTCGCCCGTGCGGAAATCCGCCTTCCACCACCCCATTTGGGCCGCGTCGAGCAGCTGCATCAACGATTGAAGATCGGGAGCGCCGGAGGTAAACATAACGGAGTCGCAGTTAAGTGTGTGAAAGCGTGCGGGTGACGCGGGCCGGATTGCCGACGGCAACCGAATCCGCGGGAATGTCGCGCGTAACTACCGAACCCGCTCCAATTATCGCGCCGTTGCCGATCCGGACGCCCGGACAGACGATGACGCCGCCGCCCAGCCAGCAGTTGTCGCCGATGGTGATCGGTTTGCCGGCTTCGCGGCCTGTCGCACGCAGGTCGGGGTCCAGCGGGTGGTGCGGGGTGAGCAGCTGTACCTTGGGCCCTATCAGCGTATTGCGCCCGATACGGATCGGAGCCAGATCGAGGAAGACGCAGTCGAAATTGACGAAAGAGCCTTCGCCGATATGGATGTTGTAGCCGTAATCGCACCAGAAGGGCGGGGTGATCACCGTTTCCCGGCCCATTTCCCCCAGGAGCTCCCGGAGGATGGCCAGATGGGCCTCCCGGTCGTTGGGGGAAAGCTGGTTGAAGCGGTGGCAGGCGTCTTTGGCCCGGCGGATCTCCGCTTCGTAGGCGGGGTTATAGCACCCCTGGAAAAAGCAGTTGGTGGGAGCCACCGGTCTCTCGCTCATAAAAAACTCCTTGGGAAACGTCTTATCTTACTTCTCGTTTTATTGTATCAGAAAAAAAGGCAGAAGTCTATGCTTTTGGCAAAGGTTTTGAAGAAAAATGGCAATTTTCGGAAAAAATTGCCGCCTTCCTTTACATTTGAGGAAAAATGGGGTAGAATAAAAAGGAAATTCCATGGGAAAGGCGGAAGGATATGGTATCTCTGGGCAACGATTGGGACGACATCCTGGCGGAGGAGTTCCGGAAGGAGTATTACCTCCGGCTGCGGCAGATTCTGAAACAGGAGTACCGGACCCAGACCATCTACCCCTCCATGTACGACCTTTTCAACGCCCTCCGGCTGACCCCGTGCAGCCAGGTCAAGGTGGTCATTCTGGGCCAGGACCCCTACCACGGGCCGGGACAGGCCCACGGCCTTTCCTTTTCCGTCCAGAAGGGGGTCCCC
>ERZ827528.2800-NODE-2800-length-15312-cov-8.959363_pt1 | contig 15312 bp, 16 predicted proteins | sample MGYA00519768_ERZ827528 | MGnify/ENA primary metagenome ERZ827528 (study PRJEB31778, sample SAMEA3449343) | human gut metagenome | biome: human gut; feature: human-associated habitat; material: faeces | place: United Kingdom | collected 2010/2012 ...
ACCTGTGAACTGGCAGTCAAGGAAGCATTTGCCGATGTAGCTATTCTCCGCCCATACATCCACCTCGGCATGAATCGGATAGCCAACATCACCTAGTTCCGGGCTGTTGCCAGAGATGCCAATCTGTTCATTGCTTGCAAAGCCGCCCTTGACAGCATAATAATTTGCAAAAAAACTGACACCGTTATTAAAGAACGGGAACGGCTCGGCAGTAAATTTCACGGTGGTGACATCCGGTGTGCTGCTGACGTCGAGCGCGGCGTCGAAACCCGTCTTCTTGCCGCCGCCTTCAAGCATGCCGTGGTATTTGCCGCCCGTGGTGTATTTGCTGTTGAGGATCGTGAGTGCCTTGTCGAGCGCGGCGTCGCCAGTTCCCGGTTCAACTGGAGCAGGGGCCGGGGCTGAGCTGGTATCGATACGTAATCCGTTCACAACATCCCACTGATAGCTCCAGCCGAAAGAGTCGACTGCATAAGCCCATGTGAGCGGGAAATAAGTGATTCCGTTGTAATTGAAAATGGGATACTTTTCTTCCTTGTTATTGATCTGTGCGCCGTTAACGCTGACCTTATAGCTGGGAAGCGTAACAGAAACGCTGCCGCTTTGCTTTTTCCCTGTCTCGGCAACATAAGCCGTGCGTGCGCCGCCAGCCGTGATATCCAATGTCTTGCTTCCACCGTTCCAGTCAGCGCTTACACCCATGAATCGACTGAGGTGATATGTCATGGGAAAGTAAGTGATATTGCTGTAAATCAGAAGCGGATACTTGGCCGTTTTATTATCAATGACCTGACCGTTAAGCGTTACCTTACCGGTAACAACGCTTGCGCGCATTGCTGCCTCAGCGGTTGGAATGGCATTCAAGGCCACCGTAACGCAGCACGCTATTGCAAGTAAAGACTGAATGATTCTATTTTTCATGCTTGAACCTCCTCGTTGTATAGCTATTTTTGACAATTCTTCGTTCTGTCGCATTTTCAGTAGTACTGTTTGTAACTTGCTTTTTATAACAAGTTTTCGATCGTTGTTGGACCTCGATTTTTACTTTTACAAAACACCCCCTTTCGTCGTTCGTCGAATTGATTTTGCTGCTTTATAAATGCATCAGGCGGTCGATTTCTTACATAGTTTTCGCTTTTTGACATTTCATCCAATTAGAGCATTGTTCCTTTGTGCAAAGTCTCAACTTAAGTTCTGGGACTTGTTTTATCTGCCAAACGATGCTTATAATCATTTCGCGGGGTATTTCACCTCGTGAGGAGGTTGTCCATGCTATCGTACTTACTCGCTGCGCTGGAAAGCGAAGAAGATAAGCGCAGATTTACAGAATTATATGAAGAAAATCATGTGCGTGCCGAGCAGACGGCGCTCCGTATTTTGAGAGATCCTCACGATGCCGAAGATGCCGTGCAGAACGCTTTTTTGCAGGTGATCCATCATTTTGATGAGATTTCCGAAATTCCTTGTAAGAAATTAGGCTTCTGGATCATCTCTATAGTGAAAAACGAAGCACTTATGATTCTGAGGCGCAAACAGAAGGAGCTGCCGCAAGAGGATTGGGATACTTTTTCGGCAGATGTCAGCGATCCAACAAGCTATAACGAGCTTGTCCGGCTGTTCTCTCAGCTTCCACCGACCTACCGGGCGGCGCTGGAAATGCGGCTGATCAACGGCTACTCCGGCAAGGAAATTGCACAGCATCTTGGGATCTCAGAGTCCGCGGTCAATACGCGCATTTCTCGTGGCCGCGCGCTGCTTCGTGAAATTGCAGTCGAGGAGGGATTTCACATATGACAGAGCAGGAACTTGACCTTTTAATGCGCAACGTGCTGTTGGATGCCATTGCAATGGACGAGGAAACTCAAATAGAGACGATCCCGTATACGCCGTCGCTGCATCATCAGAAGCAGATCAAGGCAATGCTCAAGAACCCTCTGCGCTGGGCGCGTGATCGAAAGCAGCCTGTTTGGAAAAGAGCCTTAAAGCGGGTCGCTGTCATATTGCTGGTGATCTCGCTTGTATTCGGCAGTTTGATGGTCGTTAGTCCAACTGCTCGCGCGACATTTATCCGCTGGGTTACAGAATGGTATGAGACACATGTGACGTACCGTTATGCGGGTGACGATATGGTCGGAGATCTTCCGGAGTATACCATTACTGAATTACCGGAGGGATATGTTGAAAACCAAGAAGAACGAATAGCTACCCAAATACAGGTGTCGATTTTATACCAGAGTGACACCGGCTATCCGATTACACTTCATTATATTTATATTCAACAGGGCGCAGCTTCGCAATTTGTTTTAGATAGCACAGATGAAGTTGTGATAGATAATATAAATGGATATGAAGCTTATATTTTTGTTGCTACAGACCAGGAAAATGATAGCAATGCTATTACATGGATCGACACGCAGAGCAACATTCAGTTTACTGTTCAAGCGCAGATGAGCACAGATGACCTTGTGCACATGGCTGAGAGCGTTTCTTTGGTCGAAACAACGAAGTAAAAATGCTTTCTAAAAAAGGAGAACTATGTAAAGATCTGCAGCTTCTATAGTTGCTTTAAAAATCGGTCAGATCAAATTACAGGCGGGAACATCCTTGCAAGATGTTCCCGCCCTCTTATACCCATTTCCGCAGCACGACATTACACCTCAATTTTACAGTCGTGCCGACTGGCATCCATTCGCTGCAGCCGACATTGACAGGATTTCTTTCAAAATTGGTCGGCTGCATTAAGCCTTGCGGGCACGGGAGGGAAAGGTTATTTAATTATTTGGCAAATAGAAATCGGTTTCCTCTACACCGTCCCATTCGCCGATGAGCTGCATATCTGCCTGATTCGGCGTGGTGAAGGCATCAAAACGCCAGCCTGCATCAGTATAGATCAGAGTGACCGGATAGGTGCGCGTGTACTCGTAGCTTGTTTCCAGCCGCTCGTCGCGCTCGGCCTCGGTTTCGTCCTGACGAGGATAGGGATAAGAGTAGTGCGCCGTCACCGTGAAGTCGATACGATCATCCGTCTGTGCAGTCAGAGTAAATTCGTCGGGAATGTTGCTGTTGTAATATTGGTCGCCATATGCGCAGTCGAGGATAAAAAGCCGACCGTCGTGCTCGATGTAAATCGGTGCGTTGCCGTCGTCATTGCAGTCAGACCAGAACGTATCGGTGAACAGCGCGTGGACTACTCGGTCAAAGTCAGCCCAGGACTGCCAACGGCTGTGGGAGCTGATGTAGGTATAGTCGGAGCCATCCGGCGTGTACTCGTCGTACTCGGTTTGGCCGCCTGCGGCGGGGAAGGCGTCGTCGATGCCGGTCGTTTCACCGTCAAACATCGCGCTGTAGAGCGCAAACGCCTGCCTGTAAAGTGTTTGCTGTTCCGCCGTCAGGAAATCCGGCGCGGCGCGAAGCCGCGCAGCATCATCCAGCGGAAGGTCGGTATCGGTCAAATAATACTCCGCGGGCTTCGATTGATCGGATGTATCTGGCTTTGCTGTACAGCCTGCAAGCAGCAGGAGCAATACCGCAAGCGCGGTGGGAAATAGACGTTTCATCATGGTGCTTGTCCTCTTGATGTTAGATTTGAGCATGGCCCTTGCACTTTTTATTCGGGGATATATACTTCCGCAGGACGTCCATGCCATAGATTCTCCCAGCCGGAGGTCCCGTTCTGATAATACATGGTGACATATTCGGTGGAATCAAATACATAATTGGCTTGCTGCGGTGCATCGCCCTTGAAGTAGATCGCACGCAAGTTTGGACAGTCGCAAAAAGCACAGTTGCGCAGGAGTGTAACGCTGGAAGGGATCGTCACCGTCTCCAACGAAGTGCAGCCGTAAAAGGCGTTGTCCTGAATTTCCGTCACACCATCCGGAATCACCACGGCGGTTATGCTCGTGCAGCCTTCAAACGCTCCGGTCGTGCCCGTGACGTTTCCAATCGCGGAGACAGTTTTCCCGTCAATTTGCGGGGGAATCACAATATCTGTTTCAGTACCGATATACCGGCTAATGGTAGCTGTGCCATCCTCGTTTTCCGTTATTTCAAAGTTTGCGGCATCGGTGACAGATCCCTGCGGAGATTCGCCGCTGGCATTGTTGTTCTCCGGCACATCAGATATTTGCCCTGAAGTTACTGTTTCTCTATTTTCTGTTGGAGTGGACGGCTGGTCATCGGTTTCCGGCGTATTCTGTGTGTCGCTGCATGAACTTAGTGTCATAAGAAGAGCAATACTTACGGCGATGACCGAAAGTCTCGAAATTTGGCGCATGATAAAAGGCCTCCTGCATATTCTGAAATGAAAATTAAGGTGATGGGATGTAGAGAGATCCCGGCAGCACTATCGGAGTGAGCTTTGAAAGATCGAAGCTGTCAGCCAGTTCTTCAAGCAGATCCCGCGTCAAGCCGTCGGCACTTCCCGCCAAAATAGTGATGGTCACAAAGCTGTCCGGCAGATCGGCCAGAATCAGTGCTCTGTCAGGCCCAAGCGCTAATGTGACCGATAAGCCGTGCGATGTTTGATACTGCCATTCCTGATAACTCATTGCATCGATAACATTGAGTGTAAGGATTTGCTCATTGCACGCAATGTAAGCGGACTATGAGATTTTGACCTGTTCCGCGACGGAGACAAGCTCGTCCGGCGAGAGCTTGAAGCTCCGGAAGTTGATGAGCCAACCGTTTTCTTCATCAATCTGAAAGATGTAGGCCTCTGTACCGATTTCTCCCGCGCATTCCTGGTCCTCACCCCAGTAAAGCGTAGCATCCTTACCGTAAAGCGTGATGGACTTTGACGCTGCATCGTCAGCAATTTCAAAGCCTCCTACTAAGCCGTCTCTAATGGCCACGACGGTGATTGAAATGATCTCACCGTTGTTGCCGAAAAATGTGGCGCCACTGGCAAAATCGGCCCGGTAACAGCCTCCCGGATCAAGACGATAGGTCTCTTCCAGCGCCGAGTAGTCGATTTTACCGGCGATATAGGATCCGGCTGGCTCCTCTCCCTCGACACAGAACGTGGCGTGGTCGGAGAAGATTTCAACCAGGACATTCAGCGTGTTCTCACGAAGCGATGGCGAGAACGCCAGCGCCGACGTGAACAAAAGCACGGAGATGAGGGCCGCGACGAGGACGATTCGCAGTACGCAGGAAGGCTTGCGCTTTTTGGACCGTTCATAGGTCAGCGCCTCTTCGATGAACTCATCGTCGATCCCATTCATTGCGCTGGAGAATTTCTGAGCCAATGTCAACAAGCCAAAACACCCCTTTCTGCAAGATGCGTTTGTAATTGCTTACGGATTCGGGAAAGCCGGACAGAGACGTTCTTTTCCGTCAGACCGGTTCGAGCCGCAATTTCTGCATAGCTGTCGGAGAACCAGTAGCGCCGCAGGAAGATCACGCGGTTTTCCTGTGACAAGTCCCTGAGAAAGTCTTCAATGATCGCAATCAACTCTTTTTCCTCGAGAGAGTCTTCAACCGAGACTGAGGAAGAAAGGCAGTTTTCCAATTCCTCCATTGTCGAGTCGTAATTGCTGTTTCGCTTGAGAGCTGTATTGGCCCGATAACGCATGATAGAAATATTCCGAACGATCTTGCAGACAAAGACGGACAGCGGATTGGGCCTGTGCGGAGGGATCGCATTCCAAACACCGAGATAGGCATCATTCACGCATTCCTCCGCGTCCTGTTGATCCTTCAAAATGCTGCGGGAAAGATTATGGCAAATCGCCCCATATTTGCCGTCCAGCGCTTCGATTGCAAGCTCAGAACGTGCAAAGAACAAATCAATGATCTTGATATCATCCACAAGGAATCACACCCTTCTATTTATTACCTTGCAAATTGGGGTGAAATACTACATCAAAGCAAGAATTTTTATCGGGAATTTTGGAAGATTCCCTGTTCTCCGCTGTCGTATTGCTGTCCCAACATAAAAAGCAATACGACCAGCAAGATCTCATTTCTTCACCCAGACCGGTTTTCGTTCCATTCTATAACAGATGTGCGGGGATATCAAACCCTTGAAGGATTTCGAAATATCTATAGTGTACGTGTATGGTTTGACACGGAAAACAACCTATAATTTACATTGATGCACCACTTGAAGAGGAGAATGTTTTGCACATAGCTGAAAATATTTATTTGGCTAACTTGTCGAAAAAATGAATAGCTCGTTATTCCTTGTAAGAATGTGTTCTCTTTTTACATCTATATATCAGATGTTAAAAGAATTATTGATTTATTCCATCAGCTCCTTTAGTATGATAGTATGGCTATTGATAAAACAAAATGATTTTGCAGTGGAGGCATTCTCATGGAAAGAAACGGAATAGACAAACTCAAAAAAGCCTGCATAATACTCCCGTTGGTCGTTGCGGTCATATTCAATTCCAGTGTTGCGGCTATTGATTGTGAGAACAATTCTAAACTGAGCTGCGGAATAGATTCCTATTATGTGAAAGACATGATAGCTCAAGACAATCATATATGGTTTCTTTTGCATGATAGCTCGATAGGCAAAGATGCAGTAGCCTGTATAAATGAAAAGACGCTTGAATTGCAGGCATGCTATCGAAGCGGCGAAAATTTAGAAGATGAGATGATCATTCAGAATATGTCTGTCCAACCAAATGGCTCAGTTTGGCTTGACCTATTCTATCCGAAGAATCCAAAGGGTTTGCAATACAGCCTTTTTATTCTTCAAGACAATGTTAATGTGGCTGCGGCCAGTAATGTTGTTCTCTGCGAAAATATTGCCTTATGGGAAAATGGAAGTTCGTTGTGCTACTGGGATAGCGATGAGATCGTCAAATCTGTGGACATTCCTGCTGGCACAGAGCCTTATGCGATTTCGGCATTGAATGGCAGGCCATGTTTTGTAGATGCCTATACTGGCAAGGTATTCCTTTTGAATGAACACGGAAAATGGATCAATCAGTACAGTATCCCAGTTAGCGATAATAAGGTTTTGCCCCAAGAATTTGTGAACTTTTACGCTTCCATGACAAGCTGCGGTAACGAGGTGTACTTGTCGTATCTTGTCGGCCCGGAAAAGAGCAATAGTCTGAACAGAGGCGGCCTTGTGAGGCTCAGCGACGGAAAAAGGCTGGGAGACACTGCCGGTTTGATCGTTCATGCCAAGAAGCAAAATGATGATTCTGTGCAGCTTTATATGACCAACGGTTTCTCCGACAATTCCAAGCTGAAAGAGTACCAACAGCTGTCTATTAAATCAGACACAATCACCGAAGCAAGGGCTTTCCAACAAGACGGCGACAATACGGCTATATATTTGCCGGCAGAGTGGCAGTATAGGGACAACCTCGGCCGTCTATGGGGATGGTCAGAGACAATTCGGAATAGTATTACCTGCATTGATACGGATAGCCTTACAGATACCGACAGCAAGTTCAGTGCGTCTACCGACTATTATGGCTTCCTGGACGCGGATGAGTCAGCATGGTATGGAAGTCAGCAACAGGGCGTTATAAAGTCAGTTGTCCAGTTGGGCATTATGAACGGATATACTGACGGTACATTTCACCCTATAGGCAATATCACACTGAGCGAAGCAATTAAAATGGCTGCTGTTGTCCATGCCACATGTAATAACCAGACAATCTCTTTTTCAGCATCAGATGATGGTAAATGGTATGATGGCTATCTGAACTATTGTGTAAAAAATCGAATTGTCTCGAGCGACGAATATTCCAGCCTCGATGCTTACGCAACACGAGCGCAAATAGCACATATTTTCGCGAAAGCAACATCTGATTTTGCCGTTGTCAACGACATTGACTATGATTATATTCCTGACGTAAGCGAACGAAGCGAATACGCTGATGAGATACTTGCTCTTTACAGAGCAGGCATCTTGACCGGAGATGAAAGAACCAGAGCATTCAGACCATCTGACACCATTACACGTGCTGAAGCAGCTGCAATAATCTCGAGAGTAGCTTTGCCTACGACGCGAATCAAAATCGTTTAAAATGGGAAATGAAAAATTCTGTAGCCGTAATATTTCGATGCGATGCAGCCGTAGTTACGTGCGAGGTCGCCCTTGGTGTCGAGCGCCAAATAGCTCATGCCGCAGGCGCAGGCGTATTCGAGATTCGGGTATAGAAAAAATGCCGTCTTGCCCACGCCGGAGGCGCCAATCATCAGACAGTGGACGTCATCACTGTCCACCAGCGCCCGGATATCTCGCTGCTCCTCAATCATCTTTTTGACTTTTGAGAGAGCCTTTGATTTTTTCTTCGTCTTCCGCTTTCCCTCCACAGGACGTCGCAGCTTTTCCAGCAGCTTGCGAGAGGTTTTCAGCAGGAATCCTCCCTCGCTTTTATGGTTTCTGCCGCCGACACTGCCGAGGACGAGTCCCTGTTCCGTAGGCAACTCCTCTCCCTTGCGCCAGCGGCGGGGACGGAACGGTACCGTCCGGTATGTTTTGCTGATCTCCCTGGGCGTTGCCCACCGGGCTGTGCCGTGCTGACCGTCGCCAACGGTTTTACTCTTGAAATTGTTGAGCGAGTAATTCTTGGAGAGGAAGGACACCACGAGCAAGAATGCCAGCAGTCCGCCGCCAAGCAAAATCAGGGGCCATACATTTTCGTTCATGTGTCTTTCTCCTTCTTCTCGAATTTAGCACAGAGATCGTCATTCCAATCCTTGCGCACCGGGCAGAGCCGCTCCACATCCAAGCCCATCTCCTCCAGCGTATCCGTCATACGGTCGCAGGCGTCTTTGCCCGCATCATCGTTGTCGAGACACAGATACACCATGTCCAGTTTCGGATTCTGCCGCAGCCGTTCCAGCACTGGCTGAATAGAAGTTCCGCAGCAGGCAACATAGCTGTGTTCCTGCCAGCCGTAGGGATAGAGGGTAATGTGGGACAGAAAGTCGATGGGCGCTTCGAACACATAGAGGGACTTGTCGGTCCCGTTTTTGTGGAAGCAGTGCTCACTTGCGCTGCCCTCAATGTTCATGCGGAACACCCGTCCCTCGCTGTTGGTACTGCGGATGTGGGCGTGCTTTGTCTCACCGCTGCCATCCAGTCCCACGAAAACGCAGTTGTGATGCTTGTCCTCGTAGAGCAGCTTTTCATGTACGAAGGCGAAAATAACCTCGCGGTTGATGTGGCGCTGACGCATAAGGTAGGCATACATACGCCGCATGGTTCCGTAAGGCTCCGGCAGCGCGAAGGCCTTTGAAACTTCATTCACAGGCTTTGCCTGTTCATATGTTTTTCTGTTCTTTCTGCTCAGCAAAAGCAAAACCGCCTCCTGATAAGGGAGACGGTAATAGCGCTGGACGAAGCTGACGGCGTAGCCGCCGACGCGCGCGGAGTGGTCGAACCATTTGTTGCCCCGCACGGTGATGCTGGGATCGTTGGGAGTACGGAACTCCCGGCCAGAGCGCACGGGTCGCTCCCCCTGAGCGCGCAGCAGCGACACGAGATCCGTGTTCTGCGCCCGCGTCTTTTCCTCCGGCGTGAAATAGATAAATTGGCTCATGATGTTTCCTTTCAGGTCATTGCTCTTTCTGTTGACAATATGTGTTTTATCACATATAATGAGTTGCGGAGAAAGCGTGGTGAATGTATGGACTACACTGTGGAATACTACGAGAAGGATGATGGCAGCAGACCTGCTGAAGAATTCATTCTCTCGCAGGATAATAAAATGCAGGCAAAAATATTCGCTGCATTGGAATTGCTCGAAAGCAAAGGCCCCGCCTTACGCGAGCCATATTCAAAGGTGCTGGATGACGGAATTTTTGAAGTGCGTGCAAAGCAAGGTACGGATATCAGCAGGGTGCTTTACTTTTTCGTGGTGGGACGCAGAGTGATCCTCACCAATGGCTTTGTAAAAAAGACGATGAAAACCCCGCCGCGCGAGATAGAACGTGCCAAGCGGTATCGCGCAGACTTTAATCAAAAAAAGGAGGCATGATTTATGGGGAAGAATTTTCGTGAGACTTTGAACGAAAGAATGCAGGACCCTGCGTTCCGTGCGGAGTGGGATGCGCAGGAACCGGAACGTCAGATCATGCGCGCCATTGTTGAAGGCCGTGAGGAAAGCGGTATGACGCAAAAGCAGCTTTCCGACATTACCGGCATTACGCAGGCTGACATCAGTAGACTGGAAAGCGGAACGGCCAATCCCTCTCTGCGGACGCTCAAGCGTCTTGCCGCAGGCATGGGAATGGCGCTCAAGCTGGAATTCGTTCCGACGCAAACACAAATCTGACTTCAAAAAAAGCTGCCGCAATTCGAATTGCGGCAGCTTTTTTTATCTGAATGTCTGCTCCTCATGGTCGTCCGGCTTGTGCCCCATTGCCAGACGCTTGCGCTGCAATTCCTGCCGGCGCTTGCGGTCGATCTGCAAGCCGCGGTGGATCTGGTCGATCTTGCTGTTGTCCTCGAAGATCCTGCTCATGTGGTGCAGCATCCGCACGACGGTGTCTCTCACCGTGGGGGCATGGTAATCCGCTCCTGCCGGTGCGCTCTCTTTTTGCTGATCAGGGTGAACTGACTGCTGAGAAAAAGCCGGAGCATCTTCAACCGCAGGCGGCGTGGTGCCATCAGAAGCGGCAGCATCAGCGGAGGTGGGATCTTCTGGTGCGGCACTCGCCGCCCGGTCAGATTTGGGCTGCGCCGACGCGAGAGATGCCGTGACCTCAGAGTTCTTTGGCGCGGCTTCTGCGGCATCCTTTTTGATGATAGGTCCTTCCTGCGCGGAAGGTGTTCTCCGCGTGTCCGCGTACCGCTGCCGCTCCGCTATCCATTGCAGTGTTTCCTGAATGACCATATTGCGGACGCTCCGGAACTCCTTTTGCTGGGAGAGCGGCAGACGCTTGCGCGGCCGCTGATCGTAGTCCAAGCACACCTGCTCGTAGAGCGTCTGCCACGTTTCATAGGCGGCAGATACCCGCTCGTCCTTCGCCAGCTCCTCCACGATGGTGTCTATGATGGCCTTGACCCTTGGCGGCAGGTAGCCGTAGACCTTTCGGCCCTTGACCGTCAGTAGGCGCTCTGCCAACTCCTCGGTGAGCTGCTCCAGACGCAGGTTATCCGACGTGCCATGCTCCAACTGTGCGATGCATTCCACCATTGCCTTGCGGGTCTGCACCTGTAGTTCCTGCCGCGCAGTGTCTTTTTGCTGGTAGATGTGCATCCGATCCGCATAATAGATTCGTCTGGCAAAGGCAGACTTCACCTGCCGGATGCCTTCTTTCGTGAGATAGCCCTCGCGGGGATCGGTCGAGAACACGATCATGTGAATATGCACCTGATTCGGCTTCTGGTGGAACGCAGCATACCAACGCAGGTTTTCCGGTCGGATCTTATACGCCTTTGCGATATCACAGATGGAGGCGTTCACCAGAGCCTGCCAGTTTTCCGCGTTGTCATAGCCCAGCCGCTCTGCGTCCTCACGGCGCAGCGCCACCACCGGTGTCCATACATTTCCGGTGTGCTCCGCCACCTCCCGTACCGCCTGCGCGAGATTTTTTACCTTACCGTTGGCATCCCACAGCCCGTGCTCGCCGTCCTTCTGGACGCCGGGACGATGGGAGATGTAGTCGATAAAATTTTCCTTTTGCTCCAGCGCCTCCATGTAGTCTTCCTGCACCTGCTGAATGAACGCAGAGGCGCTGACCTGGGTGGGGTGATCCAGATATTCCTCGTACTCAATGAGCTCCCAGCAGGAGGGGAAGGACTTCAGCAGCCGCGTGATAAAATCCCGCTGCTTTTTTGTGGCGGGGAGTGTACTGCGCTCATCCGCCAGCAGCTCCACGCCGGGACGGGTAGCGACATAGCGAGTACGCTGGGCCAGCTTCGCGGCGTTCTGTCCGCCCTTGAGGTAGGGGGAAATCAGTACGATCCGGGCCATTCATCCTCTGGCTCAATGCGGCGCTGCTGATGCACTGCGCTCTCAAAACTCACCTGCCCATTCGTGCGCTTCACCTCATCCACCGCAAAGCCGCGCAACTCTCGTGTGTAGATGTCGTCGGTACGAAAGTGCGCGGCGATGGTGTGGCACATCATGTTCAGCTCCACCGCCCACTTAAAGATGATGCGGCAGAGCCGATTGTTGTTGTCGTCCAGCGTACCCTGAATGGCGGTGAGGATGGCTTGGGAGATGTAGGCGGTGTTGTCCTCCGTGCCGAGATAGCCCATGTAGAAGCGCAGCGCTTTGTTGATAAACTCACTGCGGTTTTTGCAGTTGTCAGCCTTCAGCCATCCGTCCATGCGCGGAACGAGCCCTGCATCCAGCCAGACAACGGTTCGCTCGATCCTTTTTCCTGTTGCTTCACTCATCTGTATGCCTCTCCTTTCTCAAAAGGCGCAATCCCTTGCTGCGCCTGCATTTTCTCCGGTAAGGTTCACCCAATCCTTGCAAATACGCTCCAAAGGTGCACCTTGCCGAACCTTCAAAAAAGCCCCGCGCTGCGGGGCTTTGTGGCTGAGAGGGGCCCGCGCACGGGCACCTCTCTTTATCTAGTTCCACTATCGAACGGGTGAATAAGGGGCGAAAGCCTCTGGAACAGGGCATGGTCAGGAGGAAAAACACCCTCTCCAAAGGCTCATTTCTCCATCGTCGAAGCCGTATCCACACGTTTTTTTCGCACATCGCCCACAAACGCCGCAACACTCGCTTCAATGGGCTTTGGCGGGTACACACTCCACCCCAGCCCTTAAACGCGCACACAGCGGCACACAGGGCGAACGGTGCGGGGAAACGGGGAGCCGCCCTGCGCGGCACATTTGAAAGCACAAAAATCTGCGCAAAACGCTTTCAAATTCGGGACGAAGAAAAACCGCGGGAGCAGAATAACAGCCGCCAAACTGCGGCTGCCCGCCAAGGGCGGGTTGACGCAGTTCGGCGGCGCCGCGGGCCCGCAGGCACGCGCAGCCCCGCTGCTATACCTCGCTTCGCACCGATGGGTTTCGCGGTTTTGTCTGGCCACGATAACAGCATGCAGAGAAAGATGCTCGCCGGTTTCACACGCTGGTCTGCTCCATGCGTCTTGCCACTCGCTGCCGTTCCGTTGCTCTGTCCACAGCATTCATCTGCCGCTGATAAAATTCCCCGATGGAAAACTGGATCGGCAGAATAGTGTAGAGCAGACTTCCGTTTTGCTTGCGCCCGTCCCGCGTGATGATGCTGGTGCGCTCCGTGACGATGAGCCCGCGTTCCTCCAACTCCTGCACATACTTCCGCACGGTGTTGTTGCTCATGCCCACCGCCTTGCCGATGGTGGCGTAGCTGGGATGGCACTGATAGGTTCTGCGGTCTTCGATGCGGAGCAGGTAACCGTAGACAGCGATCGCGCCGTGAGACAGACCCAGCTGATAGATCTCATTGGGCAGAGGAAAATAATTCTTGACCGGATCGCGCTTTGTCCAGGTTCTCATCTGGCACCTCCAGTCTGCCGCTCTACCCACTGTTGGAATTTATCCTTGGGCACCACGAACCGACTGCCGATGCGCACAGACGGAAATACTTCTTCGTGCATCAGCTCGTAGGCACTGGAGATGGACACACCCAGCACCTGCGCCACCGTGTTCGCATTGAGAAACAGCGGCAGCTGGTCATAGTTGGTGAATGTAGATTCTTGCATTGGATTCCTCCTCTATAATTTTTTGTTGAGAGCTGCAAGTAAAAAGCTCCCACCGAAAAAGTGGGAGCAGTATCCATATTGCAAATTTGTAACCTCATGATAGAATAGAAGCATCAGGAGGTGAGCCAATGCCGCTGATGAAATACAGAATCTACGAGCTGTCCGCCAGAGCTGTGATCAGTTACGGCAGAGAGCGGGACGGTGCATACACCTTCCGTCTCAGCGCCGCCGAAACAGAGAAATGCAAATCACTTTCCGCACCTCACGAGCAGGACGATAACGCGCTGTTCTATCAGATCATGTGCGTGCTGCACGGCGACGCCTTCACCGGAACACCCGGTGAGCAGCTGGTGACGGACCTCTCGGACATCATTTTCTATATGGATTTCTCCGGCATCTTCGACCGGAGCGGTGCCAGAAAGAAGCACCTGATCCGGCAGGAGAAGGCCAAAGCTCTGTTTCGCCCCGAGGGCGTGAGCCTGGATTTTGGCTCCGGACCACATCGCTATCTTGCCTTTGAGCGGTCAGGCAGCATGAGCCGACAGGCACGGCTGTCCTTCATCCGAGAGGATTTTTATGATGCCGTGCGCCGCCGCGTCATGATGGATATGACCGTCGGTGACTGCCAACTCAGCAAGCTTTACGCCTACAATGGTTTAATGCTGTCCAGCGGTATCCGCATTGACGGCATTGGCATTGACCAGCCTCACTGGGTGGTGGTCGTCGACAATCCGGTGCGAACGCCCCCGCCTATAGAGGTGATCACGGTGGAGGATGACGGGACACAAAACAGCACCCGTAAATACCACCGGGTGGAAACGGTGACCAATGTCGAGGTCACCTGCTTCGACGGCGAGGGGCTGATCTCCAAACAATATGCCCGCCTTGTTGACGAGAAGCTGTGCGGGAAGAAAGTCCACACCTCGTTTCAGATCCGCATGCCGTATGTGAAGGGCATGCTGCATGAGGTAGATTTTAAGGATTATCTTGACCGTAGCGGCGCAGACACCATCACCGATTTGTGGGGCGTGGAGCATTCCGTCCGGGATGTGGACGTCATCCTCACCAAAAGCATGTTCAAGGGCTACGGCTGGCTGAACGGAAGCGGCATGAGCTGGGAGGACTACTGGGCGGTGTTCCGCAAGTACCGCCACGCACTGTACATCACGAATGTCAGCAAGGAAAAGCCGGAGAAAACGACAGAACTGAACTATCAGTTTTTGAATACGGTATCCCTCAAAGCGGACGAGTTCCGCCCCGCCGATCTGCCGGACGGTTGGGATCACAGCCCGGAGACGGACGAGCGAAATTGGCTCACCAAGCAGACGGAACTGGCGTATTATAACTTCTGCGCCGATGAGTCGTTTCGGCAGAATTATTTTCTGGAAAAGTTTGAACGGGTCGGCTGGTGGGAACGGCATCAGGACAAGGACCAGATCCTTGCCGCCGTGCTGAAAAAGAATCCGCGCTTCATCAACGAACCGGTCTATGCCAAGCGGCTGGAGGCCGAAGCGGACAAGATTGTGGAGCAGTATGCCGTCGGTCGGCTGATCGTGGCGGGAGACAACCGGTATCTCTCCGGTGACCTGCTGGACTTTCTGGCATTTCTGCTCCCGACTGTTCCGCCGCGCAAACGCAGGCAACGGATGTTTTACAGCACCGTCATGACCGACCACTTCCCGG
>ERZ827528.2801-NODE-2801-length-15309-cov-3.299331_pt1 | contig 15309 bp, 17 predicted proteins | sample MGYA00519768_ERZ827528 | MGnify/ENA primary metagenome ERZ827528 (study PRJEB31778, sample SAMEA3449343) | human gut metagenome | biome: human gut; feature: human-associated habitat; material: faeces | place: United Kingdom | collected 2010/2012 ...
CGCCCGAAGGCCGCAAACGCCCCCGGCGCCGCGGTTACTGCTCATGGGGCTATTCTTTATAACACATTAAGATCCCATATATCATAAAAAAGCGGATTCTCAGCTAATTTGAAAATCCGCCCTTTATAAGCTTCAAAATATATCAAACCTTTATCTGCTTATAAACTATAAGCCTTGTGCCTGCCGGCGGGTTGTCAGAAATATCAGGATTGACCGCCTTTAAATCCTCTACGCCCACACCCAGTTCACGGCCCACGCTCCAGAGCGTATCGCCGGGCTGCATAATATAAATGCATATTCCGTAGCCATCCGGCCTGATTTCGCCGGAATCCTCAGCGGACAGCAGCACGCTGGCTTTTTTGCTTTCAAATCCCGTCAAATCCACCATGATCCCAAAACGGATTTCACATTCACTGGAGCCAATCAGCGCTGACACCATCTGTTCAACGGCAGTATTGACGTATATCTCCATGCCTGAGCGGATATCAGGATTGTCAAATATCATTTCAAAATTTATAATCTGGTCAAAGGAGCTTAATTCCCCTGTACCTGACGCTATATATATAACATATACCCTTGCCGCCATGTTGAGCAGCGCCCGCCCGTCCATAGCGGTAACATTCTGGGCATAGGGCTGCGCCAATACTGCCGAAATCCTCGCCATAGGAGGCATGCCCTTAGGCAGCGTGGCCGCCACTCTCGCCGCAAGATTTGCCTGGGCCTGAACAGCGCATCTTTTATACTCAATCTCCTTCTGCACAAGAGCTAACTCGCTCTGGGTAGAATATGCGTCCATTATAAGATTGACGCTCTTTTGGCTGCACGCGCCGGCGCAGGCGTTAATCAGACACTCGCAGGTCAAAATGCGGTACTCGCCCTGCTGATTTGTTTCTATCTGAATGCTGCATTCCTCTGCCATAGCGCAGACCTCTGCTTCCATGCCAGCACGCACCGGCGCTTCTATGACTCTGCTGAAGGGAATCTTATCCGCAACCTGCGCTATGGGCTCGTATTCATCCTCGCAGTCATATGTAATCCTAAGCACTATATCTCCTTCAAATAATATCTCGCCGTCCTCGCACCGGGCTTCGCTGACTAATGCGCTGGCCTGAGTGCAAAGCACCCTTTTAACTTCAGGCATCCTTACCGAAAGTTCGATATCCTCCTTAACGCTGAAGCGGGAATAAAATACGCCTTCATTTACCGTGCTCTCCACATCAGCGGACAGCACATGTACGTTTTCATCCTGGATTTCAGAGACTGCGCTGATATCTTCAGCCGTTATGGTCATTATGCGCAGAAGCAGTTCTACGTCAAAAACCACGCTGCCGCCCTGAATGGACGCGGTATAGTCTTTAACTACAGGGCAAACCTTAATTGTGGCCTTTGGACTCAGCCCCGGAAGCTTTGCCGCATAATCAAATGCCTGGCTTCCGTTTACCCTCAAAAGAGTGTCCTCCTGCGAAACAACCGCGCAGCCCCGCACGGTTCCTTCCAGGATGCCTTCAGAAGCAAGAGCCTCGCATCTTCCCATGCTTACTTCAACATCCGCTCCCAGTAAAACGGCTTGGGCGTCCGTGCCCGGCAACTGAGCAATTATCCGCACGCTCCGCGTGAACTCCGCAGCGGCGACCTCATCATAACGTAACTGTTCCATGGTAATATCCATATTCGCTCCTCCCTCGGCACAATCAAAATTTGTCCCATTAATTGTTATTACATTCTATAAGCCCTTTAACTCAAATATGACTGATATTTTCAGGCAATTTTAATTTTTTACCCATCGGCACGAGCTCTTTCTGCCTGTGCGTTGAATTTATATGCAGCTTTTGTTAATAAATTTCAAAAAAACTATTCACAAAACTCGCCGGCATATGCTATAATATAAAAAATAAATTGTTGATAACTGCTTTTTAAGCAGCATTATCCAAATTACTTGTCCGCCGGGCGAAGAAACGGAGTTTATTATGGCCAACTACAGATTAAGTATAAGAAAGATTGAGCGCAGCGATATGCCGTCTATTATTACCTGGGCCAGAAATCAGAATCTTATGAAGCATCTTCATATTGCTCTGCCTCAAACTGAACAGAACGGCAACCAATGGTTCCAGCGCTCGCTTATAGACCGCAACCGGGACGATTTCGTAATCCACGCGGTAAATGAAGAGGGTGAGCGCACTCCCATCGGCATGCTTGGTCTTTTCAATATAGACGAAGCCAACAAAAAAGCCGAATACTATATTCTGATAGGCAACAGTGAATTTTCACGGAGAGGCATAGCCTCCAGAGCTACGGCCGAAATGCTGGGCAACTGTTTTAAGCTGCTCAATTACAATAAAATTACAGTAACCGTGGATAAGGAACATTACGAAGCGCAGAAGCTCGCAGAAAAGCTTGGCTTTAAAAAGGAAGGACTGCTCGTCCAGGATATACTTTTAGACAGCGGCGAATACATAGACCGCTTCATATACGGCATAACTAAGGCTCAGCATGACGAATGGATAAAATAACGGCCTTGCCGCCCGCCTCAGGCGGGCTTTTTTATATCTGATAAACTCCCTAAATTAACAAGGGCATATACGGTCAGGACAGGGCTGTTTGAGTGTCATGCCGTGCTGCTTTTCGCTCTGTGTACGTCCGGTACACGTCGTTCAAACGCCTTACAGGTTACGGAAGCGGCCGCTTCGACCCCCTGCGGTCTGATTTCGGCATTTTCAAGGAAGCGGAATGAGGCGTAATGAACGCACACCCATTCACGATGACACAGCAAATGCCGAAATCAGACCGCAGGAGGCGTGTATTCTCCCCTTGTCAATTTAGGGTAAGCTAATACAATCAGAACGCGATTCTGTTTTGTATTAGCGCCCGCCCCGCATTATTACACAGACGGTAAATACTCCGGCATATTTTGGACTGTGCGCCCCGCAGCTATCCACGCTCCCAGCAAAAATACTTGACCCCAGCGAAAGGAAATCCTTAAATTATATGAGGATACAATAAGCAGAAATACCAGAACCTTTTTTCCAATGACAGCTGCATATCAAAACAGAAGAATTTCCCCGGTACGGCGCATTGTATAACGTACATAAAAGTCCTCCTATGTCATACAATGCATATAAGAAAAGCGGCTTTAAGCCGCAATTTTATCAATTAATTGAAAAACTGCTATGTTTCGCTTGACAAAGAAATGTACCGATGATATTATATTTTTAATTTAATACGCAAACCGTTGACGCGGAGATAACGGCAATAATGCCTTTACAGAGAGCCTGCGATGCTGCAAATCAGGCAAGAAACAGATTGTCAAATGGGCCGCTGAGGGTGCAGTCAAATGATATTATCTTATCAGAGTAATCTGCAACGTGTTGGCATACGTCAGTTGCCGGGGATATGCTGGTATCCCGCCAAGCGCACGGATAAAACCGTGAATTCAAGGTGGCACCGCGGATATGCTGTACTTATTATAGAGTATCTTATTCGTCCTTGACAGATGGGCTAATTCTGTCAGGGATGTTTTTGTTTTAACTCCTCTGACCGAAAAAGTCCGGGGAGTTTTTATTTTCAGCGGAGGTACTATATATGAATGTTCTGCCCACCCTGTCCCAGATACAAAACATAGCGGCAAGCGGCAAATATAATGTGCTGCCGGTAAGCTGCGAGATTCTATCCGATTTTATAACGCCTATAGAAGCCATGCGGATACTCAAAAACGTATCTACGCATTGCTATATGCTGGAATCAGCCTTGGCAAACGAGCAATGGGGACGCTATACCTTTCTCGGTTTTGAGCCAAAATTGGAGATAACCTGCATTAACGGCAAAATGAAAGCGGGCAGCCTTACGTTCCATACTGATAATCCTTCAAATTATCTCCGCCAGATTCTATCTGAATATAAAAGTCCCCGCTTTGACTGGCTCCCCCCATTCACCGGCGGACTGGTAGGCTATTTCTCATACGATTACCTTGGGTATAGCGAACCTGCTGTTAAATGCAAAGCAGAGGATACCGAGGCATTTAAGGACGTTGATTTGATGCTTTTTGACAAGGTTATTGCTTTTGACAATGTAAGGCAGAAAATAATTATTATAGTAAATATGCCTCTTAATGACATCGAGGTCGGATATAATAAGGCGGTTGTGGAGCTGAACCAGCTTATCAGGCTTCTGCGAAGCGGCCAAAAGAAAGACGAGCCGGGCGGAAAGCTGCTGGGCAAAGCAGAAGCGCTCTTTAACAGAGAGCAGTACTGCGAAATGGTGCAGAAAGCTAAGCATTACATCCATGAGGGAGATATTTTCCAGGTTGTACTCTCCAACCGCTTAAGCGCTCCGTTTGAGGGGAGCCTGCTCAACACTTACCGGGTACTGCGCACAATCAATCCTTCACCCTATATGTTCTATTTTGCAGGCGCCGATGTAGAAGTAGCCGGAGCGTCTCCCGAAACTCTGGTAAAATTAGAGAACGGCATACTGCATACCTTTCCCCTGGCAGGAACCCGCCCCAGAGGCAGAACAGAAAAAGAAGATAAAAAATTAGAAGCTGAATTATTATCCGATGAAAAGGAGCTTGCCGAACATAATATGCTGGTGGATTTGGGACGGAACGACCTGGGCAAAATAAGCAGATTCGGCACCGTCGAGGTAGAAAAGCTGCACTCCATTGAACGCTATTCCCATGTTATGCATATCGGCTCTACAGTACGGGGAGAAATACGCGGCGAATACGACGCTCTGGACGCTATAGAAGCCGTTCTGCCCGCAGGCACCCTTTCGGGCGCGCCCAAGATACGCGCCTGCCAGATTATCAGCGAGCTGGAGAATAATAAACGGGGCATTTACGGCGGCGCCATCGGCTATATAGATTTTACGGGCAACATGGATACCTGCATTGCAATACGCATCGCCTATAAGAAAAACGGCAGGGTGTTTGTAAGGTCGGGAGCAGGAATTGTAGCCGATTCAATTCCCGAAAAGGAATATGAGGAATGCCTGAATAAGGCCGGAGCAGTGCTGAAAGCTCTGGAATTAGCGCAGGAGGCTGAATTATGATACTGCTTATTGATAACTACGACAGCTTTTCATACAACCTGTATCAGTATATCGGAGAGCTTGAACCGGATATAAAAGTAATACGCAATGATGAGATGACGGCCAAAGAAATCAAAAATCTGAACCCCAGTCATATTATTCTCTCTCCCGGTCCGGGCCGTCCGGAAAATGCGGGCGTTATAATTGAAGCAGTTAAAGAGCTCGGACCATATATCCCCATTCTTGGGGTTTGTCTTGGACATCAGGCTGTCTGCGCGGCCTTCGGCGCAAAAATAACCTATGCAAAAGAGCTGATGCACGGAAAACAGTCTAAGATAAAGCCGGATGCCGGCTGCCCGCTCTTTAAAGGCCTGCCTGAAATCATATCGGTCGCACGGTATCATTCCCTGGCGGCAGACAGAGATACCCTCAAGCCTCCCCTGAAAATAACAGCCCTTACCCTGGACGGCGAAATAATGGCGGTACAGCACAAGGATTACCCCATTTACGGAGTACAGTTCCATCCGGAATCCATTATGACGCCCGACGGAAAAGCAATGCTCAAAAACTTTATAAAGGAGATGTAGAATATGATAAAAGAAGCTATAGTGAAAATAGTAAATAAAGAGGATTTATCCTACGATGAAGCCTACGCCGTAATGAACGAAATAATGAGCGGAGAAACTACTCCTACGCAGAACGCTGCCTTTCTTGCCGCCCTTTCCACAAAGAGCGCACGGGCCGAAACCACGGATGAAATTGCAGGCTGTGCCGCCGCCATGCGGGCGCACGCTACCAAGGTTCAAACAGATATGGAGCTTTTTGAAATTGTGGGCACAGGCGGCGACAATGCGCACAGCTTTAATATTTCCACTACCTCCGCTCTGGTTGCGGCGTCCGGCGGGATGAAGGTAGCCAAACACGGCAACCGCGCCGCCTCCTCCCAATGCGGAACAGCCGACTGCCTCGAAGCGCTGGGCGTAAATATCCAGCAGAGCCCAAATAAATGCATACAGCTTTTAAAGGAAGCCGGCATGTGCTTTTTCTTTGCGCAGAAATATCACGCTTCCATGAAATATGTAGGCGCAATCCGCAAGGAGCTGGGCTTCCGCACGGTATTCAATATTTTAGGCCCGCTGACCAATCCCGGCCTGCCGTCCATGCAGCTTTTAGGCGTTTACGACGACTATCTTGTTGAACCTCTTGCACAGGTGCTCATTAATCTCGGCGTTAAACGAGGCATGGTCGTATACGGCCAGGATAAATTGGATGAAATCTCCTTGAGCGCGCCCACAAAAATATGCGAGATAAGAGACGGCTGGTTCAAATCCTACGTTATTGCTCCCCAGGATTTCGGCTTTGAATATTGCTCCAAAGCAGATTTAAAAGGCGGAGCGCCCAATCAAAACGCCCAGATTACCCTTAACATTTTAAACGGAGAAAAGGGCCCAAAACGGAACGCCGTTTTAATGAACGCCGGAGCCTCATTATATATAGGCGGCAAAGCAGACAGCATGAAGGAGGGCGTAACCCTGGCGGAAGAGTTAATCGATTCGGGCAAAGCGCTTAAGACCCTGGAAAAACTGATTGAAATCAGCAATCTTCCGGAGGTGGAAGCATGACCATTCTGGAACAGCTCGCCCGCCATGCCCAAGAGCGTACCGAGCAGGCAAAAAGTAAAACCTCCCTTGAAGAAATCAAGCGGCAGGCCCTGAACCTGCCCAAAGGAGATTTTGCCTTTGAGAACGCGTTAAAAGGCAAGGATATAGCTTTTATATGCGAATGCAAAAAGGCTTCTCCCTCTAAAGGGCTCATCGCACCCTATTTCCCCTATCTGGAGATTGCAAAAGAATACCAGGAAGGAGGAGCAGACTGCCTCTCGGTGCTGACCGAGCCGAAATGGTTCCTGGGCAGCAGCCAATATCTGAAGGATATAGCCGCTAACGTAAGCCTTCCCTGCCTGCGCAAGGATTTTACCGTTGACCCGTATATGATATATGAAGCAAAGCTGCTTGGCGCGGCGGCCGTACTGCTTATTGTATCCATACTGACCCAGGAGGAACTTAAGCATTATATCAACATCTGCGATGAACTGGGACTTTCCGCCCTGGTTGAAGCGCACGACCAATTTGAGCTTGAACAGGCCCTAAAAGCAGGAGCGCGCATAGTCGGCGTAAATAACCGCAATCTCAAGGACTTTTCAGTGGATACGGATAACAGCCGCAGGCTGCGCGAGCTGGTTCCCAAAGAAGTGCTTTTTGTGTCCGAAAGCGGCGTAAGCGGCGCGGAGGACGTTAAAAGGCTCCGGGATATAGGCGCCGACGCCGTATTAATCGGCGAAAGCCTTATGAGAGCGCCCGATAAAAAGGCCAAGCTGGTCGAACTGCGGGGGAAAATATGATTAAAGTAAAGTTCTGCGGGCTTTCCCGGATCTGCGATATAGAAGGAGCAAACGCATTAAAGCCAGAATATATCGGATTTGTATTTGCCCCTCAAAGCAGGCGCTGTATTTTGCCTGAAAAAGCGCTGGAGCTTAAATCCCTGCTATCCCCCGGCATAAAGGCGGTGGGCGTATTTGTAAATCAGCAGCCCGAATTTGCGGCTGAACTGCTGAACAGTGATATAATAGATATCGCTCAGCTGCACGGCAATGAAGAAGATAATTATATAGAGCAGCTGCGCAGGCTCACCCATAAGCCCATAATACAGGCTTTCCGCATAACCGGCGTCGAGGAGGTAATTAAGGCCCAAAACAGCATTGCCGACTGCATTTTGCTGGACGCAGGCGCGGGCACAGGCACATCCTTTGACTGGAAGCTGGTTCAAAATATTAAAAGGCCGTATTTTCTGGCCGGGGGGCTTAATGCGCAAAATGCAAAAGCCGCTTTAAGCATTTTAAAACCCTATGCCCTGGACGTCAGTTCAGGAATTGAAACAAACGGACTGAAAGATACTCGCAAGATGGCAGAATTTATTCGTGCCGTCAGAAAGGAAGCATTATGACAAACCCAAACGGACGATTTGGCATTCATGGCGGGCAATATATTCCCGAAACCCTGATGAATGCTGTTATTGAGCTGGAAGAAGCTTATAATTATTATAAAGAGGAGCCAGAATTCAACAGGGAGCTGAATAAACTCCTGAACGAATACGCCGGACGGCCTTCACGGCTTTACTATGCTGAAAAAATGACCAAAGACCTCGGAGGCGCAAAAATTTATCTTAAGCGGGAAGACCTTAATCATACAGGCGCGCACAAAATCAATAACGTGCTCGGCCAAGCCCTGCTGGCAAAAAAAATGGGCAAAACCCGGCTTATTGCAGAAACCGGCGCCGGCCAGCACGGCGTTGCTACCGCCACTGCCGCCGCTTTAATGGGGATGGAATGCGTCGTCTTTATGGGCGAAGAGGACACTCGCCGCCAGGCTCTCAACGTATACCGCATGCGCCTGCTGGGAGCGGAGGTCGTTTCGGTCAAAACGGGAACGGCTACGTTAAAAGACGCAGTTTCCGAAGCCATGCGCGAATGGACCTCCCGAATTAACGACACTCATTACTGCCTTGGCTCGGTTATGGGGCCGCATCCGTTCCCCAAAATGGTGCGTGATTTTCAGGCGGTTATTTCTAAAGAAATCAAATCGCAGCTTCAGGAAAAGGAAGGACGGCTGCCCGACGCGGTTATCGCCTGCGTCGGCGGCGGTTCTAACGCCATAGGCAGTTTCTATCATTTCATCCCCGATAAAAGCGTAAGGCTTATTGGCTGCGAAGCGGCAGGCAGAGGCATAGACACATTTGAAACGGCGGCTACCATCAATACAGGCAGGCTGGGTATTTTCCACGGCATGAAATCCTATTTCTGCCAGGACGAATACGGCCAGATTGCGCCTGTCTATTCCATTTCCGCGGGGCTGGATTATCCCGGAGTGGGCCCGGAACACGCATATCTGCACGACATAGGCAGAGCCGAATATGTTCCAGTGACGGACGACGAGGCAGTCTGCGCCTTTGAATACCTGGCCCGGACCGAGGGCATTATTCCTGCAATAGAATCGGCTCACGCCGTCTCGTACGCGCTTAAGCTCGCGCCGTCAATGGATAAAGAGCAGATTATAGTTATTACAATATCGGGCAGGGGTGATAAGGACTGCGCCGCCATCGCCCGTTACAGAGGAGAGGATATCCATGAGTAAAATAAAAACTGCTTTTGAAAAGGGAAAGGCTTTTATCCCTTTTATTACCTGCGGCGACCCCGATCTTGAGACAACTGCCGCAGCTGTACGCGCCGCGGCGGCCAACGGAGCCGACCTTATTGAATTAGGCATACCCTTTTCCGACCCTACTGCCGAAGGGCCGGTTATCCAGGGAGCAAATCTCCGCGCGCTGAAGGGCGGAGTTACCACGGATAAAATTTTCGCCTTTGTTAAAGAGCTCAGGCAGGACGTAAAATTGCCCATGGTATTTATGACCTATGCCAATGTAGTGTTCTCCTATGGAGCCGAAAAATTCATTTCAACCTGCAAGGAAATAGAAATTGACGGACTTATCCTGCCCGATTTGCCCTATGAAGAAAAGGAAGAATTTCTGCCTGTTTGCCATAAATACGGGGTGGATTTAATATCCCTGATTGCTCCAACCTCTGAAAACCGTATCGCAATGATAGCCAAAGAGGCAGAGGGATTCCTATATATTGTATCCAGCCTGGGCGTGACAGGCACCCGAAGCGAAATAAAAACCGATTTATCCTCGATTGTAAAGGTAGTCCGCCAGAATACCAGCATCCCCTGCGCTATCGGCTTTGGTATTTCCACACCTGAGCAGGCCAGAAAAATGGCGGATATAGCCGACGGAGCTATTGTAGGCTCGGCTATTATCAAGCTGCTTGAAAAATACGGAAAAAATGCTCCGGGCTATATCGGAGACTATGTAAAGGAAATGAAGGCGGCGCTGTAATTCCTTACGCCGTATAACCTTTAAATTTTTATTCAACGGCCTGTTAGACCAAGGGCGTCGCTTTTCAGCGGCGCCTTTTTCTATTCATACCAACTCCACCTCAGCATCTGCTTTGCTGCACGGGGCTAAAAATACCCTGATTCAAAAATCCGTCTTCTCTGCGGCGCATTGTAATCTGATTGCATTGTCTAAGCAATCTACTCAAAAAATCACTTCTATAACTTGCCGGCAGCGCATATTGTATCTTAAGAAGGACAAACCCTCCTGAAATTTATATACAGGGACTGATGTCATGAAAGAAATAATCTCCATACTGCCCGATAGAATATCAAGCATGCTGTCGGCCGTTTCTCCATCTAAAACAGCGGGAATACGCGAAATACGCCTAAGACTGGGAAAACCCATCCTTATTAAAACGTCCGACGGAGAATACGGCTTAAATTCGGACGGGCTTACCAGATATGACGGGGAGATATTTGCCAAAGACGACTGTGAACGCTTCTGGCGCAGGCTTACGGCACATTCCCCATATGCGCTGGCTGTCTGCGGACGCCAAGGCTATATTACCATTCCGGGCGGCCATAGAATAGGCCTTTGCGGAGAAGCGGTAATCAAAGAAAACGATATACATCTATTTAAGAATGTTTCCTCCTTCTGCATACGCGTTGCCCATCAGATACGCGGCTGCGCTATGCCCCTTATAGAAAGCATCACGCATAATTCAAGGCCCTTAAGCTCCCTGATAATATCTCCGCCCGGCTGCGGCAAAACTACAATGCTGCGTGATTTAGCCAGAATTTTTTCCGAGATGGGCTTTAATGTTTGCATTGCAGATGAAAGAGGAGAAATTGCCGCCGGAAGAGACGGCGTTGCATGTCTGGACGTTGGCCCCAGAACAGATTTTATATGCGGCGCGGACAAAGCGGACGGAATGAACATACTTCTGCGCAGCATGAGCCCCGACCTTATGATTACAGACGAATTGGGCAGTCTGGACGAATGCCGGGCGGTACTGGACGCCGCAGCCGCAGGCGTAAGCGTAATGGCCAGCGCGCACGGCGACAGCATTAAAACCGCTCTGATGCGGCCCTGTCTCAGCGGTTTATTTGAAGCCGGAGTTTTTATGCGCTATATCCTGCTGGCGGATATACCCGGCCGTGTTAAGGAAATATACGACGCCAAGGGAGAACCCATTAAAGGCCGCAGCGCAGGCAGGATGGTTATATAAATTCGGCTATGAGATTATAACCTGCCGTTACTTACATTCAAGCAAGTCCATTAATAAACTTTAGTTCATACATAAACGCATGAGAATTAAAGGAGATGAAAAAATGCTTCTGCTAAAACTAGCCTGCTGCGCGCTGTTAATATGGCTTTGCGCTTCAATAGGGCAAAAGCGCGCGCTTTCCACCCAGTTAAAGGCCAGAACCCAACTGGCACTTGCAGGGAGCATTCTCAAAATAAAAAGTCTCATCCTTTATGATAATGCTACGGTAAAAGAGATACTATCCTCTTCCCTGTCCGAAGACGAACAGGTTAAGCTTTATTTTAAACTTATCAAAACGCAGCTTTCAGCTAATCCGGAGCTTTCTCTTGGGCAGGCAGCCCGGAATGCCGCACAAAATAAGGCGCTGGAGCCAGTTTCTGAAGCTTTTTTAACCGCTGCTGAAGGCTTGAAGGAAATAGAATGCGCTGATATACAGCACTCCTCAGCCCGTCTTGCCTTAGCTTATGAGAGCATAAAGAAAAGCGGAGACGCCGCAATGGAAATATACAAGCAGAAATCCTCCCTCTACCGCAGCATAGGCATACTTTCAGGCTTGTTAGCATCTATATTAATAATCTAAAAATACTCAGGAGGCCGGTTATGAACATAGACATTATTTTTAAAATAGCTGCCGTCGGTATTTTGGTGGCCATACTCAACCAATTACTCAACAAGGCGGGTAAGGAAGAGATAGCTATGATGACCACAATAGCCGGCCTTATAATCGTACTCCTGATGGTAATTGATATGATAAGCGGACTGTTTGAAACCATCCGGCAGATTTTCGGGCTCTTTTAACCATGGGCGGTATATTTACTCTTCTTGGAATAGCCGTAACGGCTGTCATAGCCTCTATTCTATTAAAGCGGGAGGGTGCGCACTGGGGAATAATCATTTCGGCAGCCGCCGGAGTTATTCTTTTTATTACCGTGCTGCCTGAGCTGCAGGATATAATTTCCGCTCTTTCAGGCCTTGCGGATATTTCTCAAATTGGTTCCTCATGGCTGTCTCCCCTATTAAAAATAGTAGGGGTTGCATTTCTGGGGGAATGGGGCGTTCAGTTATGCAAAGACGCAGGAGAAAACGCCATCGCCGTTAAGCTGGAAATGGGCGTAAAAATTGTCCTGCTGGTACTCTGCATCCCCCTTATTTCCCAGCTTTTAAGTCTGATAACCTCTATTTTAAACGGAGGAATTTAAATGTGCAAAAGATTATATATCATAATTGTTTTAACTCTCCTTCTTGTCGCAGCTATTTGCCCTTCCCTGGGAGCGCAAGCCGAAGACATTATTGAGGACAGTATAAACGGCCTGGATTTAAGCGAATGGGAGCAGTTTCTTAATTCCTTAAGTGAGGACGAGCGTGCCCTGCTGCCCGGCGACAGCGCAACAAGCCTTATTGAGGACATTGTCCAGGGGAAATTGGATTTAAGCTATGACAATGTGCTGGAGGGGCTGCTTTCTCTGCTTCTGCACCAGTTTTACAAGCTGCTGCCGTTTATGCTGGAGATAACCGTTCTGGCAATATTGGCCTCGGTTATTACTAATATGCAGAATAGCGGTCAGGGAGTAAACGAAATAATACGCTTTGTGCTCTATGCCCTTATTGCACTTATATTATGTCAAAGCCTGTTTTCCCTGGTGAGTTATGCAAAAAACGCAGTAGAAAAAATAGGTTCTCTCATTCAGCTGGCTACACCCATATTGCTGGCCCTACTTATATCCATAGGAGCTTCTTCCTCAGCCGGTGTTCTTCAGCCCGATTCAGCCATACTTGTTTCGGGCGTAGGCGGAATCCTGACCACCTTTGTCATACCCATAATTCTTATAATGACCGTTTTAGTGTTTTTATCCAACCTCTCTCCGCGCATTAAGCTGGGCGGCGTCGCTTCTCTTATGCGCAGCGTCGCCAGCTGGACCATGGGTATAGTCTTTACGATATTCGCCGGGGTAATCTCCATTCAGGGACTTGCAGCCGCCTCCTATGACGGCGTATCCCTGCGGGCAGTAAAATACGCAATCAATACCGGGATTCCCATTATTGGGGGCATGGTAGGCGAAAGCATGAACATGGTGCTCTCCTGCACTCTGCTGATTAAAAACGCCGTGGGAATAGTTTCTCTGCTCTGCATGGCAGGAATAATGCTTGCGCCCTGCATAAATATAATAGCGTATATCTTTATGCTTAAGTTTGGCGCGGCTGTGCTCTCTCCCATTTCGGAAGGCAATATATCCAATTTTTTCAACCAGCTTGCCGATTCGCTTAAGCTGCTGCTTACGGCTGTCTGCGGCATGAGCATTATATCCCTAATTCTAGTAGGAATAATTATTGGAGCCGGCAACGCGGCAGTATAGGAGCAAAAACATGGAGTGGCTTACAGGATACATAATTAAAATATGCGCCGCCGCCCTTATTTCCTTTGTAGTTGATATGCTGCTGCCCGAAGGAAATATAAAAAGGACCGCGCGCTTCTGCGCCTCATTAGTGATAACCATTATAATATGCGCGCCGCTTGTCAGTTTGTTTTCACAGCAGCAGACTATAACAGCTCCGCCTCAGGAATACGAGAACGCACCCGATGAACTGCAAATAAAGCAAAGTGTAGAAAAAGCAATTTCCCAGCTTATTAAGACGGTAGACGGATTTGAGGAAGCGCAGGTGACGGTTACGCTCTCAGAGGGCGCACCTTATTCAGTGGAGATATACAAAAATGGAAATGACGCACCTATCAACAAACTGAATGAACAGAAAATTATAGAGCTGATATCTGTTCTATATAAAATTGATGAGAATATGATTTATATAAGAGAATAAAACCATATAAAAGGATGGATAAACCAATGAAAGGACTTAAGGAACTGGTTAACAAGCTTAAAGGAATAAAGAACATAGAGATTATTCTGGCTGTTTCAATAGGGTTAATAATACTTGTAATATATTTTTTCCCGTCCGCTGAGGAAAATAAGGATAAAAATGCCGACACCGGCATAACAATTAATACAAGCAGCGAACTTACAGACGAACAAAAGCTTAAAAACGTGCTTTCGGAAATCAAAGGCGCAGGGAGGATAGAGGTAATGATTACTTATGAATCCAGTCCGGAGCTGGTGCCCGCTTTCAGCACCGACACTCAGGAGACCACCAATGTGCAGTTGGGACAGAACAGTACTACCGAGTCACAGACTGTTTCAAAAAATCAAAATCCTATCACCGTCAGCAAAGACGGAGAAAATCAGGCGCTTATATTGGTGGAAAAAAAGCCGGAGATAAGGGGGGTGATTGTGGTTGCCGAGGGTGCTGCGGACATAGGAGTTAAATTAAACCTGTATAACGCCGTGCAGACGGTATTGCAGGTGGACGCCAACAAAGTTGATGTTTTTGAAATGAATTAAATAATTTTATAAGGGAGTGTATGTAAAAATGTTTAAAATCAACCGTAAAACCATAGTAATCGCATCCATGGTACTGCTGCTGCTTGTTACAGGCTTTTTAAATTGGAGATATACTCAGGCAAAAGCTGAGGACGATTTGCAGAGCAATAATGATGTCACCCAAAATGAAGGGGACGATATAACGACTTCCAGCACATTTTCCGATTACCGGCTGGAGCGTGAACGTACCCGCACCCAAGAAATAACCTACATAGACAGCATAATCAGCAACGCCAATACCGATCAGGAAACGCTGGCTGAAGCGCAGCTCATGAAGCTGGAGCTGACCGACACCATGGAAAAGGAAATGCTGCTTGAAGGACTTTTAAAGGCCAAAGGATTTGAAGATGTATTTGTAACACTCAGCGATGAATCTATAAATGTAGTTGTTAAAGATGCAGAACTGAATCAATCAGAAGTGGCGCAGATACTTGAGTTGGTACAGCGCGAAACCTCGGCTTCCGCTCAGAATGTCAAAATAATTCCTACAACCTGAATATATGAAATCTGAACAGGGCTTAAATTAGGCCTTGTTCTTTTGTATCTGAAAATAAGGATATAAGTTTGCTTTGCAAAATGCCCGGAGGGCAATGGCGCACAGGTCTAGCGAAGCTAGACCTGTGCGCCGTGGGCGCG
>ERZ827528.2828-NODE-2828-length-15205-cov-3.383168_pt1 | contig 15205 bp, 10 predicted proteins | sample MGYA00519768_ERZ827528 | MGnify/ENA primary metagenome ERZ827528 (study PRJEB31778, sample SAMEA3449343) | human gut metagenome | biome: human gut; feature: human-associated habitat; material: faeces | place: United Kingdom | collected 2010/2012 ...
AAGCAAGCTTTCTTTGCCCCTTTTTTACCGCTTCGGCCCTTTCAGGGCCGAAGCGCCGCCCCCCCTGTGCCGGCCGTTTTCCGCCCCGAAATAAATTCCCTCGGCCGAAAATTTTTAAGCCGGCGCTGCATATAATATCTCATTTGTACGGACAAAATCTCAGCTAATGTCGCCTTCTTCAGTTATATTGCCATGACAAGAAACCTCTCCGTTAATGTCGCCGCCGCATTGGATGTCAGCGCCGGCTTGTGCATTGCCTTCAATATCTCCCTCGCATGTTAGGGTTCCGCAGGCCGAAGCATCTCCCGATATATCACCGCCGCATTGAAGGTCAGCGCCGGCTTCTGCATTGCCGTCGATATCTCCCTCGCATGTAAGGCTTCCGTCGGCTGAAGCGTCTCCTGATATATCGCCTCCGCATTGGAGGTCGGCGCCTGCTTCTGCATTGCCGCCGATATCCCCTTCGCATGTGAGGCTTTTGCCGGCCGAAGCGTCTCCCGATATATCGCCTCCGCATTGGAGGTCGGTGCCTGCTTGTGCACTGCCGTCGATATCTCCCTCGCATGTAAGGTTTCCGCTTGCCGAAGCGCCTCCTGATATATCGCCTCCGCATTGAAGGTCTGTGCCGGCTTCTGCACTTCCGATGATGTCTCCATCACAGGTTAGGCTGCTGCTTGCCGAAGCATTTCCGTTAATATCTCCGCCGCAGCAGAGAGTGGCACCTGCTGATGCACTGCCGTTAATATCTCCGCCGCATTTTAGAGTAGTGCCTGCTGCGGCAGGACCGTTAATGGAGTCGCATTTGAGGTCAGCGCCTGCTGATGCGCAGCCGTTAATATTTAGGCAGCTAAGATGTCCTCCTGCTGAAGCGTTTTCGCCTATATAGTTCCCGCATGAGAGATTTCCATTGGCGCTGGCTGCTCCGTTTATAATTTCACATTCTAAATTACAGTAGCAGACCACATTTTCCGGTTCATTTTCTAATTTTACTGTTATTTTTTCCTGTTCTTCTGTGGCTGTAAGCAGTTTTTTTCCGCTGAAAACTGCTATCCTGATGGTATTATCGTCAGGCCATGATATTTCAAGAGGTTCGGAGGTGAGTGCATGCGGAGATGACATACCAAAAAGCTCGTCTATGCTGATGCCGAAAAGCTGGCTTAAGACGGGCAGCATGGAGATATCCGGGCTGGATAGGCCATTTTCCCATTTACTTACTGCCTGAAAGGTGATTCCCAGCTTTTCGGCCAGCATTTCTTGGGTCCATCCCAGATGTTTGCGGTTAACAACAATGTTGTTCTTAAGATTCTTGATGTAGTCCATGATGTTCGCCTCCTTGAATTTATGCTTATATGTTAAATGCGTATTATGTAAAAAGCCATCTATTAACCGTTGAATTAGGTGAAAAAATACTAAACTGTAAGTTGAATATGCAAAGTCTATTGCGGAACAAGCTTATTTTAATAAAAAATCCGAACCGCTATAAATCAGGCTCGGATTGAACTTCTGGCACCTCCAAGGGGATTCGAACCCCTGTTACCGCCGTGAGAGGGCGGCGTCCTAGGCCACTAGACCATGGAGGCATTGGCTGCGGAATAAGGATTCGAACCTTAACAATACGAGTCAGAGTCGTAGGTGCTACCGTTACACTATTCCGCAATATGCTGCGGCATAAGAGCCGCCTGAAACATTGGTTATAATATCAAAGAGCTTGAATTTTGTCAAGCGTATTTTGCAAAAATCCCGAAATGCCGTCTGCCCCAGGAACTAACACCCGTCTCGCGACAGGTGGGAGCGCTGACCGGACAGTTTGTCTTCCCCTGGCATTCTTAAAGAACGGGGGCCTGACGTTCCTCCGGCGCATTTTTTGACGCTCCCTAATAGTTATTGTGGGTATTATTACAAGGAGCCAACGCACATTCCAGGAATTAAAGGCCAAAGCAGCCTTATGCTGGTGGGATTAATTGGGCTCGAACCAACGACCTTTACGATGTCAACGTAACGCTCTAGCCTGCTGAGCTATAATCCCCTTTCGCATAGATTATTATACACATTTTTACGAATATATCAAGAGGAATTTGTGAATTAAATTGATTTTTATTTTAAAGGGAGATGCAAATCGACTGTTTCTATTTTAATTTGAATGCAAAAACCCGCGTAAGCGGGGCATTTTCTTACCTTAATCCATATGCCGCGCGTAATTATCCTATTGTTAAAATAATTAGTTTGCCGGCAGACGGTTTAAAGACGAAATATAATGACAGTTGGTGCAAAGAGGCGTATAATGGTGGCCGTAAGAATGAGGGGGATGCAAAATATGACTAATCAGGAAATTTGGGAGATTGCATTTAAGCAGTCTGCGTATGACTGCAGCTGCCGCCCGGAGGATTTTCTGCAAAAAGAAAACAAGGCGGTGCTGGCGGGTTCGGATAACAGGGCGCGGGCTTATCTGCCTAAGCCGCTGGAATGCGATTTGGTATCCTATGGCAGCAATATCGTAGCGTCGGTAAAAGCAGAACTGATGGAAGAAATCTCTGATTATATAAACAGCTGTCCTGCCGAGCATTGTTTTGAAACGCCCAATATATATGTGCTGAATGATCGCCTCGCGCCGTACAATCTTAAGGTCTGCTTTATGGCTGAATACTTTTTGCCTGATATGGAGCGGCTTAAGGCGCTGCCCTGCCCGTGGCCGTTAAAACTGCTTTATCCGCAGGATTTTAAAGATTTATATAACGGCCAATGGAGCAATGCGCTTTGCCTGGAGCGGAAGGAGAGGGACGTTCTGGCGGTAGGCGCGTATAAAGACGGCCGGCTCATAGGTCTGGCCGGCGCTTCGGCGGACTGCGAGGAAATGTACCAGATAGGCATAGATGTATTGCCTGAGTTTAGGCGCAATGGGGTTGCTTCCGCGCTTATAAGCCGTTTGGCGGTGGAAATTGCAGGAATGGGCAAAGTGCCGTTTTACTGCGCAGCCTGGGCGAATATCAAATCGGTGCGGAGCGCTATCAAATGCGGCTTTAAGCCGGCCTGGGCTGAAATGACCGCGCGCCGGCCGGAATTTATAAATACTTTGTATCTGAAGCAGCCAAAGGGGGATTGACGGGTCGGGACGCTTTATTGGCGCTTTGTGCGTCCCGAAAAAGTCGATGTGCTTTTCTTTTCTGCCGCAAAAGCCTAAATTCCTTTGAGCTTTGGACGCGTTGAAAAAGTTTATATGCTTTTAGTCGGGAATGACGCTCTGAAATCAAAGATTTCCGGACCGCACTCTATACAAATACCTCCAGTGCCCTTGGGGAACTGCTTATAAAGCGGTTATTCGCTTATAAGAAGTTTTTCCCGCAGCACCTGACGGCGGCAAAAATACGGCTAAAAATCGCAAAAAAATAAATTTCAGGTTTATGGACAGTCTGGACGGCGCTTTATTGGCGTCATTTATAGCTTTATTGACATACTGGGCGTTCTGTTAAATGCGCGTAAAATTTTCATTTATTTTTCATGTTTAATTCAAGCTTCAAACACGCGGTTGAGATAAAATATAAACTAAAGAAAGGGAGAACGTTTAAAATAAAAAAGAAAGGAAATAAGCTGCATAATGCCCGAAACATCTTTTGTTTTCAAACGGAAGGAGAAAAAATATCTGCTTTCGGAAGAAGAGTGCGCCGCTTTTATTTCCCGTACAAAGGAATTTCTTGTTGGAGACAGCTACGGCGAATATACCATATGCAATATCTATTATGATACGCCTGATTATAATTTGATAAGGCAGTCTATTGAAAAGCCCAAGTATAAAGAGAAACTCCGGCTGCGCAGTTACGGCGTGCCCGCAAAGGAAGATCAGGTCTTTTTGGAGATAAAGAAGAAGTATAAGGGAGTTGTGTATAAGAGGAGAAGCGCGCTTTCCTTAAAAGAGGCTGAGGCTTATATGAATAACGGCATAATTCCCCGTCAGGAAAATCAGATTTTAAGGGAGATTGAGTATTTTGTAAGCTTCTATCGTCCCGAAGCCAAAATCTATCTGGCTTATGACCGGACGGCTTTTGCGGGGCTGGAGGACAAGGGCCTGAGGATAACCTTTGACCGCAATATAAGAAGCAGGGATTATGATTTAAGCCTTGGGGCCGGGGATTACGGCGAATATCTGCTTGACGAGGGCAAATGCCTTATGGAAATAAAGAGCTGCGGAGCCATGCCGATAGGGCTGGCAAGGGCGCTTTCGGAAATAAAGAAATATCCTGTTTCTTTTTCCAAGTATGGAAATGTCTATAAAAATATGATGCGCGCCGAAGAGCGGGCTGCGCGCGTAATTTAAAGGAGGGGTATTTTATGCTGAACAGTATAATAGATGCGGCAGCGGGGGCGGCGTCCTCCTACGAGGTACTGGCCTGTATAGGTACGGCTATTGTATTGGGCTTTATTATTTCGGGCGCGTATATGGCCTGCGGAGCTTATACTAAAAGCTTTGCCATAGCCTTGGCCCTGCTTCCGGTTATAGTACAGGTTGTTATAATGATGGTAAACGGCAATCTGGGCGTAGGCGTGGCTGTGCTGGGAGCATTCAGCCTGGTGCGCTTCCGCTCTGTGCCGGGTAGCGCTAGGGAAATTTGCGCTCTGTTTTTGGCTATGGCTGCTGGGCTTGCGACAGGAATGGGCTATTTAATATTTTCGGCGGTAATGGTTGTTATAGTCTGCGCGGTATTTGTGCTGTTAAGCAGGACTAAATTCGGCGAAGGCAGGCAGGGCCTTAAGGAGGTCAGGATAACCATTCCCGAAGCCTTGGATTATACCGAAGTATTTGACGATATATTTGAAAAATATACCCGTGAGGTTTCTTTAATAAGGGTGCAGACGGTCAATTTGGGCAGTATGTTCGAGCTGAGATACGAAATAAAATTCAAGCCCGGGATAAATGAAAAGCAGTTCATAGATGAAATAAGGTGCCGGAACGGGAATTTAACGGTAGCCTGCGGCAGGATACAGGCCCAAAGGGAAGAATTATAATCAGGAAAGGGTGAGGCGTGATTGAAGAGTTTTAAAATTTTTACCGCGGCATTAATATGCATTTTAATGACTCTGCTTTGTGCCTGCGTACAATCCAATATAAATTCGGGCGGAACTGCGGGAACGGACGGCTCCTCTTCAACTCCCGCGGCTACCTTTGTAGGCTTTGACGACAGCGATTATAATACAAGCTATACCTCTCAGGCCGCGGAAATTGTTTTTTCTCAGTCGGGCGTTTCGGCTGAAGGCAGCAGCGTTTCGGTAGAGGGCAATACGGCCGTTATTACAAATGACGGGGAATATATTGTTTCGGGCCAGTCCCAGGACGGGCGGCTGATAGTGGACGCTGAGGACTGCAGCGTGCATATAATTTTTAACGGTCTGACCTTAGAATGCGCAACCAGCGCCCCGGTATATATAAAGCAGGCTGACAAAACCATTATAACCCTTAATGAAGGGACTAAGAATTATATAACCGACTGTGAAAGCTATATATATGACGACGCCCAGGAGGAAGAGCCCAACGCGGCGGTTTTCAGCAAGGATGATTTGACTATAAACGGCCTGGGGTATCTGGAGGTAACGGCGCGTTTCAATAACGGCATAGGCAGCAAGGATATTCTCAAAATTACCGGAGGAGTGATAAAAGTAGAGGCGGCGGACGACGGCATTGTGGGCCGGGACTGTCTCGCTATTGACGGCGGAGAAATTGAGGTTGCCGCTTCGGGGGACGGCCTTAAGAGCACTAACGACGAGGACTCTGAAAAAGGCAATATTATAATTACCAGCGGCAGCATTACAATAAACGCTGAAAAAGACGGAGTGCAGGCGGTCAATTCCTTGCTTGTTTCGGGAGGAAAGCATACTGTAACTTCGGGCGGAGGCAGCGGAGGCAGCTCTAATTATTCCAGCTCATGGGACAGCCAGGACAGTCAGAAAGGGCTTAAAGCTCAGAATGACCTGAGTATTTCGGGCGGAATTTTTAATATAGATTCAGCGGACGACGCGCTTCACAGCAACGGTACCCTGACTGTTTCGGGCGGGGACATAACTGTCAGCACAGGAGACGACGGTGTGCATGCGGATGACGCCCTTACCATTTCAAACGGCAATATTAATGTGCTTGCTTCGTATGAAGGGCTGGAGGGTCTGAACGTATTTATAAACGGCGGCCATATAATAGTTCATGCGGAGGATGACGGAATTAATTCGGCGGGCGGTTCAGATTCGGGCGGCATGAGGCCGGGAGACGGATTTTCCTTCCGCGATGACAGTACTGCGTCTGATATAAGCATTACAAACGGATATATCTATGTAGAAGCCTCAGGAGACGGCCTGGACAGCAACGGCAGCATATACATGTCGGGCGGCACTTTGCTTGTAAGCGGGCCAACTGACGGTGGCAACGGTGCGATTGACTATGAGGGCGCGTTTGAATTAAACGGAGGCGTCCTGGCTGCTGCGGGCAGTTCTGCTATGGCAATGAATGTTTCTCAGGCGGCCGGGCAGGGCGCGGTTATGGTAACTTTTGATCAGACTTATTCGGCAGGCGAAACCATAGCGCTGACTGACCGGGACGGTAATCCCATAGTGGTGTTTAAGCCGGAAAAGAGCTTTAATTCAATAGTGGTTTCATCGCCTCAAATGCAGGAGGGAGAGACTTACCTGGTTTATGCCGGCGGCCAGGCGGATACCGATTCCTGCGGCTTTGCGTCAGATAATTATACTCCTGGGGAACTCTTGTATGAGATTACTCTCAGCCAGCTTGTTATGAATGCCGGGTCTGTTTCAAGCGGCATGCAGCCGGGCGGAGGAATGCCTGGCGGCGGAGGCATGCGGCCCGGAGGCATGGGCCGGTAAGTTTAAGTTTTATAGAACTGCGGAATGGGGGAAGAATTTTGTATAAGCTGCTTATAGTGGACGATGAAGAGAGAATCCGGGCGCTTATAAAAAAATACGCTTTGCTGGAAGGGCACAGCGTATATGAGGCGCAGAACGGGCTGGAGGCGGTTGAGTTCTGCAAAAAAGAAAGCTTTGATATTATAATTATGGATATAATGATGCCTGAGCTGGACGGGTTCAGCGCTGTTAAAGCGCTGAGGGAGTTCTCTCAGGCTCCCGTTATCATGCTTTCAGCGCGGGGCGAGGAATATGATAAACTGCACGGCTTTGAATTGGGCGTGGATGATTATGTGGTTAAGCCCTTTTCTCCGCGCGAGCTTATGATGCGCATAGACGCGATAATGAAGCGCGCCGGAAAAAAGGAGAACGAGCATAAAATATATCAGAAGGACGGGCTTAAAATTGATTTTACAGCGCGAAAAGTGTATGTGGATGATAAAGATGTAAATCTGACCCCTAAAGAATACGATTTGCTTTTTTATATGGCGGAAAACAGGAACATTGCGCTGTCCAGGGAAAGGCTTATATCGGCAGTCTGGGGCTATGATTATTTTGGGGACGACAGGACTTTGGATACGCATATAAAAATGCTGCGCAAAAGCCTTGGCAGCGCAAGCGGATTTATTGTCACTCTCAGGGGGGTAGGCTACAGGTTCGAGGGTTAATTTACAGAACGGCTGTTAAATACTGTAATTAATGCAGGAAGCGGGCAAATTACCTATGGAGGTTAATTTACAAAACGGCTGTTAGATACTGCAATCAGCAATTACAAACTGGCTTGACTCAAAGGATAGTATAAGCGGATAAGGCTTTAAAAGCGCTTTTGGGGTAAGATTTTAAATGGAAAAACAGAAAAAAACAAAAAGAGGCGTAAGCATAAAATGGAAGCTGATAATACTGCTCATGTGCTTCAGTGCGGCCCTGATTATTCTGCTCTGGCTGTTTCAGGTGGTATTTCTGGACAGCTTCTATAAGAGCATAAAGGTAAACAGCATACGCTCGTGCGTTAACCAAATTGAAAAAGCAGATTATTACGGTATGGACAGCGAGCTTATATGGACGCTGGCAGGGGAAAACGACAGCTGCATAATGCTGCTGGACCGGGATAACGGAGGCGAAATTTATTCGGCAGACCGGTTCATGGACTGCGTAATACACAGAATGTCCAGCCGCGACCGCTATCTGCTTATAGAACAGGCGGAAGAAACGGGCGAATGGCTGAGCTATGCTGAAATAAGGTATATAGGCGGCTGGCAGCCCAGTGAAGCGGGCGCTGAAAGCATAATATATGTTAAAATCCTGGATTCGCAGACGGCTGTTATAATAAATGCGCGTATTTCTCCTGTGGATTCAACCGTCCAGACCATTCGCGTGCAGTTATATTATATAACGGGCGCGCTGGTAGTGCTTTCTGTGGTGTTAGCCCTGGTCATTTCAAAATTGGTGGACAGGCCGATAAAGAACCTTAAGCGGTCGGTACAGCAGCTGGCGGAGGGCAATTATGACGTTACCTTTGAGGGAAACGGCTATAAGGAAATAAACGAGCTGACGGGCGCGCTGAATAATGCTGCGGGGGAAATTTCCCGCATGGAAAGCGAGCGCAGGCAGTTAATAGCCAATGTCTCTCACGATTTGCGCACCCCGCTCACTCTTATAAGCGGGTATGCCGAGGCCATGAGGGATCTGCCTGACGAAAATACGCCCGAAAACGCGCAGATTATCATAGATGAGGCGGGCCGGCTGAACGCGCTGGTACATGATATGCTGGATTTATCCAGGCTCCAGGCCGGAGAAAAAATGCTGAACCTTGAAAAGTTCAATTTAACCGGCGTTGTAAGCGAAGTTGCGGAGCGCATGAACCAGCTGATTCAAAAGGACGGCTATTCCATAAGCTTTGAATGTGACGGCGCCGTGAATGTTACCGCGGATAAGAGCCGGGTGGCCCAAGCGGTATATAATCTTATTCTGAATGCCGTAGATTTTACAGGGCCTGATAAAAAGATATATGTGGCAGTAAGGGTATCTGGCCATAGGGTGCGCATAGAGGTCAGGGATACAGGCAAGGGGATTTCCCCTGAAATTCTGCCTCATATCTGGGACAGGTATTACAGCGACAGTTCTTCGCGCAGAGAGGGCAGAACGGGCACAGGGCTTGGGCTGAGCATAGTTAAAACCGTGTGTGAGCTGCACGGGGGCTCCTGCGGCGTGCAAACCAGCCAAAACGGAAGCACCTTCTGGTTTGAGCTTCCTGTCTGAACGGCTCTTTATCGGTAAAGGAGCAGCGGAAGGCTGAATATCATATAAATAAATTTTAAAGCAAAACCGGCTTTTCAAGAGCCGGTTTTGTTTTTCAGCCATTTAGGGTATATTATGTTCTGAAAGGGGATGGTTCATATTATTTATGGATATGTCCGCGTATCCAGCGCGGATCAGAATGAAGAAAGGCAGCTCATTGCTTTGCGGGAGCAGGGAGTTCCGGAGGAAAACCTCTTTATAGACAGGCAGTCGGGGGAAAACTTTGAGCGGCCTAAATATAAACGGTTGGTAAGGCGGTTAAAAAAGGGAGACTTGCTTTATATACTCAGCATTGACCGTTTGGGGCGCAATTATAAGGAGATACAGGAGCAGTGGAGGATATTGACTAAGGAAAAGAACGTGGATATATGCGTCTTGGACATGCCTCTTTTGGATACGCGGAACGGCAAAGATTTAATGGGGACCTTTATCGCTGATTTGGTGCTGCAGATTTTATCCTTCGCCGCGCAGAACGAAAGGGATAACATACGCAGGCGGCAGGCGGAGGGAATAGCCGCGGCAAAGGCAAGAGGGGTTAAGTTCGGCCGGCCCGTCCGGCCCGTGCCTGAAAATTTTTACGAAATACATGCATTATGGCGAAATAAAAAAATAACGCTCCGGCAGGCGGCAAAAAACTGCGGAATGCCTGAAGGCACGTTTTATACCAAAGCGGTTAAATATGAAAAAAGCTGTGAAAATACGGGTATCCAGCCGTTTGAAATGGTGTACTTTTCCAAATTACATAATTGATTATAAAATTTATAATATTATATTCGAAAACCAACTTTTCTTCAAGCGCTTTTTTTGACGCAAATCTGCTGGAATACCTTAATCTGTCGATTTTTTAAAGTACACTTTTAAAAATTGATAGAGAAGGTGCTGGTATGAAAAAAACGGGTTTGAAAGGCTTGCTGGCGTGTGCTGCGGCAATAATAGCGCTGTCTGCTGTTATGCTGCCTGCCGGTGTTCTTGCGGCGGGAACAGACGGCGCTCGCTCTGGCGGTTTAATAACGGTAAAAGGAGCGGATGGGGCTGAAACTTACTGCCAAACGCTGTTTGAAGCTGCGGATGCGGCCGGGGACGGCGATACGCTGATTCTCAATGATAATATTGAAATGGCGTTTTTTACTTTAAACGGCAAACGGCAAAATCCCACTATGGTGGTAGAGGATAAAAGCCTGACGCTGGACGGCCAGGGATATACGGTGACAGCCAGGAACGAAGCGTTCAGCATGATAGAGGTAGGCGTGAATGGGAATTTGACGGTTAAAAATATTGTTATGGACGGCAGTGCCGCTGATAACAGGCGGTATTCCAGCATAATAAATATTGAGGGCGGCCAGGTTGTTATTGAAGAAGGGACAATCCTGAAAAATAACTGTACTGCCGCGGTAGATATCGGAGTTAATGTTCCGGGCGGGAAGTGCATAATGAACGGAGGAATGATTACTCAGAACGTGATGCCTGCCGGGAGCAATGATACCGGGGTGGCCGTAACTGTTCTGGAAGAGAGCACGTTTATTATGAACGGAGGTATTATATCGGATAACCGGACGGAAAAATACGGCAGTTCGGGCATAATGGTAAACCGAGGGGGCAGCGCAATATTAAACGGCGGCGTCATAGAAAACAATATTACGCAAGTCCGCGGGATGGCCTCTGCCCTCCATATAAAGGGAGGCCATGTACAGCTTAACGGCACCGAGATAAGAAATAATATATCCAGGGATGGCTACGGAGCGGTTTATGTGACCAATCATTCGTCTTTCGGCAATAAATGGGATGGGGTGCTTGATATAAACGGAGGCGTCATATCAGGTAATAAAGGAGAAAATGGGAACGCCAATGCCATATATCTGTACAGCCGGAGCAGCATAAAAGACACGGGGGCTTATATTTACTTCAGCGGTTCGCCTACCATTGACGGACCCAGCGTAATATACGCCAACAGCAGTTCGGATGTTAATTTTAAGCCGCTGGTGGTAGACGGTGAATTTAACCCGGTACTGCCGGTAGAAATTGATTTGCAGTTTTATTATATAATAGATCAGACCATTGTGGAATATTTAGACGGAATAAAGGCGGATTCTTCGCATTTTACTGCCATAAGGGAGGATTACGGCTTCCAGGAGGACAGCTTAAATAATCTGCTTTATACTCAAGCTAAGCGGGAAGTCATTTTTATGGACGGCGAAAAGGAGCTGGAGGGACTTTCTTATTGGGAATTTGTTGAAGATAAAATAGAAGAGCCTCAGACTGGAATGGCAGTTAAGCCTGGCTATGTGCTTAAAGGCTGGTATACTGAGGAAGGCCTTATTAATAAATGGGATTTTGATAAAGATGTTCTCTTAAGAGAAGAAGGAGAATTCAGGCTTTATGCTGAATGGGAAGCGCTTGAAGCAATACCTCCTGAACTGGCGCCCAAAATAGAGGTTAGTATTTCCTGCGGCGACGAGGACGGCGCGGTTCTTCATCCCGAATTTGATAAAGAAGACGGATATGAATATACTTATACATGGCAAAACGCCGCTGGCGAAATAGTTGGAGAGACTTCGGATCTGACCGTATCTTCTCCGGAATTGGGCGGGCGGGAAAAGTATACTCTAATTGTTTCGGCATTAAGAACGGATAACGGCCAGACCGCGCAGGCCAGTGCGGTTTATATAGTTTCGCGCGGTACGCATAATTTTGACGGCTGCATATATAATTCGGAAATTCATTGGCAGGAATGCCCGGTTTGTTCTCAAAAGCAGAATGAAGATAAGCATAGCTTTGAATGGGTAATTGATAAAGAAGCAACCGCCTCAGAAGCGGGCTTAAAGCATGAGGAATGCTCAGTCTGCGGCTATTCTAAAGAGAAAGTGCAAATTCCGGCGCTGTCTGATGATACGAACAATTCAGGCGACAGTACCGCTGTGGGCATTATGACTCTGTTTGCGCTTACGGGCCTGGCGGCAGCGGCCCTGCTTGCGGCTGCAAAGCGGCGCAATGTAAATGTTTTTTTGGGTAAAAGAAATTAAAGTAACAATGAGACAGCGGAATAAAAAACGCTGCAAAAAAGCCGGTTTTTGACTGCGCTGGAATAAGGCACGTAAAAAACCGGCTTTTTATTTAGTATAGAGCTTGATTATTCTTTTATCTGCTGTTGGGTGTGCGGTTCGCGCATCAGTTTGCGGTGCTGTCCGGGCGTACAGCCGTATGTTCGGCTGAAAAAGCGGTTCAAATGGGAGGAATCGTAAAAACCGCAGGCAGCCGCTATATCAGCGACCGACATATCGCTTTGGCTGAGCATTTCCCGCGCTTTGGATAGCCTGAAGGCGTTAAGATAGTTTATGGGCGTTGCTCCGGTCAACTTTAAAAAATATCTGAAAAGAGTGGCGCGGGATACGTTGGAAAGCTCGCTGAGCTTGTCCAGCGTTATATTTTCCCCGTAATGCTCCTGGATGTAATTAATGCATTTTAATATATTTCGGGAGACTGAATTTTCCCAGACTTCGTTGCTGGTGCAGATATATTTTTCCTTATATATCCGGCATATATAGGAAAGGATGTATATGGAAAGGGAATGAGCCATAGGAGCGGTATCGTCTGCGGCTTCCGGATACAGGGCCGCAATAGCCTCCAGCTGCGGTATAAGCGTGTGCATCTGCTCATCGTTAAGCTTAAGATAATAGCGGCTGGCTTCCCTGCCGTAAGAGGGTTCCATAGTAAGGAGTATAGGGTAAGCGGGCAGCAGGCTCATCTCCTTGGCATATTGTATGAAAAAATTCTTATGCAGCATTATATGGTACAGCTTTATGGACTGTGTAGGATAATATCCGTGCCAGTAGCCCGGAGGGATAATAAAAATATCATTTTTTCCTATTTCATAGCAGCCGTTGTTGAAGTAATGGTAGCCTTGCCCCTGGATTATGAAATTCAGTTCATAAAAATCGTGAATATGCATCCCCGCTTCGTAATTCTCCTGATAAAAGGCTCTGGCAAGAATGGGGGAGGATGGATTGAAAAAATAGTTGCTGTACCAATGTACAATGTTAGAATATGGCAGGGTTTTTGGAGGCATAGCTAACGCTCCCTTCTCTTAATGTGATATTATTGTACAATATTATGTTTATAATATGCAATATTTTTTTGCGTCCAATGTTTAAACTTTAATTAAATTTTATTATAGGAGGCTTATTTATGCCGGATAATATCAGAATTATAAACGATTCAGAAATGTCTCATTCGGACGGCTGGGAATACCGCCGGGTGCTGCCCAGGCATCTTATATATTTTGACCATACGTCCTCTGTTACCAATACGCAGGGCGCATGGGCGGAATACAGGCTTTCGGGCTGCGAGCGCATAAGGCTTTTCATGGGCATGGAGCCCAGCGACGGCGTTATAAGGGTATATCTTGACGGCGCCGCTGTTGCGGACGTGGATTTAACCAAGATTACCGATAATATTGCCTATGATTCGGGCAAGCTGGAATGGGGCGAGCATTTATTGAAGGTGGAAGTGCTTTCCCAGGATAAAAAGGTGGATATAGACTATATCGAATGTACAGGCAAGGAGCCTGAGGCTTATTACATAGATAACCGCAACAATGCCTTTGTACATTTTACCTATGAATTTAAAAATATCCCCTCTGATACGGCCAAAAGCGGAAGCGTGACTTTTACGAACGAGCCTGACGAATTTATTGAAGTGTATTTTGCCGGTCCGTTTATACGCATGTACGCGCCCAAGGGCCCCAAAGGCGGTATTGCTAAAGTGTCCGTAAACGGGAAGGATTACGGCGAGATAGATTTTTATTCTGAAAAAGAAGAGCCTGCCGCGCTTGTGTTTGAGGCGGATAACCTCTGCCACAAGGATGAAATTGAGCATTTCAGCCGTTTGGCGGTAACTGTTACAGGCAAAAAGAACGCTAAGGCTGCCGATGCTCTTGTCAGCGCGGATTATTTTGAAATAGGCGAGCCCAGCTGCGTGCGGACGGTTATGAACAGGCGCTCGGACGAGGAAACCGACGCTATGGCTCGATATGAGACAACCTTTACCCCGCCTGAGGAATGGAAGCCTGTTACTCCCCGCGGTCAGGTGCCAGTAAACGGAGTAAAGATAGGAGAGGGCGTATTTAAGGACGCCATGTATAAGAATATCAGATATTTGAAGGATTCCTATAAGCTGCCTTTATGGGTAGACGGCAAGGATGGAGACCGCATATGGGTGGATATGCTGGTAGCCTCAAACGAAGGCCGTATGCTGGGCGGCATAGGGCATACTCTCCGCTTTATTGAGGATGAGGAATTAAGGAAGATAGCTAAGGAGATAATTGACGCCGCCGAGCGCCGTCAGTTTACCAATAATAACGGCTATTTAATGCCGTATGAGAGCAAGAATTACCGGCTTTGGGTACACCAGACCTGGCCTCTGGTCAGCCGCGGCGAAGAGAAGAATTATGACAGGGCCATGTTTACTAAAGGCATGCTGGCCTGCGGTCTTGCCGGTTTTGATGAAGTATATGATATGCTTCGCAAATTCTACGATTGGTTTAATTCAGCTGAAGAATATCTGCCCTATATGCTTATGGACAGCATGGCGATACAGGGAAGCGTAGCCGGCCCGATGGTATATAACAGTCCCGCCGGCGTTCCGGAAGATATTATCACCACCATGAAATACTATGACCTGGAATGGTGGATGGACTTCTTAAAGCAGCGCATCCCCGAATGCATATACCGCTTTACCCTCAACCGTCCTCACAACTATCTTATTACCAGCATAGTGGCTTTCTTTGAGGAATATAAGGCGACGGGCGAACAGAAATATCTTGATGCCTGCAAGGGCGGCTGGGATATATATCATAACTATTTCCAGAATATCGGCGGCGGCATAAGCATCTGCGAGCATTTTGAGGTTGCGCCCAATTCTCAGCTTATTGCCAATCTGCCTACTAACATTTACGAGACCTGCGCTAACGTATTCTGGATAGACCTGAACCACAGACTGCTTCAGCTTGAGCCGG
>ERZ827528.2830-NODE-2830-length-15195-cov-8.956077_pt1 | contig 15195 bp, 9 predicted proteins | sample MGYA00519768_ERZ827528 | MGnify/ENA primary metagenome ERZ827528 (study PRJEB31778, sample SAMEA3449343) | human gut metagenome | biome: human gut; feature: human-associated habitat; material: faeces | place: United Kingdom | collected 2010/2012 ...
AGCAGGTGATATGCAACGGTGGTACAGCTGGCCGGCTCTACAAGCGCTATCTACAAGAGCGCACCGGGCTGCCGGCCATCGTTCTGCCGTCGACAAGTCCCGCCAATGCGGCGTGGCGTCTGGAACGCCTTGTCGAGCGCTGGAGTGAAGCCGTTGATTGGCAGGCTTTTTCGATTTAGCAGTTTGAGTGCTCGGCAAGATGCCTCATAACGGCGTGCCAGATCGGTGTGGGCAGCGCAGACGTGGCGCGCACCATGCCGTCGGTGTCGACGCCACCCGTTGCGGCGCCACCGAGCTTCTGCGCGTGTTCGACGGAACACCCCATGCGAACGGCGCCCACGAGCTTGTCCATGGCCTCCGAAAACGGTCGCCGCAAGAGTCCCATGCGCGGGGAGCGACGAAGCGCTGCGATGCCGCTGCCGGCGCAGATGGCAACGCCGCCACACCACAATTGGCCATGGCGCTCACATGCCTTGTGCAGGCGAATGGCGGTCTCACGCGCCTGCTCAGCGTCCTGTTGTGCGGCTCGAATCACGGCATAGACACGCGTTCCCGTACTGCCAAAGCGCTCAAGCGCCTGCTCGATGGCTGTCAACGTCTCATCGTCAGCCACATCTTCAATGGCTAGCACGATGCCATCGGCAACGCTGCCGGCGTCATTTGCCTTCAAGTCGACCGGGCGGGGGAGTACGGTGCCGGAAAACCGGGCATAGGCGGCGATGGCATCCTGCAGGTCCCAGAGCAAAAAATCAAGATCGGCGCTATTGGGAATACTGATATACGCAACGGTGTGTAGTGTTTTTGGTACGTCGTCGCGCGCGGTCGTCTCCATGTCATCTCCTTTCCGGCTCGTTTCCGTTTAGGTTACACCGTCTGGTGGCGCCCCGCCGCGCTATCCTAGTGCAACCCTTACGAAAGGAACGCCATGCGTCTGCCCATGAATACCTCGCTTGCCATGCTCAAGCCCTCCGGTATCTGCCGGATCAACGCGCTCGCCGCCCAGCATCCGGGGTGCATCGCGCTCGCGCTCGGCGAGCCCGATTTTCCCACGCCCGATGTGATTAGCGCTGAGGTGACCGCCGCACTGGACCGCGGTGACACGCACTATCCGCCCAACAACGGTCGCCCCGCCCTGCGTGAGGCGTTATCTGCCTACATGGGGGACGCGGGCCTTACGTTTTCGGCCGACGAGGTCATCCTAACCGACGGCGCGACCGAGGCCCTGTCGGCAACATTCATGGCTATGCTCAACCCCGGCGACGAGGTCATCATCCCCACGCCGGCCTTTGGCCTGTACGAGAGCATTGTCGTGGCCAATCACGCCAAAGCGGTCTTTTTGGATACGGAGCCTGCGCAATTCCAGATTGACGAGGATGCGCTTCGTGCTTGCGTGACGCCGGCGACCAAGGCCATCGTCATTTGCACGCCCAACAATCCTACGGGCTGCATCCTCAACGCGGCTTCGCTCGACGCCGTGGCGCGCGTAGCGGAGCAGGCGGGCATCTACGTAGTCTGCGACGACGTATACAACCGCCTCGTCTATGTGGACGGCTACGAGCGCTTCGCCCAGCGCCACCCGGAGCTACGCGAGCAGACGGTGGTCATCGAGAGCTTCTCCAAGCCCTGGGCTATGACTGGCTGGCGCTTGGGTTGGCTCGCAGCCGCAGCCCCCGTCATCGCCGAGATCGCAAAGGCCCACCAATACCTAGTATCGAGCGCCGTCTCCTTCGAAATGGACGCCGCAGCCCGAGCCCTGACCGTCGACCCAACCCCCATGCTCGAAGTCTATCGAGCCCGCCGCGAGCGCGTACTCGCAGCCTTAGACGCCATGGGCCTCGACGTAGTGGAACCAGCCGGCGCCTTCTACGCCTTCCCCAGCATCAAGCAGTACGGCCTAACCAGCGAAGACTTCTGCATCAAAGCCATCAGAGAAGCAAACGTAGCCCTAGTCCCCGGAAACTGCTTCGGCACCGAAGGCCACATCCGCCTAAGCTACTGCGTCTCCGACCAAGATCTGGACGAAGGCCTCAGCCGCCTGTCCAACTTCGTTTCAACCCTGTAGCCCAACGGGACCCAAAATCATCAGCCCACCGACCCAAGCATTATGAGTGGGGCGCGTCGCTCAACGGACACGAGGATTCGCAGCAAAGGCAACGTAGCTCCGGCCGGGAGGGGCAGGGCGAGTTTTCCGTAGATTCCGCACGAGCCGAAGGCCACTTAATGTGGCCTTCGTGCGAGCCCAGGACTTGACCGAGCGGAAAACTCGCCCTGCCCCTCCCGGTCGGAGCGTATGCAGGGTTTGTGTACGAATCCTCGTGTCCGTTGACCGACGCCGGGGTCCCCGCCATAATACTTTCGGTTCACGCACGAATCCGCTGCCAGAGACAGCCGGCGCAAACGGGTCTTACCCGCGAGCTTAATGGGACTTCCCGCCAGCCGAGGTGGTCGAGTAGATATGTCTTCTCGCCCCCGTCGCTCATGCAGCGCGGGGGCTTTCTTTTTGGACATGCCCCCGTCACGTCCTTGTGGCGGACCGTGCCCGGAAAGAATTCGAGGAGGTGTAATTCATGCCCCAGCAGTACAAAATCGACAAGGTTGCAGAGATCGAGTCCCGTATCGCCGAGAACGCCGGTCTGTTCGTCGTCAACTACAACGGTCTGACGGTTAAGCAGGCTCAGGAGCTGCGTCATCAGCTTCGCGAGTGCGGCGCCGAGATGAAGGTCTACAAGAACAACCTGGTCAAGATCGCTCTCAAGAACCAGGAGCAGCCCGAGCTCGACGAGATCCTCGCCGGCCCCGTCGCTTATGTGTTCTACGAGTCCGAGCCGGTCGAGGCCGCTAAGGCCCTTAAGGACTTCTCCGCTAAGTCCAAGGGCGTCCTTGAGATCAAGGGCGGTATCTCCGACGGCAAGGCCGTTTCCGCTGATGATGTTAAGGCTATCGCCGAGCTGCCCACCAAGGATCAGCTTCTCGGCCAGATCGCCGGTCTCATCTCCGGTTTCGCTCGCGACATCGCTGTCTGCGTCAACGGCGTTTCCTCTGGTCTCGCTCGTTCGATCCAGCAGGTCTCCGAGCAGAAGGCAGCCTAGTCGCTGTTTTCACCCGCGGCGGCAACGCCGCACCCCTGGCGCATTCGCGCCGTGTTTTAACTGATCTCCGTGCATCCGCACGGAAACCGAAAGGACTTAGAAATGGCTAAGCTTACCACCGATGAGATCATCGATGCTCTTAAGGAAATGACCCTTCTCGAGGCTTCCGAGCTCGTTAAGGCTATCGAGGACACCTTCGGCGTTTCCGCCGCTGCTCCTGCCGCCGTTGTCGCCGCTCCCGCTGCTGGCGCTGCTGAGGCCGAGGAGAAGACCGAGTTTGACGTCGTGCTCGAGGGCTTCGGCGACAACAAGATCCAGGTCATCAAGGCCGTCCGTGAGCTCACCAACCTTGGCCTGAAGGAGGCCAAGGAGGTCGTCGAGGGCGCTCCCAAGGCTGTTCTCGAGGGTGCCAAGAAGGAGGACGCCGAGGCTGCCAAGGAGAAGCTCGAGGCTGCTGGCGCTGCTGTCACCCTCAAGTAATCAGGCTTTCTCGCCAGATTTCTTTGCAGACGGGGTTCGCATTGCGAGCCCCGTCTTTTTTGTTATGACCACTCTATTTTGCTGGCTCGGCATGCAAATTGCTGTCGTTTGCGGTGCTTTGGGGTCGCTATCGTTGGGCGATAAAATTGCACCATTCAAGCAATAATTTGCGTTGACCTGCTGAAGAATGGCGCTTGCCTGCATTAACGTTAATTAACAGCGGTAAGATAATCCGGTATCGCAATTTGGTCTGCGGCCGGTGAGCCGCATGCACGGGCGCTATTTGCGCCTGCGAAAGGATCCCTGAATACTATGAAGGCAATCATCCCCGCCGCCGGTCTTGGCACGCGTTTTCTGCCTGGCACCAAGTGCACGCCCAAAGAGATGCTGCCGGTGCTCGACAAGCCGGTCATCCAGTACGTCGTTGAGGAGGCACTCGACCCCGAGGAGGTCGACGATGCCATTATCGTCACCTCTCCCGGCAAGCCTGAGCTGCTGAGCTATTTCCAGCCCGATCGCTCGCTCGAGAACCTGCTGCGCGAGCGCGGCAAGGATGCTTATGCCGACGCCGTCGCCCATGCGGGTGGTATGCCGGTCGACTTCCGTTATCAGTACGAGCCCAAGGGCCTTGGCCACGCCATTCGCTCTGCCGCCGACGCTGTGGCAGGGGAGAACTTCCTGGTTCTTCTGGGCGATTACGTTGTGCCCAACCGTGACATCTGCGACAAGATGCTTGCCGTCTCTAAGGAGCATGGTGGCGCTTCTGTTATCGCCGTTGCCGCGTGCGCTCCCGAGGAGGTCAGCCGCTACGGCGTTATCGCCGGCGATCGCGTGGGCTCTCTCGAGGGCTTCGAGAATGCTGCCGACGACGAGCCCGGTGCCGTTTGGCGCATCGGCGGTCTGGTTGAGAAGCCCGCTCCCGAGGCGGCTCCGTCCAACCTGTACATCGTCGGTCGCTACCTGCTGAGCCCGCTGGTCATGGACCTGCTGGCCGACCAGCAGGCCGGTAAGGGCGGCGAGATCCAGCTGACCGACGCTATGGCCCGTTCGCTCGATCGCGAGGCCATGTACGCTGTCGTCATCGACCCGCTGTCGGGCTACGACACCGGTACCCCGTCTGGCTGGATGGCCACCAACGCTCTTATGGCTGCAAGCGATCCTCGCTTTGCAAGCGCCTTCTGGGACGCCATCGACGAGCGCGGCGGCTTGATGCGCAAGTAAGCCTTCGGGCATCGACATTTACGGGTGCGGACCTCGGTCCGCACCCGTTTTTTATAAGAGCTGCGATTGTCGGCTCTCTGTTCACAGAAAATATATGAACAGGTGTTCGATACATACCTATCTACCTGCATCTTTTCTGTCGAAAAACTTTGCTACTCCAAAAACTCAATCGCGTCAAGGCTTTTCTTGCCCAACGGTCGGTACCTGATAAACTATTAGGTTGCGATAACTGGCGAAGCTATGCCTCGCCAACCCACCGAGCATTTCCGTGAAGGAGGAAAAACCTGGTGACCTACGCATACACTGCCACTGAGCGCAAGCGCGTCAGCTTCGGGAAAATCCCGGAGGCCATGGAGCTCCCCAACCTTATCTCTGTTCAAAGGGAATCCTTTGAGCGTTTTAAGGACGAGGGCCTTCGTGAGGCGTTCAAGGAATCCAGCCCCATCCAGAGCCAGAACCATGTTCTCGAGGTTACCTTCGGCGAGCATCAGTTCGGCGACCCCGCGCACACCGTCGAGGAGTGCCGCGAGAAGGACATGACCTATCAGGCTCCGCTTCTGACCGACGTCCGCCTCACCAACAAGGAGACCGGCGAGATCAAGGAGCAGCTCGTCTTTATGGGCGACTTCCCCATGATGACCGATCAGGGCACCTTCATCATCAACGGTACCGAGCGTATCGTCGTCTCGCAGCTCGTCCGCTCCCCGGGCGTGTACTACAGCTCCGAGATGGATTCGGGCAAGCAAATCTACAAGGCCCAGATCATCCCGTCCCGCGGTGCCTGGCTTGAGTTTGAGGTCGACAAGCGCGACCAGCTCATGGTCTCCATCGACCGTAAGCGCAAGCAGAGCGCCACGATGTTCCTGCGCGCCCTTGGCATCGCCGTCACCAACGACGACATCATCGAGCTGCTCGGCAACTCCGATGTGATCAAGCGTACCCTGGAGCGCGACACCGCCCTCACTCGCGAGGACGCCCTCATCGAGATCTACCGTCGTCTGCGCCCGGGTGAGCCTCCCACCGTGGACGCTTCCCGCAGCCTGCTCGAGGGTCTGCTCTTTAACCCGCAGCGCTACGACCTGGCCCGCGTCGGTCGTTACAAGGTCAACAAGAAGCTCAACCTCACCACCGAGGAAGAGGTCACGGTGCTCACCGACGAGGATATCGTCGCGACGCTGCGCTACCTGCTGTCCCTCGCTGCCGGCGAGCAGGGCTTCAAGGTCGACGACATCGACCACTTTGGCAACCGCCGTATCCGCACCGTCGGCGAGCTCGTCGCCAACCAGTTCCGTATCGGCATGAGCCGTATGGAGCGCGTCGTCCGTGAGCGCATGAGCTCCCAGGACATTGACGAGATCACCCCGCAGTCGCTCATCAACATCCGTCCGATCGTGGCCTCCATCAAGGAGTTCTTCGGTTCCTCGCAGCTCTCGCAGTTCATGGACCAGGCGAACCCCCTGACCGGTCTGACCCACAAGCGCCGTCTGTCCGCACTCGGCCCTGGTGGTCTTGCCGGCCACAAGTCCGGCTCCAGCCGCCGCACCAACGTGCCGACGGCCGTCCGCGACGTTCACAACTCGCACTACAGCCGCATGTGCCCGATCGAGACCCCCGAAGGCCCCAACATCGGCCTGATCGGCTCGCTCGCCCTCTACGCCCGCGTCAACGAGTACGGCTTCATCGAGGCTCCGTTCCGTCGCGTCGAGAACGGCGTTGCCACCGACCAGATCGACTGGATGACCGCTGACGAGGAAGAGAAGCACGTCATCGCGCCGGCCAACACGCCGCTCGATCCCAAGACCAACGAGTTCATCACGACCGATGCCGAGGGCAAGCTTGTCCGCCCGCACACCGTGATCGCCCGTACCCGCGACTTCGACGGCTCCTTCGGCGCTCCCGCCGACGTGCCCGTCGAGGACGTCGACTACATGGACGTCTCGCCGCGTCAGATGCTCTCCGTCGCAGCCACGCTGATCCCGTTCCTCGAGCACGACGACGCCAAGCGTACGCTGATGGGCGCCAACATGCAGCGTCAGGCCGTGCCGCTGGTTCACCCTGCCGCTCCCTATGTCGGTACCGGCATGGAGCGTCGCGCCGCCCTGGACTCCGGCGAGGTCACCCTGGCCAAGAACGCCGGCGAGGTCATCTTTGCCGACGCCGCCAAGATCATCGTCAAGCATGCCGGCGGCATGGACGAGTATCACCTGGCCAAGTACCAGCGCTCCAACCAGTCCACCTGCATCAACCACCGTCCGCTCGTGCGCGTCGGTGACACCGTTGAGCAGGGCGAGCCCCTGGCTGACGGTCCTTCGACCGACCATGGCGAGCTCGCACTGGGTCAGAACCTCACCGTGGCATACATGCCGTGGGAAGGCTTTAACTACGAGGACGGTATCGTCGTGTCCGAGCGCCTGGTGGCCGAGGACCTGCTGACGACCATCAACATCACCCGTCACGAGATCGATGCTCGCGACACCAAGCTCGGCCCCGAGGAGATCACCCGCGAGATCCCGAACCTCTCCGAGGACATGCTTGCCAACCTCGACGAGGACGGCATCATCCGCATCGGCGCCGAGGTCGGCCCTGGCGACATCCTGGTCGGCAAGGTCACGCCTAAGGGCGAGAGCGCTCTGACCGCCGAGGAGCGCCTGCTGCGTGCCATCTTCGGTGCCAAGGCCCACGACGTCCGCGACACCTCCCTTAAGATGCCTCACGGCGCTTACGGCCGCGTCATCGACGTTGTCCGCTTTAGCCGCGAGAACGGCGACGACCTGGCCCCCGGCGTCAACGAGCAGGTGCGCGTCTACGTCGCCCAGCGTCGTAAGATCCAGCAGGGCGATAAGATTGCCGGTCGCCACGGCAACAAGGGTGTTATCTGCAACGTTCTGCCGGTCGAGGACATGCCCTACATGGCTGACGGTACCCCGATCGACGTTATCCTCAACCCGCTGGGCGTTCCTTCGCGTATGAACGTCGGCCAGCTGCTCGAGTGCCACCTTGGCTGGGCTGCTGCGTGCGGTTGGGATACCGAGCAGGCCGACTCCGACAAGTACGTCCCCGGTCCGTTCTTCACCGCGACGCCCGTCTTCGACGGCGCCAAGGAGGACGAGATCGCCGAGGTCATCCGTCGTGCCAACAAGAACATGCTCAACAAGGCCACCGCTGCCTTTGGCGATCACATGCGCCCCGAGTTTGTCACCCAGCTTGACGAGCGCGGCAAGACCCGCCTGTTCGACGGCCGCACCGGCGAGGAGTTCCGCGAGCCCATTACCGTGGGTACGTCCTACATCCTCAAGCTCGGCCACATGGTCGACGACAAGATCCACGCCCGTTCGACCGGCCCTTACAGCCTGGTTACCCAGCAACCGCTGGGCGGCAAGGCTCAGTTCGGCGGCCAGCGCTTCGGCGAGATGGAAGTTTGGGCACTGTACGCATACGGTGCTGCCAACGTCCTGCAGGAGATCCTGACCGTCAAGTCCGACGATACCGTGGGCCGCGTCAAGACCTACGAGTCCATCGTCAAGGGCGAGAACGTCCCGGTTCCGGGTATCCCCGAGTCCTTCAAGGTTCTCGTCAAGGAGATCCGTTCCCTCGCACTGGACATCGAGCCCATGCACGATGCCGACGAGGACGCCTCCGCCCCTGTGACCGCCGAGGAGACCTCTGCTCTCGACGACCTGGCTGCGCTCGCCGGCGTTGACACCGACGTCGAGGCCCAGGATGCCGAGACCGCCGAGGCACCCGAGGCTGTCGCCGCCACGACCACTGATAAGGAGTAGTTGACTGTGGCAGATTTCGAAGCTACTGATTTTGACTCGGTAAAGATCTCCCTTGCCTCCGCCGACCAGATCCGTTCCTGGTCGCACGGTGAGGTCAAGAAGCCGGAGACCATCAATTACCGTACCCTCAAGCCCGAGAAGGACGGCCTGTTCTGCGAGAAGATCTTCGGTCCCGCCAAGGACTGGGAGTGCTCCTGCGGCAAGTACAAGGGCATCCGCTTTAAGGGCATCGTCTGCGAGCGCTGCGGCGTCGAGGTCACCTCGGCCAAGGTGCGTCGCGACCGCATGGGCCACATCGAGCTCGCCGCTCCCGTGTCCCACATCTGGTACTTCAAGAGCCCCACGAGCTTCCCGATGAGCCGTATGCTCGACATCAAGTCCAAGGACCTCGAGAAGGTTCTGTACTTTGCCAGCTACATCATCACCGAGGTTGACTACGAGGCTCGCGAGGCCGACGCCGACGACCTGCGCGAGGAGCTCGCCGCCGATCTGGAAGAGATCGATGCCGAGTGCGCCCGCCAGATCGAGTCCCTCAAGGAGCAGGGCAACCCCGAGAACTTCGACGAGTTCTCCGACGAGGAGCCGCTGACCCCCGAGGAGATCGCCTCTGGCATCGTCGACATCGAGGAAGAGTGCAAGGACGAGAAGCAGCTCCGCACGGACGCCTTCAACGCCTTCATGAAGCTCACCGAGCGCGACCTCATCTCCGATGAGCCGCTGTTCCGCGAGATGACCCGTTACTACTCCATGTACTTCAAGGGTGGTATGGGTGCCGAAGCCGTCCGCGACCTGCTCGCTGCCATCGACCTCCCCTCCGAGGCCGAGAAGCTCAAGGCCATCATCGCCGACGAGGACTCCCAGAAGCAGAAGCGCGAGAAGGCCGTCAAGCGCCTCGAGGTCGTTGACGCCTTCCTGAAGGGCGGCAACAGCCCCGCGAACATGATCCTGGACGTCATCCCGGTCATTCCGCCCGATCTGCGCCCGATGGTCCAGCTCGACGGCGGCCGCTTCGCCGCGTCCGACCTCAACGACCTGTATCGTCGCGTGATCAACCGTAACAACCGACTCAAGCGCCTGCTCGACCTGGACGCCCCTGCGATCATCGTGAACAACGAGAAGCGCATGCTCCAGGAGTCCGTGGACGCCCTGTTCGACAACGGCCGTCGTGGTCGCCCGGTCTCTGGCCGTGGCGGTCGCCCGCTCAAGTCGCTCGCCGAGGCCCTCAAGGGCAAGCAGGGCCGTTTCCGTCAGAACCTGCTGGGTAAGCGTGTCGACTACTCCGGCCGTTCGGTTATCGTTACCGACCCCAAGCTGCTGCTGCACCAGTGCGGTCTGCCCAAGACCATGGCGCTGGAGCTCTTCAAGCCCTTCGTCATGAAGCGCCTGGTCGAGCTTGGCAAGGTCGAGAACATCAAGGGCGCCAAGCGCGCTATCGACCGCGGTGCCACCTTTGTGTGGGACATCCTCGAAGAGGTCATCGACGGCCGCGTCGTGCTGCTCAACCGTGCACCGACCCTGCACCGTCTGTCCATCCAGGCCTTTGAGCCGGTGCTGGTCGAGGGCAAGGCTATCCACCTGCACCCGCTGGTCTGCTCGCCCTTCAACGCCGACTTCGACGGCGACCAGATGTCTGTCCACGTGCCGCTGTCCAGCCAGGCTCAGGCCGAGGCTCGCGTGCTCATGCTCTCTGCGAACAACCTGCGCTCGCCGGCATCCGGCAAGCCGGTCAACATCCCCTCGCAGGACATGATCATCGGTGTGTACTACCTCACCCAGGTTCGCGAGGGCCTGCCGGGCGAGAACCACGTGTTCTCGAGCTTCGACGACGCGCTGCACGCCTATGACTGCCGCTCCGAGGTCGACATGCAGGCCAAGATCCAGGTCCGCGTGTCCGCTGCCGACGCCAACGTCATCAACGAGGACGGCACCCGTATCTTCCGCGTCAAGAACGGCAAGAACGAGTTTGTCGACTACGACGTCACCGGCAACAAGACCGCGCGCTTCGAGACCTCTATCGGCCGCATCATCTTCAACCGCCAGTGCCTGCCCGAAGACTATGAGTTCATGAACTACAAGATGGTCAAGGGCGACGTGGCCAAGCTGGTTGCGGACTGCTGCGATCGTTACCCCGAGGCCAAGGTCGGCCCGATCCTCGACGCCATCAAGTACTCCGGCTTCCACTACGCTACCCGCGCCGGCCTCACCATCTCGGTGTGGGACGCTCTCATCCCTGCCGAGAAGCAGGAGCTGCTCGACCGCGCCCAGGCCAACGTCGACCAGATCAACGGGTACTTCGAGGAGGGCTTCATCAACGAGACGGAGCGCCACATCGAAGTCGTTAACGAGTGGACCGCTTGTACCGACAAGGTCGCAGCGCTCATGCTCGACATGTTCGACGAGGAGAACCCGCTGTACATGATGGCCGACTCCGGCGCCCGTGGTTCTAAGACCCAGCTGCGTCAGCTCGGCGGCATGCGTGGTCTGATGGCAGACATGTCCGGCGAGACGATCGACCTTCCCATTAAGGCGAACTTCCGCGAGGGCCTGCTGCCGCTCGAGTACTTCATTTCGACCTACGGCGCCCGTAAGGGCCTGGTCGATACCGCATCCCACACCTCGGACTCTGGTTATCTGACCCGTCGTCTGGTCGACGTGGCCCAGGACGTCATCGTCCGCGAGGAGGACTGCGGTACGCACGAGGGCGTTACCTACAACCTCATCATCCCCGGCACCACCGACCTCAACACCGACCTTGTCGGCCGTTGCTTCATCGAGGACGTCGTGGCTCCCGATGGCACCGTGCTCTTTGAGCAGGACGGCTACATCGAGAAGGTCGCTGACATCCAGAAGATGGTCGATGCCGGCCTCAAGAAGGTCAAGCTTCGCGCGCTGCTTACCTGCCGCTCCAAGTACGGCGTGTGCCAGAAGTGCTACGGCTGGGATCTTTCCACCCGTCGTCCGGTCGCCATCGGTACCGCGGTCGGCATTATTGCCGCCCAGTCCATCGGCGAGCCCGGTACGCAGCTTACGATGCGTACCATTCACTCCGGCGGCGTCGCTGGCGTCGACGATATTACGCAGGGTCTGCCTACGGTCAGCCGTATGTTCGATATCGTCGGCAACGTCAACGAGAAGATTCTGGGTCGCGAGGCCGAGCTGGCTCCGTACTCCGGCCACCTCTCGATTAAGCCCGAGAAGTCCGAGTACGTGCTGACGCTCACCGACTCCGAGGATCACACCCGTGTCCTCGACGAGCGTCGCGTCCCTGCTTCGGTGCGCTTTATGCCCGAGATCGAGGACGGCTGCGAGGTTCGCGCCGGCGATCAGATCACCAAGGGCTTCGTCAACTTCCGCAACCTGCGCAAGCTGACCGACATCGAGTCGACGATGCACACCTTCGTCGAGAGCGTCAAGGACGTCTACACCAGCCAGGGCGTCGACCTGAACGACAAGCACATCGAGGTGCTCGCACGTCAGATGCTGCGTCGCGTTCAGATCACCAACCCCGGCGACTCCAAGTACCTGCTTGGTCAGTACGTCGACCGCTACGAGTTCGCTGACGAGGTCGAGCGCGTTGCCCGTCTGGGCGGTCAGGCTCCCGTGGCCGAGCCCGTCATCCTGGGTACGCTCAAGGTCGCGTCCAACATCGACTCCTGGCTGTCGAGCGCTTCGTTCATCCGTACCGCCGGCGTCCTTACCGAGGCTGCCATCGAGGGCAAGGTCGACCACCTGCTCGACCTTAAGTCCAACGTCATCGTCGGTAAGAAGATCCCGGCTGGTACCGGCCTCAAGCCGTACGCCAACGCCAAGCTGACGTATCGCACGGCCGACGGCTACGTGGACATCGACGGTCCGGCTTCGCCCAACGCCAAGTCGCTGCCCGAGTGGGCTCCTGTGGAGCTCAAGGACCTGGACGAGCAGCTCCCGCAGCAGCTCGACTGGGCCGGCTACGACGAGTTCGGTGGTGCTGACGGTTCGTTCACCCGCAACGGCCACACCATCTCCGCCGAGAAGGCTCGCCTGTACCTGTTCGACGACCTGGGCGTGTCGCAGCGCTGGACCAACAAGTTCAGCGAGGTCGGCATCGAGACGGTCGGCGACCTGGTCGGCAAGTCCGAGGAGGATCTGCTGCGCATCGACGGCATCGGTGCCAAGGCGATCGAGGAGCTCCGTGACGGCCTGGAGGCCCACGACCTGCTCTACATCCTCGAGAACAACGACGATGTTGCCGACGAGGAAGACCTCTCGCAGCTGCTGCAGATGGTCTTTAGCCCCGACGGTCCGGACGATATCCTGCTGGGTACTTCCGCTCCGACGCATCACGCCGACGCCGACGAGGAGCTCCTGGGCGCCCCGATCGACGACAAGAAGGCTCCCGCCAACGGCGCGATCAACGAGGACATGGCTTCTCTCGACGAGCTGCTCAACCAGCTCGTGGACACCGACGACGCCGAAGAGGCCAAGGACAACGACGAGGAGTAACTAGTTCCGCCGTTCTAACGAACGGCGGCGACCTCCGTCGCTGCGCGGCCCCCAGAGCTACAATCTGTCATTCAAAAGGCAGGGCATGACCAAAAGGTCAATGCCCTGCCTTTTTCATGCCACCTTGTACGCTCTGGGGGCCGCTCGCTTGCGTATGCTCAACCTGTTGCGTTCCGTTGATCCCTTGCCAATAAGGGACAGGTTTATTTTGGTAGGTTTTCCTGCTTGAATTTGAAACATTTCGTCCGGCCAGAGCGTATCTATGGTGAGGACCTCATCAAGAATCAGTACCGTCACCGGGAGGTGATTATGGAAGAACAAACATTTAGACAGGCGGTCGAAGATCACCGGGATGTCGTGTTTCGAATCGCATTGACGTATCTGCGCGATCGCGCCGATGCCGATGATGTTGCCCAAGATGTCTTTCTTAAGCTGCTCAAAAGCGATACGCAATTTGAGAGTTGGGAGCATCTTCGTCGCTGGCTTATCCGGGTCACGATCAATGAATGCAAATCGCTCTTTCGAAAGCCATGGAGGCGTGTGGAGGATATTGAGAACCTGGCCGATTCGCTTTCGACGGCGCAGGAGGAGACCAAGGTGGTCCTGTCAGACGTTATGCGACTTCCGGAGCGATTCCGCGTCCCCATCGTGCTCTATTACTATCTGGGCTTTTCGACCTCAGAGATTGCCGAGTTACTGCATGTGCCAGCCGCGACCGTTCGAACGCGTTTAGCTCGCGGTCGATCGAAGCTCAAATTCATCCTAGAGGAGGGCGACCGTGAAATCCAATCAAATCAAGCAGGCCTTCGAGTCCATCCAAGCCGATAGCGATCTTGCCGATCGCGTTCTTAATGCAGCTGAAGGCGAGCCGCTTCGCAAAAGGGGTCATGCTAAGCCCCTCTATGTTGCGGTTATCGGGTGTCTTGTCGGAGTGTTGGCGACCGGAGGGGTCGCCTACGCCGTTATCAATTCCAGCTATTTTGCCTCAGCCTGGGGAAACCACGGCAACGGGGATTCCATTACCTGGACAAACGGCGGCTCATCGGGGACTAAATATACCTACACCAGAGAGTTTGGTGATGGCATCGCGCCCCAAAGCCTGGAGGGTGCAGTCCAGGAGGTTAATCTGTCCGTCGAGGGCAACGGCTATACGCTCGATATCCATGAGATGGCAATCGACCAAAACGGCTGCGGTGCTGTGACGTTTACGCTATCCAATCCAAATGGTGTTAACTACTACAAGCCGGCAGCAGAGACTGGCGAACTTGTTCTCTATGGTGAAGAAGAACAAGGCATCGGCACGCCCGGCATGAACTTCGGCGAGGAATGGGCTGACACACGCTGCACCATTGATAAGGACACATCAAGCGATACTGTCATTAATGGCACGATGTACTTTGCTTCTATGGATCGCGAGCGAGGTTTTCAACATGCGGTCACCTGGAATATCTCGTGGACCGAGGGCGAAGGCGAGGATGCGAAGCCGTTCGAGGCATCGACGCCCGAGTTTAGCGTTGGAGCGTACGTCGATACAAAGGAACTCCGCTCCGATGACTCGCCTCTCGAGATCAGCCCGTTTTCTATCCAGACACACATCGATGATCTGGGCATTGACGCAGTCACGAAGAAGTTGATCGTTACCTACAAGGATGGATCGGAGCAGATTATCGAAGACGATGCTGCGGGCGCGTACAATTTCTATGTCTCGCTGACGCGCAATAGCGGAGAGAACATCTCGGTGCCGACAAAACTGATCAATGTCGATCAAGTGGTCTCGGTAACCCTTGAGGGCACGAGGTACACATCAACAGGAGAGACCGAAACAGAAGTACCCTTTACCATCGTTTATTCGTAAAGTCTGGGCCGCTTCCCAAGGGGGGAAGCGGCCTTTTTAGCGTTATATGGACGAGTGGATTGGACGTTATTCGTCTCGTTCTCGGAAGAACGTAGCAAATGGATGCGGATCACCGTGAAGAGTGGCGTTTTCCCAGATAAAACCGACCAAAATAAACCTGTCCCTTTTTGGCAGGGAACGTTGCCCCGACGAGCACGTCGGATTCCCGGGCCGGGCAGCACAGGGGTTAAGTTTGTCGCGAGTTCCGCACGAGCCGGAGGCCACTTAATGTGGCCTCCGTGCGAGCCAG
>ERZ827528.2839-NODE-2839-length-15155-cov-3.072980_pt1 | contig 15155 bp, 17 predicted proteins | sample MGYA00519768_ERZ827528 | MGnify/ENA primary metagenome ERZ827528 (study PRJEB31778, sample SAMEA3449343) | human gut metagenome | biome: human gut; feature: human-associated habitat; material: faeces | place: United Kingdom | collected 2010/2012 ...
ATTCGCCAGGATGAACGAGCCGATAGTGATTACATTACCGGTTAGGGTGCCTCCGCTCAAAGCCAGCGCCCCGACCTCGGCGGCAGTATAGGTCGGCTTCGAGGCCGCTTTAGCCCACGGGTATACGTCAGAGGCCGGAAGAGATGTAGGTGCACCGGACACGTCCGCCCACCGGGTCGGGTAATACTCCGGTTTCCCGGTGATCTGATCCCGGCGATGGACGAGACCGGCACGTTTACAAAATGCGTCCCGTTGTACTTGAGAATGTCCCCGGAGGCAAGATTAGTCACTGCCACGTCCACCAGATCGACCAACGCACCGGAAAATCCGCCGGAGAGGGTGCCGTCCGCATAGGCTGTGATTCCTTTGAGCCCGAGAATATCGTACTTGACTTTCAGCACTGGCGTGCCGTCCACCGTGACCACTTCGAATACGGCATCCCATGTTGGCTTAGGCAGATAGTTGCCCGCTACAACATCATCGGTAAACTGCGATAGCTTCGTAGGCCGACCTGTTACACTCGTCCACGCTGTAGGATATACGGTCGGTTTATCCGCCACCAATTCCCAACTCGTCGGGTAAACCGTAGGCTTACCGGAAAGGTTGGCCCAGGTCAGATAACTTGAAATATCGCTTGCCTTGAGGTAACTGTTTGCGGTCAGGTATTGTGCAAGGGCCGCAGTATCGAGACCGACCAGATCGGCGAGCGGCTTTGCAGACCAATGTGTAGCCCCGGCCAGTTGTACCATCACCCGGTCGGCGGTAGGTACCTCGTCGGCCCACTGCCCGACGTTGACCAACTCTCCGAGGGAACCGGATGCACCGCTGCCGGAGGTGGAACCCAGACCGTAAGCGCTGATACCTTTGAGGCCCACAATATCCAACTTCACGTTCAATACGCGCACGCCGTTCTCGGTGGTGATCTCGAACACCTCGTCCCAGACGGATTTCAACAGGTAATTATCCAGCGCGGCCGTGGTTAAGAAATTCTGCTGAGACACCCATGCCTGGGTGGCATATTTATGATCCGTAAGATAATCCTGCAGCGCATCGACATCAATCCCCGTAGGCTTGATATAATCCAACAAAGAGGCAAGTGAGATAGCCAACCATTTATCGGCTGCGGCGGCCTGTATCGGAATCAGATAGTCCGCCGAGGAGGCCGGATCGGCCGCCTCGAACTGATTAAGTCGGGGTGCTAAAAAAAAAACTTCGGAAGCCGGGTCCGTTATTTCGAGTAGTTGCGGCGTCTCCGCTCGTTCGAGGTTGATGTATCGGCTTTGCCGGGAATAGGCATAGGTGAATTCATAACCGGCGGTCTCTCCGGCGGTATCTTCCAGTTTCGGTTCACTGACATAGATCCGCTGCAGGGCTCCGCTATCGGTCAGGTGATAGCGCTGCGGACTATTAAAGAAGTCGAGCACCCACATCCGCAATTGCTCATCGGCAATATAACCGGTGTATTTTTTCCAGCTGCGCGTGCGGTCGATATCGTATTCCAGCGTCTGATCGTCGAAAATAGCGTTGACGCTCTCCAGTTTGTTGATCTCTTTACGATCGCCGCTGAAACGGATCGTATCGAACCCACCCAGCGAATTGACAAATATGAAATAATCATTGGTCCCGGCCTCAAAGTCGGCCAGCATGTAGCGCTGCAACCAGGTCATCGCTTGGCCCGTAGTGTTCTCAACCCATACATCGTAATAGGTCGGCTGAGTGTCGAACTTACCCCGGATCGTGCCAAACGAAACATCCATCGTATAGATGTTGCCGGCGGACATCGTCAACAGTGAAATAATAGCAGAGGTTCCGTCCGTGAAATACCCCTTCACCTTGCAAACGCAGGCGGCGAGTGCCGCGTAGCGCAAGCAGTGCGGAGTGTGGTAGAGCGTTACGCGGGTCTGAGGCTGCCAGGTCAGGAAGTTCCCCCGAAGGAACGATTCGGCCGATACCGCCGCACCGTGACCGCCGGGGAGACAATAGAACGTGCCGGTCGTACTGCCGAGCGTGTAGGTGTATTGAGCGATGGGCGTGGCGACCTCTTCGTAGCCGGGAACTTCGACCAATAATTCGAGCAGGTTCCGCAGGTTGATCACGATACGGTCGTTTTGCGCGGGCGTGTATGTTTCCGCAACGATTTGCGTACCTCCGCGCGAAAGTGTGAACGACAGCTGCTCAGTCGTGTCGACGATGAGATCCGGAATGTTGCCGGCGAAATTATAGGTGGCTGGAGACTGTATGATCGTCATATGCTGTACATGATCTATACAGCGAAAGTAATGAAGCGCTCCCGCCGCCGAAAGGACAAACCTACGCTTCGATCAATTCTGCTTCAGCCGGCTCGATGGAAAGGGTGCGCAGGTTGATAGTGATGGACGAGATGTAATATAGCTTGTTTTTATACATGATCTTATTCCGCATATCGAGGTTGTGCAGATCTACGGCATTCAGATGCACCTTACATTTAAGTATGCGATGTGCCCGCTCGATCCACGCTTTGAAAGCACTGTGGTATGTGGCAAGTCCGTCCGTCTGTGTGAATGACAGCGACAGATCTCCGAGCCGGTTGCCTCGACAATCGTAATTGCAATGTGTCAGGTAGGGATAGTTGTAAAAGTCCCTGGCCGCCCAGCGGATTTCGCGACACATTCCGTAGTAAAGTGCTACGAGCAGGCCTTCCGGACGCTCCTTAACGGCCTCGCCGATCTGCGGAGAATAATACCACCGATGCCCCTGACCATAAGTGTTGTCAGTGCTTTTATGCAAACCGATATTCGTCGTAACCACGGACCCTCCGAAACTCATATCGTAATCGCTCCGATCATCATCGGGATCCTGTTCCTCTTTGATGCTCATTCTCTGCTGGAGTACATTGAAGTCGACCCCGGTCACATCGTCCGCCGCAATACGTTCGATCACCTGACCGGTATTAGCAACGTTGAAAGTCCCCGGCTGGATTTCCTGCGTAGGATTCAGGGAACATATATGCAGAATGTCATCGGAATCGGTCACCTGCAGATCTGCTGCCAGTTCGGCATCCTCCTGGGAATACCCGGCCACATAACGCTGTGCCTCCTGCTCCGAGATGGTCACGCGCCCGATGACTTTCCCCGTCCAGTCGTCGCCTATAACCTTTCGGTCCAATATATCGCGGTTCAGTTCGATCGTAAAGCTGTCTCCCGTGGCATACATGGAGGCGCACGGCAGCTTGAGCAGTTCGGTAATGATTTCGTTCGCGGCTTTCTTCGGCATAAAGTCGGCCAGCGTCAACGAGGCATTCCCCTGATCGTCGATATCGTACACCGCAGATTGGTCATCAGGTTTATAGCGAGGATGCCACGTAGAGAGGATCATCAGCCGCTGCCACTCCCCGGTATTGAAAATATTGTTGACACACCTCCCGTCGAGCAGTTTGTCCAGCAACCATCCGACCCGAAACGCTGGCAAAATCTTATTGAGGTGACTATCTCGCCGGTACTGGTCCGGCAGGTAATCACCGTTACTCTCGTCATAACCGTTGAGCCAAGCCGCTGCAGACACTTGTGTGATAGTGTTACCGTCGACGATCTCCCCGGCCACGCGCGCATCAATGCTGACGGGGGCTGCTACGAGATCTGGATATTCTTCTTCCGTACGCGCGATGAAGTAGTTGTTGCAGGCCACCTGCACAGCTGAAGCGCCGAAATCGATCCGGCCAAGGTTCTGCCGGTAGGCCATCTTATCCACGTTCGCCGGAATCATCACACCGTTGTAGCTTGCCGTGATCGTCTCTTCCACCTCAGAGACTTTAATTTCTCCGGATGTAATCTCTAATCCATCAAAGAAAATACGTGCTGGAAGAGATTCAAAAGCTGCAGTACGGGCTGGCCTGTCGACAAAACCGAAAATCATCCGGTTGCGCGGAGATAACGGCAGATCGATATCCGTAGAGTAGGGGACCGGGATATGATCGGTCGACAGCATCGGATGCTCGATGGTGATCGATACTTCGGTATCTTCCAGCAAATCCACCTGCTGATTATTGACGATTATTTGCAACATAACTACAACGTTTTACGAATCTTACTGTCCCGGTTCATTTCATCATACAACCCGCCTGAGCCGTATTTACGCAGATAAGCAGGCAACGGTTTGTCGAGACGTTTGTTGAGTCGGTCCAGAGTCGCGATCAGTTCGGGCGGTATACTGACAGTACTGCTTGCGGTAACGCCCCCTGCAGATGATGAAGCTGCCGTATTTGTCGGGGTCATCACATACCCACCCAATGCACGACCGGGAACCGGCATATTCAAAGGATTTCGGAATTCACCTTTCAGACGGGAGGCTTCGATCGCATTCACGAAGCCCGCTACTTCCGGATTTTGCAGCATCTCGTTCGGAATCACATACTCCGGACCATTCTCGCCGACAATGACGGTCGGACGATTTACATACCCACGACGATTAGGAGAAAATTCTGCATAAAACCGGCGGCCATCCTGCTCCCGCTCCACGTTGATCATACCTCCCTGTTCGGCACCCGGTAATGGAGTTGCCAAAATTGCAGCTGTTTGAATAGCTCCTAATGCGCCGACAATAATAGACAGAGGAACATTGGGGAGAGCCTGAGTTACAGCAACTGCAGTTGCAATTAATGATTGGAATACGGACATAGCTTTATTGCGAATCGCTTGCTTGCGCTCCATTTCTTCTCGCTTTCTTTCAGTCTCTTCATCAATCGCCTGAACTTTACTGTTGTAGGTTGCTTCCGTAATAACTCCTGCATTTTTCTGTTGCTCAAGAGTTTTCTTTTTCTTATTTGCGGTTTTTTCGTAGGTCTTAAATTGGCGCTCTTCAATGGCGGTCATTAAATTTGAAACAGTGGAAAAGGCATTTGCCATTGCGGTCCCGATCATCCCGATAGCTTCGCCCCAATCCTGCAGGCTCATTTTTCCGTCAGACAGATTCTTAAACAAATCCTCCCACTGCTTGCTAGAAAAGCCGAGTACATCAAGATCATCACCGTACTTCTTATCATCACCGGTCGGTTTTTCTCCTTTCAGGGCCGCTATTTGCTTCTTCAGATCGTCGATCTTTTGCTGAAGAACTTCCCGATCGGCATCGGTCATTCCTGTTACATCGGCGTTTGCCAGAACTTTCTCCAACTCGGTCATCATCTCTTGGTAGATGCTGATCAAGTTCTCGAGTTCTTTCCGGGCAAGCTCATCCTCTTCAGCCGTGTACTTCTTGCGGATCAACTTCAGAGCCTCGTTTTCTGTCCGGACCCGTTTGGCCCGTTCATCACCATACAACTGAGCCACCAATGCTTTTTTCTGCTCAAAGGTTTCGGCGGCGGCGAGTTGGTTATTATGCACGGTTTTCAGCTCATTGATCGAAGACTCCGCCATCTGCCGATTGGCATCGAACCGCCGCTGGGTTTCACCGATGTAGATATACCGCAGGTTCTCGTTGTGCCGACGCTCCAAGTTCTCCAAGGCGGCAAGCTCATCCTTGGTCATATCCTTTCGGTCCTTCCAGAAAAGGCCGAGATCTTCCAATCGCTTCCTGTAGCTTGCATTCTCCCGGTCTAGATCCTGCTGCAGATTCGGATTCTTCCCGCCCTCAAGACTGGCCGCGATCAACTTGTTCAGGCGATCCTCCTCACTTTTTTTCTGCTTGTACCGCTTGTCTGCAAGATCATCCTGCAACGCCTGAAGGTCCGTTCCTTTTTCTTTATTCAGGGCTATGCGGCGCTCGAGAGAGGCGATCTCCAAAGTGAGCAACTGATCGTTGTATTCCTGTTCCGAGGATAATTCCCCGGACTGGAGTTTCGCCCGGAGCGCCAGTTTCTCTTTCATAAACTGAGCGTCTTTCTCGATAGACCATTTACCTTTTTCTTTGGTATTGGCATCGAAACCATCACCGCTTGATTTCTTTTTGTCAGGCACCGTAGACGAAGAGTTCGAAGTAACATTCTCAGCAATATCGATGACGGTAGTTATTGGAATATTCGTCCTTTTCGCAATATCACTGAATCTCTCACCTTGCTCAACTAACAGTTTTATATTTTGACGAATATCAGCATTAAGTGTAGTGACATTTTTATCCATTTTATTGTAACCTACGGTCGCTAAATCCAGATCCTCCTGTGCGTATCTTTTATCAATTGACGTAGTTTTTTCATTTCCTAGTTTCCCTTTACTTCTTTCAACCTGTTCCGCATAATCCGCTCTATTTTTAATAGATTTTTGCAAAGACTTCCAATCTGATTCAAGGTTTTCATAGGCTTCTGACGCCAATTCCTGGCCTTGCAATTGATTAAGTTTTTCCTGATGTTGAATCGCCTCTTTTAATTTGTCAATATTGACATCCAAAGCCTCGCCAAGATTGTTGTATGCAGTAACCGCCGATGGACAAATACGCGCTAATTTCTGAATAGTTTGATTAAGCGTGTCTTGTTCAGTAGAATTCAAAGATGTTTTGCTCTTAAGGTCATTATATGCTTGACCAAGGGATTCTACCGCCCTCGTTTTGTTTTCGATTTCCCCCTTTGTTACTTTTACTTTTTCATATTCGTCCTGTAGGTTTTTCGCACTACTTTGTGCCAGCGAGGCAAGCATATTGGTGAGATTTTGAATAGCCGGCTGGAAGAATCGTCCTATCTCAACCCGAATATTTTGCACTATTTTCAGCGACTTCTCGTACTGTGCTTGCGCCGTGTTGTTCTTTGTGTTAAACTCATTGATGATCGACGTGCCGTCAGCAAACGCTTGGTTTGCCAACAATTGTTGTTGCTCGAGCGTTTCGACATTGGATGCAAGAGCCCCGAGAATTTGGGTCGTACGACTGCCGTCCATTTTCAAATCATTCAGGTTTTTCACCATGGCGGCCATACCGTCGTTGTTGCCTTTCAAACCTTTCAGGAAGGTAATAAAGGCTGCGTTAGCATCCTTATTCATCAAAGCGGTGAAATCTTTGACGCTCATTCCGGCGATCCTTGCATAAACATCCGTCTTCTTAAACATACCGGTAATGGCTTGCGACATTGCAGTACCGGATGTTTCGCATTGTTGGCCGAACTGATCGAGGGTTGCCCCGTATCCCATTACATTTTGTATGGAGATATTTGCCTGCGGAGCAACGCCTGCCAAACGCTTGGTAAAATCGACGATATACCCTTCATTGGCCGTACTGGCTGCCCCCAATTCGTTGACGGTCGACCCGACGCGGATCATCGCATCCTCGATCCCGAATTTTTGTTTGATATTGAAAATATCCACCAATTTACCAACCTCATTCAGGGCCTCTTCTGCATTGCCGCCCAAATCTTCACTCAAAGCCACATTGATTTTATCTGCAGCACGGACAAACCCTTCGACTTCCTTGGCACTGTCGATACCGAGCTTGCCTGCCACCCGGGCCAGGTCGAGCAATTCATTCTGTGGAGTACGCGTATCGATTTTCTTCAGACTTTTTGACAGTGCTTCGGTTTCATCTTTCGCAAGTCCGGTTGTTTTCATTACATCGGCCAGCTTATCGTCATATTCACGGTATGCCGGAGCAGATTCACTGATCAGTTGTCTCAATTTATTGAATCCGGATATAATCGCGGAGCTGATCCCCAAAGCAGGAAGGAAGTTTTTAACCTTGCCGATCGCATTTTGCCACATGGAGGGAGCATTTCTAACCTCTGCCGAAGCACTTCGCATACCAACACGGACTTTCTCCATCTGACGCTGAACCTGCTGAAGTTCATTATTCAACCGATTCCAGCGCTCCGGTTCAACATTTTGGGACAAATTGTTCAATGCACGTTTCAATTCATCGGCCCGCTTCTTGAGTTGGTTATAGCTCATCTGGGTCATATTGAGCGAACCGTACAACTTATCGAGGGCCGCTTTCTCGACGGCAACATTACCCGTAAGCTCCTTGATCCTGGCATTGATATTTTTATATTCGGCGCTCTCCTTTTTTCCTTCGGCAACGAGCAGGGTTTTCTGGTATTTCAGGTCCTTGATCTCTTCACTGTATTCTGCCAAACGCTTCTGCGTTGCCAAAATGTCGGCTTGCACTTTCTGAAATCCATCCGTCTGGACATGGGTTTTAATGATATCTTCTTTAAATGTGCTCATATCTCAATAGTCGTATTATCGAATTCCCTGAAAAGCTCTATGTAACGGTTGAACTCTTGCCGGATAGCCAGATTCACTACGGCGGACAAAGAATAACCCCGGCCATAGACATGACCGAACAATGGGCGGTTATAGATGGGGGTGTAGTAACGTTTCTTCTTGCCTTTCCTCGTCTTTTTCAAATCCAGGAACCGGATCGTATTCGGATAGTCAATTTCGAGCCGGACACTATCAGCATCGGACTTGATTTCATAGAGATCGCTACTCAAGAGAACATCGGCCAGATGCGGAGCATTCCGGCGTAAGTAATAACGGTCGGCAATGGCCGCCTGACGGCGCAAAAGGGTAGGGGTCACCTCTCCATACCCTTCGGCAATAATCTGATTGAGTGGCTTCGATTGAGTATAACTGTCAGTAACCATACTGCGAATATGGTTCGGACGAAGGGCCGTATAAAGGACAAAAAAGCCCTCCGGAGATTTCCGGAGGGCTGACAAGCAATGTTTAAAAGTTATTCCACAGATTCGGCGAATGACTGACGGATAATCGCTCTCATTTCGCTCAGTTTCTGCTCGATCATTGCGATAACGGGCGCAGGAGCCTGACGTTCTTTGGCTATTTCCAGATATTTGATTACAACCCCGAAACGCTCTTCCGTCCGGAGGTACTCGGCAATCCGTTCGGGTGATACCGTAGCGGGATTGGGAAATTCCACGTCATAAGAAACTGCAGGATAGAGCTTACGGTAATATTCTTCCACGGCCTGACGTTCGGCCTCCTCTTCGGCGGCACGTTTGCGTTCAGCGGCACTTTTTTTCCACTGATCAGCAAACATTCCAATCAGTAGTACGAACATCCCTGCCAGAAAAACAGCTATCAAACTCATAATATCAGCAGTTATACTTCAGCAGCCACACGTATCGCAGCGTAGAAGAGGTTTCATCGACCACATAGCGGTATCCCTCTGCAGTCATCACTTCGTAAACGACCTCGACCGAAGGCATTTGCCCGGTCGTTTGGGCAATAGCCTCGGCGATATCCGCCGTCGTGTATTTCCGGGCTGTAGCGTCGAGCGATTCGGCCGGCCGGAATGTTTCGGACAGCACGGCAATCGCCATTTCGATAGCAGCCTTATTTTCGGGTTTTCCGCTCATTTCCACAAATATAAGAATTATCATCCATTCCGGTAAGCACGACATCGTCGATCAGATTCGTCACAACCGACCGGCATTTGCGTATAGCTTCTGAAAATTGTTCCTCTTCATTTCCAATAATGAGGTCTTCGTGCTTTTCGCAAATCAGGTAATACTCACTGACAATCTGGTTGAGATGAAATAACAGCACCATGTTATCCCGGACGGCGTCTTGTACTCTTGCCGGGATTACCGGGTTGCCCAGGCCGATCTCCTTGAGGTCGAACTGCACTCTATTGCGTCCGCTAGCCATATCAGTAGCGCAAAGGTTGTGAGACGTAGTAGAGAACTGCAACGGGCCGGTCGGAAGTGGTGCGCCGGCGACGGCGGAGTAGGTGAGCGTAACGGATCCTGCGATAGAGGCTCCGAACGGTGAACGCTGCCGCTGCGGCAACGATCAGCCAAAAAAAATCGATTTCCATTGGTGATTAAGCTATTGTAAGCGCAAATAAAACGGCCGCGCCTTTCCCGCTGCTTAATCACCTATTGGGGCTTGCTCAGGCATTACGCCTTTCGCACGGGGGTACGCGACCGAAGTCTATATATTACAACACGTATCGTAGGGGCATAAAAAAACCACCTGACGCGGTGGATATCCCACCCAATAGTAATGATTAAGCATTACAAATATAGGGAAAGTTTTAATATGTTGTTCATTTGTGGGAACAAAAAAGAGCCCGAAGGCTCTTTTTATTTAAGAAGGTTGATTATTTTCAGGTTGTTTCATTCGAGCCTCTATCCGAGCCCGAAACTGTTTAAATTTCACATCTCCATTCAGGCTCTCCAAAGCCTTGTTGAGCTCTTCCTGTTCTCGCGGAATGTCTCCGGCTTGCCGGGCCAGGTCGGCCAAGTCGACGTGATAACCATATGCTCGAGGGGGCTTAACGGACGAGCCAGCAGTACATATCACAGCAACAATCAGCAAAACGCCCGCAAAAAGGAAAACCATTATTAAAATTGGTCCAACATCACTCATAATTATTTGTTTTGGTTTTTAAGTTCGGATAATCTTGCTCTCACAGCTTTGCGCAAGATACTATCCTGCATGTTATCACCAAGTACAAACAAAGCCCGTTTCAAAGAATCAAGCTCCTCTGCAGTTTGGCCCATGGCTCGTTCCATATCAGCCTTGTTTATGTAATAACTGGCATTCTTACAAATGTATTCCCGCATGAGGCGAATGTTCTTTGCAATACCGAAAAATTTTACGATCATGATGATGCCGATCACGAACATCACGATGTAAAATAATGTTTCTAATAACGAGGGTTCACTATAATACATAGCGTTAGGTTTTAGTTAGACACTCTAAATTTACAATTATTTATTGAGAATCAACACATCCACTTGTCCCCAATAAAAAAATCCTTCGGGCTCTTTTTTATGACTTTTCCCTGATATTTCATAATTCAGGCTCCAAGCCATAATTGACGCAGTGTAGGTGCGTTGACACATACCCGCAATACTTTCAATCACCACCATCGAGTTTTATTTTCTTGATAAAATTCTTTGATACGTTCTAACTCTGTTTGTACATCCGTAATACTCTTTACATAATTAGTAAATACTTGACTATATTCACGTAAAACAGAAATTTGAAGAATTATCGTATGCAATTTTAAAAAAAGGACGCGAGTGTCTGTCAGATTAGAAGGATACATAGTTGGACGATTCAGTATATCACGACATGCCGCAAAAAAATTTTGTAACACAGATAACTTAATTTGATTGCCTTGGCACTTTTTTGTCATATCATCTAAAACCGATGTAATATCCTGATAAACAGCCAATTCAACGGATGCCACAGTTGACGATAATCGGTGGAAATTATCTTCAATATCCTTGCAGAAGGACGGCCACAAATCATTCCATTGATTCATATAATCTACAAACGTATCTTTATATTGATTATAATGTTCTGTTATTAACTTTTGCACTTCTATTAGAAACTCTATATCCGAAATATATTGAAACAAGATTTTTGAAGCTTGTGCCTGCTTTTTTCGCTTAATATGAAACAATAATGCATCGGATAATTTATCGAAGGGAATTTCATTAAATTTTGACAATGACACTCTATTACATTTAAATGCTTGCGGGTTTAATTCATCCGAGCTCTGAATGTCATTAGCCAATTTACGCACAGACTCAATATAAGTAATTAAATGTGATTGGACTCGTTCCAAGCCCTCGACAATAGTTTGTTGTATCAATCGTCTTTCTTTGAATTTCTGTTGTTTAAATATCGCTCCAGTAATAATATACCCGAGAATAAATGTTCCCAAAGAAATTATTACTGAAAATATAACATCAGCAGAGACTTCGCTGAATATGCACGCTGGTATCCCCATAAAAAACAGTACTGCAATCATAATTCAAGTTATTTGTTTGGATATAAATATATTGTTTTTCTCATTGAATACCAATACTTCCAACAAAAAAAGCCACGCAAACGCATGGCCTTAAATATCCGGACAGACTCGAACTGTCATCTGTAGAAGGGGACGTTTTACACTTGTTTCAGAGCGCACCAAGCTGTACGGTTTCGAATCTATTCTCATTATCCTTGGATCCATCGAGATAGCTGTCCACCCCGGCTTTGAAATCATCCTCAAGATCGGCAAGGGTGTTCCCTTCATAGGTGATGGCTGCTTTATGCAATCCCTGAACTTTACCGTATAGGCAATGATCTGATTCACTATATTCGACACTGCCCATATACCCTCTGTAATGTAATGTCCCCATTTTAAACCAATGTAACCGAAGAAAGTTCATCGCCCAACTCCTGAAGGGCCTTTTCGATCTCTTTTTTCCGTTTCTCAGATGGCTTTTTTAATCCGCATAGATAAGAAGCGAAGACGCTCTGCGGAATGCCCATATGACGGGCAAGCATCGATACATTGATCATCGGAAACCGCTTAAAGACCTGTGCAAGCTGATTCGTCTGTTCCGGCCGGTTGCGAACAAATCCCTCGAAACTGAGATCTTCATCCAGCTTTTCCCAATGTATTCCCAGATTATCATATTCAAAGTCTTCACGCTGGGCTTTTGTTGCATATCTCAAACGGGGATAGTCTGCAATGCGTTCCTGCCAAACCTGACCTTTATCATCCTGAATGTTGACGAATTCATCGTCTACCCAAACCTTTATAATATTCATTTCCATAATCCCCCTTCTTATTCGGTCTCACTGAAATAAGCAGTTATCACACAGGTAATAATTCCATACCCCATAAAAACTACAGATTTTTATTTTAAGCCAGTGTAACCGAGGAAAGTTCACGTCCTAACGCACGTAGGGTGCTTTCAATTTCCTTCAACCGTTTCGGCGATGGATTCTTATTTCCGCAAGCGTACTTCGCCAGCAGACTTTGATTAATACCCATGCGTTTGGCCAGTTGCGACACATTGAGTTCCGGAAACAAGGTCAGTATCTGTGCAACAGAATTCATCGTGTCCTCCGTCCCTGACCGGAAAAAACCTTCATAACTGAGATCTTCGTCTATCTCCTCCCAATGAATCCCCATAGGAGACAACGTATAGGATTCCCGTTGTCGTTCCGTTGCATTGTTCAACCGAGGGAATGCCTTCAAAGGCAGTGCGCCCTCACGTCCATCGTCGAGTCGGAGATGGATGCTGCCATTGTCAAACCATATCTTTTCCGCTTTCATACTTTTATTTTTTAAAATATTCGATCCAACGTTCCCTAATCACCTCTCTGTTCTCTTCAATGCCCTTTTCAGCATTGCGCAAATCGCGAACCTTCAAACCTCGATTCACGAGCAACTTAATCGCCGGATAAACCTGAAATTTCGCTTCGCCGCCGCCCTTGCTCACATGCACGTGTATAGGTTCATGGTCATCAGAAAAGAAAAAGAATTTTAAACCCAGGTAATAAAATAAAATCGGCATACTTTTTCATATTGTTTACACAAATATAGGGAATAATTTTATTCCCAGCAAATTTCATGCACAAAAAGATCCCCCGAACATACGCCCGGAGGATCTCCACCCAAACTAACCCCAAACAACGAACCCTCACCGGTCTTTCAGACCGAGGAGATCATAACCTTCCACCCGGAAGGTAAGTGTGCTGCCGACCGACCGCGCGATATCGGGCGCAACGAACGGCAATATTTCATGCGACGGCGAAAGATATTTCATCCACGGGCATTCCCTGAAGTCCCGGTACATCCTCCTGCGCAGTTCCGCCACGAACTCGAAACACGTGAACGCAATAGCGTTGACATCATCCGGCGGAATTTGATTTGCTCCCAGCGGCTTCGCGATGGTGACCGCGCATTCCATTTTGTCTGAAACACGGTTCTCTTTATCGGTCGTACTGGAAAGCTGACCGTAATCAACAAACATGTAGAGCCCGGAAAATTGAGCAACGAGCTCCCGGAGAGCCTTTTCATCGACCCCAAATACGAAATGCTTCACCTCCGGGATAGCCTGCTGTTTGGCTTCGAAATACTCTTTGATTTCGCGAAGTATCATATCATTTGAATTATTAAGTCATACGGCATTCCGGTCTGCTCGGCGATCTTCTCGGGTGCCGATCCCGTATCGTGCATCGACCGAACCGACGAGATGAGATCCGCGCGCAAAATCGACAGGTAGGTCATCAACGGCATATTCTCGACCTGGTCGTAATTGCCATACCCCTTGTTACAAAGCGCATACACTCCTTCGCTCATGCTCATCGACACCTTGCGATTCGGCTTGGCCGGCAGATCACGATTCCACAGAACGGAGAAATGTGTTTTGGTGAAAATGAACGAAACGAACGCCTGAAAGTTCAGGACTATCGCCTGCAGCAGGTCGTCGTCCAGTAATTCCAAATCACCGGAATCTTCTCCGTGCGCATCGATGCCGTACAGCAGCGCCGCAAGCAACAGCATCGATGAACGGGCATAGCCGTTACCGATCGCCAGCAGCAGGTCATACCCTTGCGTAAACTGCCGGGTGGTCATCGTAGTGATCAACATCCCGGCTTCGATACGCGCATCCCAGCCGCTATACTCCCGGCAGCCGGCATCGATGGCCGGAATCAGGTTCTTCGCCCATACCGCATCCAGCCGAATCGAATAATCGATCCGCTGGAGATACCGCAATTCCGGATTGGTGGACACGATATCTTCCGCCGGCAGTTTTCGAACCAACTTCCTGACATCGGGAGCAAGGTCCATAGCCGCCTCACCGTAATCAACGTACCAAAAAAAAGTAATCTGCCGGGATAGGGTATAGAGGTTGTCCGTAAATACATCGACCTGATCCGGGCGTATCCTGATCCGCTCCAGATGCATAATCGCCAGCAGCCATTTTACGCGTACCTGGCATAGCGACAACGCACCGCTCGTCATTTTATCGAGTAGGGGAACTAGCTGGAGATACTGCCTTTGCGTCAACTCATCCCATGCATTGGGAATCTTATAGGTATGTTTGCCGAGCGAGAAGTTGATCATGAGAAGAGGAAGAATTTTTGACGCGGATCGTTTAGGTTGTTTTCGGAGGGCATATCGCTGCCGGCCTCGGGGGTGCTTAAAGCGAAGCGAATCTGCTCCAGTTCCGCTTCACCTTGCGTGAAGAGGTATTCGGACAGTTCGTACATGTCATTTTGCTCCGAAGAGGCATGCCGGTATGCTCCGTCCGCCGATGCATTACGCAAAGAGCGCGGAAGCATCGTGAAATCGAATTGCCGGAGAGCATAAGCTACTGTAAGCGTTGCAACAACTCCCTTGATTCGCCGCAACATGACTTCCGGCAAAGTTGTCAGGTCCATGCCCGCAATATATTTATCGATTACTTTTTCCTGCAGGAAAATAGACGAGAAAAAAAAGTAGTCCGA
>ERZ827528.2840-NODE-2840-length-15153-cov-3.119486_pt1 | contig 15153 bp, 17 predicted proteins | sample MGYA00519768_ERZ827528 | MGnify/ENA primary metagenome ERZ827528 (study PRJEB31778, sample SAMEA3449343) | human gut metagenome | biome: human gut; feature: human-associated habitat; material: faeces | place: United Kingdom | collected 2010/2012 ...
GCACGGTGGTGTGAGAGGTCGGCTGGTCAACTAATGGTCAGCCTCCTACTCGATTATATGTATTTGAGGCATAACAAAATTTCATGTATTTAAAAAAATTTGCCGTTTCCATGCCGAATAGGTGTATAATATCAAAAAAATAGGGAGATGTTGTCTTGCTTCAGATATTAATTGTGGAAGATGAAAAACCTATTTCTAATTTGATTAAAAATGCTTTATCAAAGGACGGTTATGCCTGCAGTTGTGCTTATGACGGTTTGCAGGCTGCCGCTTTGATAGAAGCCGGCCGTTATGACTTGATACTGCTTGATGTAATGCTGCCGGGCATGGATGGCTTTGAACTTATGGAATATATACGTCCGATGGAAATACCTGTAATATTTATAACGGCCAAGGATGCATTGGCTGATAGAGTAAAGGGTTTGCGGTTAGGGGCGGAAGATTATATCGTTAAGCCGTTTGAACTGCCCGAATTGAGGGCCCGTATTGATGCTGTGCTTCGCCGGTATCGAAAAAAGGATATAGTGCTGGAGATAGGTGGACTAAAAATTGATACTTTGTCCATGCGGGTTTGGCGCGGCAATGAGGAAATATCTTTAACCAAGACTGAATATAACTTGCTTCTGCTGTTTGCACGGAATCCGCGGCGGGCTCTGTTCCGGGAGACTATTTATGAGCAGGTTTGGGGAGGCGAATATCCCTTTGGAAGCAAAGCAGTGGATATTCAGGTACAGCATTTGCGCAAAAAGCTGGGTTGGGAGAAAGAATTGCAGGCGGTAAACCGCGTTGGATACCGCCTTGAGGTTTGAATATGAAATTCAGAGTAAAAATATCGCTTTGTATGCTGGGAATTTTTTCTCTGCTGTTCGGCTTTCAGGGCACGCTGCTTATTACAGCTTCGTTTCAGAATTCCATAGCGAGGGAAAAGGATATTGCATATAGCGCTTATCAGAGTATGTTGGGGACTTTGCAGGTTGTAAAAGGCATTGAAGGTACGGTCAGCAGCCTGTCGGATACACTGGAGCAGTTATATAGGCAGAACGCGGTTTCAGGCGCAGGCTTTTGCCTGACGTCAGGGCAGCAGACTCTTTATCAGACTGGAACGGCCAAGGCTTTGGTGATAAACGAACTTGAATTTCCGGAATCGGGAGAATGTCAGTACAGCTATATTGACGGCACAGCAGATACGCATTATATTATTATTTCCAGTATGGTTTCCGAGGGGGATGAGCCGCTGTATTTGCATGCGGCATACGATATTTCGGATGTTTATGCAACACAGCGATTTCAGCAAAGCACCTACCTTTGGGTTTTTGGTGCTGCTGTGCTTTTATGCTGTTTGCTTTCTTACTTTTTATCCAAGCTTCTTACTTCTCCGCTTGAAAAATTATCACGCGTCTCCAAAGAGATTGCGTCAGGACAATATTCTTGCCGCACGCAGATTGATTCAGGGGACGAGATTGGCGCAGTTGCCAGAGATTTTAACCGTATGGCTGCAAAGATGGAGCAGAATATAGAAGAATTGCAGGAGGCGGTAGAACGGCAGGAAAACTTTATGGGGAGTTTTGCGCATGAGTTGAAAACTCCTATGACTTCCATTATCGGTTATTCTGAAATGCTGTACAGCGAGAATCTGACTGAGGCTGAGCGTGCGGAGGCGGCGCAGTATATTTTTTCAGAAAGCAAGCGGCTGGAAACATTATCCCGTAAGCTGCTGCAGCTGCTGGTGGTGAAAAAAAGCGCTCTGCCTCTGTCGTCGGTTTCTCCAAAAGAAATAATAGAAGCAATGGTGGCGGAATGTCAGCCGATTTATCAGCCGGTCATCCTTACCTGTCGGTGTGAAGAAGGTATCTGTCTCATAGAACCCGATTTGTTTCGTTCCCTGCTGCTTAATCTGATGGACAACGCGCGCAAAGCAGTGGATGGAAACGGCACAATCTGTATTTACCAAGAGATGACATCCGCCGGATGCCGCATAAAAGTCTGTGATAATGGACGCGGTATTCCTGAGCAGGCGCTTGGCAGGTTGACTCAGCCTTTTTACAGGGTAGATAAGGCGCGTTCCCGCATGTCAGGCGGGACAGGACTGGGGTTAGCGCTGTGCAGGGAGATCATTAGGCTCCATAATGGTACGCTGAGGTTTGACAGCACTTTTAACAAGGGCACTTGCGTAGTTGTAGAGCTGAAGGGAGGAAGGTCATGCGAGCCGTAAAGAATGCCGCCGTCATACTGGCAGTCTGTCTAATTGTTGTATGCGGGGCTTTTATGCCGTCCATTATTTCAGATATGCAAAATCATTGGCTGCGTTCTCAAACAGATACACGGGATATGGAACTGCTGTCTGAACTTGACTTATCCGACCCGACCGTAATGGATGCTTTTTGGTTGTACTCTAACCATGTATCCAGCGTTTTAATGAGTCAGGGAGATAATTTGACAGAGCAGGAAGCTGTAGCGGCGGTGCAGGAGGCGGTTAATCTGCTCAAGCAAAATAAATTGATTCCCGATATAGTAGAAGAACCCAATCAGTTTGTGGCAATTCATCCGAATTTGATTATTGTGGATGCGGGTGAAATAAAGTCCTCAGTCATATGGTACTGTTCATGGGAAAATGCAGGTGCATCCAACTGTACAATGGTCCTTGATGATGCAACAGGCAAAATGCTGAGCTTTCAGTTATATAAGATATATAGCGATGGAACTGTGCCTGAGGACTTCGGCGTTTTTCAAGAGACTGCTGAACGCTGGCTGGATTTCTGCCGCAGCTATTATGGCAATAACGATATCAGCATGACTAAAGATATGTATTCGCCAAATATATGGACAATGAAATTCCCCATATCAAATGGAGATGTGCAGCGAAATGAAAATGTTCAGCTGGTTATAGCAGATAATGTGATTTACTTTCATTAAAATTTGCTGTTTCTTTGCCAAACCAATACCGCTTTAAAGCATTTTCTTGTTATGATAATATCATGACATAACAAGGAGAGTTTTTATGTATAATAAGGCAAAGACTAGCCGCGCCGTGCGCCGCAAAAGAAAGAAGCAGGAATACGCGATGCGCCGGCTGGTTGTTTTATCCATGCTTGTCCTGCTAATTTTTACGGTTTTTGCCGTGTATCAAACTGCTGCCAACGAAGGGAAAAACAGGGCCTGTAAACCTATTCATACCAATCCCGCTTTTACACAGGACATAACCGGACAAGCGGGGTATCCAACTGATAATTATGGGGAAACAGAAGAGCCGCAGCAGTCTGCTCCGGCTGACTGGCGGCTGCTTTTGGTCAATAAATGGAACAAAATTCCCAGTAATTATACAATGAAGCTGACTGAATTGGCAAATGGTCAGGCTATTGATACACGGGCTTATCCTGATTTGCAGCAGATGATGGATGACTGCCGTGCAGCAGGCTTATCTCCTATAATTTGTTCATCTTACCGTTCAGTGGACAAACAAGAGCAGCTTTATGAAAATAAGATATCCCGCCTGATGGCAGAGGGGTATTCATATGAGCGGGCAAAGGAGGAAGCCGGGAAAGTTGTCGCCATTCCCGGGACGAGTGAGCATCAGACCGCGCTGGCGCTGGATATTGTAGATGCTACTAATCAAAATCTTGATGAGACGCAGGAATCAACGGCAGTGCAGAAATGGTTAATAGAGCATAGCTGGGAGTATGGCTTTGTATTGCGTTATCCAAATGGGAAAAGTGATATTACTGGCATTATCTATGAACAATGGCACTATCGGTACGTAGGCAGAAAAGCGGCGCGGGAAATGAAGGAAAGGGACATGTGTCTGGAAGAATATTTAGAGTGGTTGGGAACATATTAAAAGCTAAACGGATTGTATATAAAAGCCAATGCTTTTAAGCATCGGCCTTTATATATTCGTTAATTAAGCTTCTAAGCGGTCAGTGAAATGGCTTATCGTTTAGGTTTGCAGGCAAAGCTCGCATTTCTCTGCTATATTGAATGCTGAAAAATATTTTTCTTCAAGAGGTATCCATTTATTTCTGAACACGGCCGCGGCGCTTTGGCCGTTGCGCGCCTGTATGCGGCGCAGCTGTTCGGCCGGTTCAACGCTCATAAACACATGATAATCATATTTGTCAAACAGTTTTGGATGGCAGCTGTATGAACCTTCAAGCAGCACAACAGGCTTCGGCTCTATTTTCACAGCTTCCCCGAATTCCTGCTTATGGCAGTCATAAGGGCGGTAAGCAAAGGCTTTATTATTGCTAAGAGGCATGAGCACCTCGCTTAAAAGGCGTTCCCAGTCTATATTGCCGCCGGGCCGGAATAGTCTTTCCTCGGTTCGCTGTTCGGGCCGGAGGAAAAAATGGTCCATATGTATGACGCTGCAGTTTATGCGCTCTTTAATGCTTAGGGCGAGGGTAGTCTTGCCTGAGGCGCAGCGGCCGTCTATTGCCAGCAGAAGGGGTGTGCTTTTTCCGCTTAAATTATGTATTTTTTCCAAAAGAATATCTGAAGCGTTTTCCATAGTCAGCTCTCTGCGTTCTTTGATGCGGCCGTTTGCCGTTTTTTAAAGCGCACCAGTCCTGTGCGGTTGAGGGCAACCATTACTGCGGGTATTAAAATAAGCTGCAGAATTATGCCGGGGACGGCGTTAAGAAACGCTCCTGCCATAAATGCCTGCCAGGTAAATGCGCTGCCCGAAAGTCCCAGCAGTATAATCTGGGCTACTCCCCAGACTGCGCGCCCTGCAAGCATGGCTGCAATTATGCTGCGATAGAGCGAGATAACGCACTGCCATTTAGATATTCCGTAAAGCAGGCCGGACAAAAGCCCATAGGTCATCATTTCAAAGGCCATAGAGATGCCGCTGGGGAATAATACGGGCATGCCGAAGAGAGCATAGCGCAGTAGGGGCATGATAAAGCCTATTATTCCGCCGTACTGCCAGCCGCATATGAGCCCGCACAGGAAAACAGGTATATGCATGGGGAGGAGCATATTGCCTATTTGGGGTATTTGCCCCGTTAAAAAGGGCAGCACAAGTCCTAACGCCAAAAATGCGGCGGATATGGTAATTTTCTTTAAATGTTTCATATATTTCTCCTTAGAACCTGGTTCTGCTGCTTTAGTCTTTGTCCGGCGGGCCCTTACGGTTCCTTTCAGACCAATATAAAGCAAGCAGCTTGGTGAGTAAATAATATAATTAAAAATTAATCCATGATTAGGGCCGCCTGTATGGGGCTGAAAGCCATCTACGAGCAGGCCCATTTTGCAATTTTATCGCTTGACTGGGCGGTATCGGCACCGTGTATGGGCAGTCCCTTCTTTAAGACGGCGCCGGGGCACAGCCTTTTTATGTCCTGCTCGCTTCTTCCCATGCCGCTGCCTTCATGGGTGCAGAGCGGGAAAACGGTTTTATTGGTTAAATCAAGCTTTTCGAGCAGAGTAAACATGGGCATGGGCATAGTCCCCCAATAATTGGGATAAGCCAGGTATATGGTGTCATATTGCCCGATGTTGTCCGGATAGGCTTCTAATTCGGGCCGCGCGTTTCTCTGCAAATCAGATTTAGCCTCTTCTACGCACTGGGAATAATCCTCAGAATATTTAACCAGCGGCTCTACCCTGAATATATCGCTGCCGGCAGCCTTTTGAATAATTTCGGCTGCAATCTGGGTGTTGCCCTTTTTTAATTTTTTTATTTCACCGTTTACATAATTTTCTCCCGCACGGGAGAAATAAATGACTATGGACGGCATGGCGGTTTTACATCTCCTTTAACCAACGGATTTTTAAGACTGCCGTGCAATTCACTTTTTGTGGTTTGCCCAAATTTTAATCGGGCTGGCTGCGGCGCGCTCTTAACGGTAAAAAACGGTTCAGTTAGAAAAGGGAACTACGTCTTTTACCGCTTCCTGCGGGGTTATAGCTTTATCCTGGTTGTCAATATCAATTAAATGATATTTGTCATTGCCCATTTTAAGCTCTTTCATATAGCTGAGCTGGCGCAGGCCGTGGCGGGTCTCTATGCGCTCCACTAAATCATGGCGCTCGTTCTCCTTAAGCGCATAAACAAGGTCTACCGACGCCTGGTCAACGGCCAGAATATCAAGAGAGGCCAATATGCCTATGTTGGGAGTAACTACCGGCTGAGCGCTTACGCCCTCGCAGTCGCAGGATACCGACATATTCCTAAGTACATTTATAAAGCTGATATTTTTCCCGAAATGGTCAACAACCGCTTTGGCGGACTCGGTCATCCGCTCCATAAACTCTTCTTTGGCTATATCCCACATGTCAGCCGAGCCGGGAGTGGTGTGTATCATTGCCTTTCCAATTCTGCCGTCGGCGCAGCCGATTCCTATATTTTTGCCTGAGCCGCCGAAGCCTCCCTGGGTATGTCCTTTAAAATGGGTTAGCACCAGCAGGGAATCATAGTTTAAGATATTTTTGCCCATAGACATCTGCGTGAACCATTTTCCGCCGTTTACGGGCAGGAAGGCAGTTCCTTCTTCATCCATAATATCCACTGGACAAAAATCCCATCCGTTTACTTTAAGAGTATCACGGTGCAGGGGAGTTGTGTAACGGTCCCCTTCATAATAGGAGTTTGTCTCTACAATATGAGCGCCTGAGAGCCTTTCTTCAATAAGCCGGCGCACCCAGGGCCTGGGTATGATGTTAGGGCCGTGCTTTTCGCCCGTATGCAGCTTAATGGCAATATTGCCTTGCAGATTTCCGCCTATCCGGTCAAAAATGCGTTCCAGCCCGTCAGGGGATAAATCTCTGGTAAAATATACAATGGATTCTTCACCGGTGCGCTCGCTGTAGGGAATATAGTGTTCTCCGCCTGTACCCGGCGCGGGTTTTTGCTGAGCCATAAAGAAAACCTCCTTATTATTAATTGGTTCTATTCAGCGTTAGTATACGAGGGATAATGCCTTTGGGCTGAATCTGCGTACCTGCCATGACTGCTTTTGCTCCATGCGCGCCATGTCCATGCTGTCCAGGCTTCTGGCGGGGGGCGTAATCAGCATATTTTTAAATCTTTGGCTTAAGCCCTTGTGATTCATCCATTTTTAATGCGGACGGGGCAATGCATGTCCTGGCCGCAAGCCTGCTGTGGAGAACATGCAAAACGGGCAGCTTTACAGGAAAGATGCACGTTATCCCTTATACGCTAACACTATAATAACTTAAAAAATGTTGACGCGCAATAACCGTTTTGTTAAAATAGTATCAACTAAAACTTGATACTAAGGAGGGCTTATATGTATAACAGCCTGCTGGATACCTTTCTCTGCGTAGCGGACTGCGGCAGCTTTACCAAAGCTTCGGAGCGCTTGTACATATCTTCGACATCGGTAATGAACCAGATTAACGCGCTGGAGAACCATTTGGAAATTAAGCTGTTTAAACGAACCCCGCGCGGCATAATTCTTACCGAAGCAGGCAAGTCAGTTTACGGAGACGCAAAGCAGATGATAGCGTTTTCCCGGGAGGCTGTAAAGCGGGCGCATCGTCTTGCCAAGGAAGACCAATTTACCATAAGGGTAGGAACCTCCCTGTTGTTCCCATGCAGGGCCCTTATAAATCTTTGGTATCTCGTCAGCGCTAAATATCCCCATTTCAAGCTGAAAATTGTGCCTTATGAAGACAACTATAACCAGGAGCCCTCAATAACACAGATGCTGGGCGGCAAAATTGATTTTATGGTAGGACCCTGCGGATCGGCAAGATGGCTCAGCCAGTTTAATTTTTTTCAGCTTGGAACCTTTAAAATATGCTGCGCCGTCCCGCGTTCCCATCCTTTGGCCTCTAAAAGCATATTAGAGCCTGAGGATTTCTTAGGCGAACGGCTTATGCTGGTCAAAGAGGGGGATTCAGAAGTAATAGACAGAATAAGAAGTTACCTTTTAACCAATTACCCCGGAGTGCAGTTAATAGATACGCCCTTTTATTATGATGCAGAGGTATTTAACCGCTGCGAGCAGGAGGGGAATCTTTTGCTCTCACTGGAAGAATGGGCGGATGTCCATCCTCTTTTAAACACTCTCCCGGTCAACTGGGATTACCGCATGCCTTATGGCTTAATATACGCAGGGAATCCGCCTCAGGGCGTGCTTCAGTTTGTAGAGGCCGTAAAAGAGGTTGTGTAAGAGCCGCCAAGCAAACGGCTCTTTTATATAAGATTAAAAAGGGTAAATTATGATTATCCCTAAGAAAAATGACATGAACAGTGTCTGGAATAATGTAAAACACGCCTGTGTCAATATAACCATTAGCTTTATAGTGGCCTCCATGTTAAAATGCTAATTAAAAGCTCCCAATTAGTATTGGGAGCTTTAGTGGTATTTTACTGTCTTAAATTATATAATTGCTGTCTGAATTTTTTAATTAATTTTCTTCTGCGGCAGTTTCAGCGGGTTTGGGGTTCAGCCTTTTATTTCTGTAGCCCTGGAACAGGTTGCGTAATTGGGGTATGCCGATAAGTATAAGGCAGAACGCCATTTCTACAAATATAAAGGAATTATACCCGGCCGAATATCCCAATTTATAAGCAAAATCAGCCGGCGGATATTCCCATGCATCCCAGAAAATAATGCCTGATGCAATATGGCAGATATATCTGAGCAGTACGCAGAAAATAATGCCTGCGGCCATATTGATGTACGGTTTTTTAAAGCGGAAGATGCCGGCAAGCCCCATTAAGGTAAAGGGCAGCAGATAATCCAGCAGCAGCTGGATGGGGTGCAGGATATAAGGGTCGCTGAAAATATTCAGTATGCTGTATGCAAAAGCGCACACAAGGCCGGGAACGGGGCCGAAAGCATAGGCATAGAGGAATATGGGCAGGGACGAAGCAGGAGTTACGCTGCCGCCGTTAGGCATTCTGAACAAGCGTATGTTGCAGAGAATAAAGGAGAGCGCTATGCATACCGCTCCAATTACTATTCCTTCAGTGGTGAGCTTTTTGCTTTTGCCGTTAGAGCGCGCTATAATAAAAATAATAATACCCAGGATAAGTATGGCGCCGAAAAGAATCCAGCTTTTATAATCCACCTCACCGAATTTTTCAAACATATCGGTAAAATATTCCGATATGCTTAGTGCCGAGTTCCTAAACATAATAAACCACCCTTTCTTTTCTCCGCTAAAATAAAAATGCCGCGTCCTGATTTGGAACGCGGCAGAATAAAAGCCCTAAAGCATAGCCGCTTCCCTTCGGTAGGATTAACTACACAGGTTCGTGGGGTCAGCATAAATGCACTCTCAGCCTTAAATTAAGACTCCCCCAGCGGAGAATTTATTTTTTGATAATTTTAGTATTGATATGGACATCTGTCAACTGTTTTTTTATTAAAATCAGAAATAAGAACGGCTTATTTGGCAATAATCCCTTTAATTGCTGAATCGGCAGCGTTTTGGCGCCGTTGCTTTTTGATGAAAATTATAATATAATATATTTTAAGCAGAAGAAGGGAAGAAAAACAAATGATTGAGCGCTGGATATACAGCCTTTCGGGGGTACTTACTCTTCAAATGTTCTTTTTTATAGCTGCGTGCCTGCTGGCGGCGTTGTTCCTTTACTGGCTTATCAGATATCAGTTCTGTTTAATGTGTCCCCAAATTAAAAGAATAAAGAGTCTCAGCCGTTTTGTGGGCGACTATAAGGGGATAAAGATGGAACTGGTTGCCGCCTTGAAAAAGGAAATGCAGGGTAAGGTCAATCAGACCGTATGGCAGGAATACGAGGCCGCTATGCTGGCAAGGCGGCCGGCGGCGGTGCGCAGTTATTTTACTTACGCCCGCATATATGACATTCCATGCAGGAGGGAAAGCGCCGTATGCTATAAGTGGTATACGCTCGTGCTGGGACTGGCGCTGGGTATTTTTGGCTGGGTGCTGATAAAAGTTGGAGGAAGGCTTACGCTGCTTGAAGCGTTATATTCTGATAATTTTGTTTATATTTTGCTGCTTATGGGGGTAACCCTTTTGCTTGTCCTGCTGTATTCTGTAATAGAAAGCGGAATATATTCCTCTGCCTTAAAGGCGCTGGAAAGCTTTTGCAGTCTGTGCGACAGAGCGCTGCCTGCGGCACGGAAGGATACTTTGAGCGAGCTGCGGCCGGAGCTGGAAAAATTAGCGCAAAAGCAGGACGTAATCCTGGAGTATCTGGCCGGGCTGGAAAGCTTATTAATGGATCAGAATCAGGCAGGGACAGAGCTGGGCGATACCGCGTGCCCGCCGGTTGAGGAGGAGGAAACAGGGAGGCAATAGCGCTTGAGGCTGGCTGAAGAATTTTGTCAGCTGCTTAAGAAGAATAAGACTGTGTTCCAGGATATAATATGCGCCGACGGAGGCAGAAGGATAGAATTGCCCTATTCGGGCGGAAACGGTTCGGTTATAAAAATTACCTTTTATTTTGAGCCCCAGGGAGATATTAAAATCAGCGCGCGCGGGATATATAAGCTGAAAAGGCTGGCTTATCTGGATAACGTATTATTGATGCTCAATCAGTTTAACGCGCGGTTCCCTTATGCCCGGCTGTCTGTTTCGGGCAGGGAGGTAGTGGAGAATTATACGGTCTTTGGATATCTTTCGCCTGCGCCTCAGGGGCTTGAGCGTATTTTTAACTATCTGGCAAAAATGCTGTCCGCTTTAAAATATGAGCTGCTTTTGGGAGAGCTATGCTGGGGGGCGCAGGAATAATGGAGACAGGAGAAAATGCGGCGCGCTTTGAATTTTTTTTAAATTCTCTGGATATACCTTATCACAGCGTCAATGATAAGAATAACGATATTTTTTATCTGGAGCGCGAATTGGAAAACGGGCCCAGCGTAAGTCTGGGCGTTATGATAACGCCGGATAATTCAGGTATGCGGCTGTATATGTTTAACTATATAAATATAAGGACGAGTTCAGGAGTATTAGCAGCCCTGGAGGTAATCAACGCTCAGGAGGAGGGGCCGGTATGCTTTATAGACGAGGACAGAGACATAATCCTGCAAATGGATGTGCCTGTTTTGAGCATATTTTCTGCCCGCAGCATTTATAAGCTCTGCGAATATATGTTTGATTGGGCAGAACGGCTGTATGCTCCTTTAATGAAATCCCTCTTGGCGCAATCTAACTGATGGAATTGTTATTATGCTTAAGAAAATTAAAATCTGGTTCAGCAGGCATGAAAAAGGTCTGCTTAGAGCAAAAAATATTATTTTTATAATCCTGGGAGCCCTTTTGGTGGCGGATACTATTTTTGTCAGCAGGATAATTCCCGGCAATTTAGGCGCCTATCTGCCAGCCATGCTGGGACTGCCCATTTTGATCCTGGGCGTGCTGGACGTTCCTCTGCGCCGCTTTTTCAAGCTGAAATGGGGCAGGGCGCTTAAATATTTTATAATGTTTTGCTATGCGTTCTTTTTAATTACCTTCGGCATAAGCCTCATTCTCATATCCAGCGTGCCAACGGAGGAAAATCAGACAGATGCGGTAATTGTGCTGGGCTCAGGGGTCAGCAACGGCCGGGTAAGCCCTACGCTTCAGTACCGGCTGGATGCGGCCTATGATTACGCTGTGAGATATCCGGACGCCTTAGTGGTGGTTTCGGGCGGCAAGGGGGAAATTAACAGTCCCAGTGAAGCGGCTGTGATGAGGGATTATCTTGTTGCGCGGGGGCTAAAAGAGGATCGCATTATTCTGGAGGAGCGTTCCCAGAGTACATATCAGAATCTGAAATATTCTAAAGAAATATTGGACAATTTGCTGGGAGAAGATTATACTGTGACAGTAGCCACAAGCAAATTCCACGCTTACCGCGCCAGGCGCATAGCTTTGGATTTGGGCATGGATGCCGGCGCTCTGCCCGCTAAAACTGTTTGGTATATGGAGCTGAATAATTATCTAAGAGAATACTTGTCAATATATAATTATTTGTTTATAGGTTACGGTATTGATTAAAAGTACGGAGGTTGAAAAATGGAATATGTGATTTTGGCGGTTTCAGTTCTGGCGCTTGTATGCTCTGTTGCCGCATTGATAAAGCTTAGCGGCCTTTCTAAAAACACAGCGGACAGGCTTACCGGCATTGATCTCAGAAACGAATTGGAAAACCAGAACAACCGCCTAAGTCAGCAGATAAGCACTCTGCGCGAGGGCATGGAACAGTCCATGAACCGCTATAACAGCGCGGTGCGGGAAAATATAGCCGCGCTGGCTGATAATAATGAAAAGCGTCTGGAAAACATGAGGCAGACCATAGACGTTAAATTGGAGAGCATTTCGGCTAAAAATGATAAAAACCTGGAAAACGTGCGCGCTACTGTGGAAAGCAAGCTGGAATCCATCCTGGATAAGAACGATAAGAATTTAGAGCATGTGCGTACGACTGTCGAGGACAAGCTCACACAGCTGCAGCAGGACAATTCGCAGAAGCTGGAAAAAATGCGCGAAACAGTGGATGAAAAGCTTACGGGTACATTGGAAAAACGGCTGGGCGAATCCTTCGGCACTGTCAGCAAGCAGCTTACCGACGTTTACAGAGGCCTGGGAGAAATGCAGAAGCTGGCCGAGGATGTGGGCGGCCTGAAAAAAGTGCTTACAAACGTCAAGACCCGCGGCACCTGGGGCGAGGTCTCTCTTGGCAGCCTGCTGGAGCAGCTGCTCACTCCCCAGCAGTACAAGCATAATGTAAAGGTTTCCCCCCGCAGGAACAATATTGTGGAATACGCTATCTGCCTGCCCGGTGCGGAGGAGGGAAGCCAGGTTTTCCTGCCTGTGGACAGCAAATTCCCTATGGAGGACTATCTTTTATTGGTGGACGCTTCGGAGGGCGCGGACTCTGCGGCCGTAGAAGCGGCCCAGAGAGGGCTGAAGGCCTCGGTGCGGCGCTTTGCGCTGGATATACGGGATAAATACATAATCCCCCCTTATACAACTGATTTCGGCATTATGTACCTGCCTACCGAAGGCTTGTATGCCGAAGTAACCAAGGATGCAGCGCTTTGCGAGCAGCTCCAGCGGGAATGCAGGGTGACGGTCATGGGGCCGGCCACTCTGGGCGCTTTCCTTAACAGTCTGCAAATGGGCTTTAAGACGCTGGCGATACAAAAGCGTTCAGGCGAGGTATGGAAGATACTGAGCAATGTAAAAAAAGATTTTGGGAAATTCGGGGACTTGCTGGACAGGACAAGCGAAAGGCTGGAGCAGGCCTCTAGAACCATCGGCGAGGCCAGGAACCGTACCGAACAGATACAGAAAAAACTGCGCTCTGTTGAAGAATTGCCTGAGGAAACCGAAGCAGCGGATATACCGTCTCTGACAGACGGCGCCCAGGGCGCCTGAGAGGGTTATAATCCGCTTGACAAACAAGCCTTTGAGGTATATAAGATACCTTAGAAAATACATATTTTATTGGAGGAGCTAAATATGAGCAATATAATGCTTAAAGACAAGGTAGCCGTTATAACAGGCGCCAGCCAGGGCCTGGGCGAAGCGCTTGCCATCCGTCTTTCGGACGAGGGCTGCAAAGTAGTCGTGGCCGATTTGAATTATGAGGGCGCGCAGAATGTAGCAGCGCAGCTTAAGGACGCAATAGCTGTGGCTGTAGACGTAACTAAATATGAAGACTGCGAAGCTATGGCTAAGGCGGCCGTAGATAAATACGGCAGGATTGACATACTTGTAGCCAACGCGGCTATAGTTATGTCGGGAGATATTCTGGAATTCCCTGCGGCCAAGTTTGCAAAGGTTGTAGACGTTAATCTTAACGGCTATTTTAATACCGTTAAAGCGGTTGTTGGCTATATGTATGAGCAGAACAGCGGCTGCATAATACAGATAAACAGCAAATCGGGCAAAAAAGGCTCTTTCAAGAACTGCGCTTACGCCGCTTCCAAGTTCGGCGGAGTGGGTCTTACTCAGTCTCTTGCGCTTGAGTTTGCGCCTCATAATATCCGTGTAAACAGCATTTGTCCCGGAAATCTGCTCAATTCGCCCCTTTGGGTGAACAGCCTGTTTAAGCAGTACGCCGCCAATCAGGGTACTACCGAAGAGAAAATACGCGAAAAGTATCTTTCCCAGGTGCCTCTGGGCAGAAGCTGCGAATACGAGGATGTCGCCAATGTCATGGTGTTCCTTGCCAGCGATATGGCCTCTTATATGACGGGCCAGGCCATAAACGTAACGGGCGGCCAGGAAATGAGATAAAGCAAAATGCTGTACAGGGAATATAAGCCGGAAGACGTGCATCAGATTCTGAAGCTGTTTTATAATACCGTGCATACTGTCAATGCGCTGGACTATTCTGCCGAGCAGCTGGACGCATGGGCGCCCCTTTCGCAGGATGCCGCCGCCTGGAATAAATCGCTGTGTGAAAATTATACTCTTGTGGCCGAACAGGACGGCTTGATTTGCGGCTTTGCCGATTTGGCTCCCGGAGGCTATTTAGACAGATTATATGTGCATTCGGATTTTCAGCGTATGGGCATAGCTTCTCAATTATGCTCCCTGCTTGAAAAAAGGGCGCGCGGGCAGAATGTCAAGGAATTAACCGTTCATGCTTCCATTACTGCCCGGCCGTTTTTTGAAAAGAGGGGCTACGAGCTTATTAAGGAACAGCGTGTGTCCCGCAGAGGGGTGGAAATGACCAATTACGTTATGCGGCTTGTTTTTGCGGACTAGCCTATAAGAATTGAAGTTTTTATTCGGAGATTCTGCGAGGGAAGGACGTAATTAGAAATAACGGCATATATAAGTTGACAACCCCTGGATATTTTACGATTAAAAAACCGCGGAGCTTTTATTAAGCTCTGCGGTTATTTTTTGCTTTAGGCGAATCGTCAAATATATTCAGCTCCAGCCGGTCAAAATCTACCGGTTCGATAAAGCTTTCAGGCAGAAACCGGGTAAGCCGGTATTGCTCCATATCCCTTATATGCTTAGCCTGGATTATGGGATTGGATAAATCCAGCGCATAGCATATTTCGCGCAGCGCTTCGGAAAGCTGTTCTTCAACAGGGGCCTCCGGGTCAATCTCAACGGTATATTGAGCGGTGGGTTTGTTATCTTTAACTGTTTTAGCCCAGATTTTAAGCATATATAAAAAATCCTTTCGTTTTTCTACCCTAAATTGACAAGGGCATATACGGTCAGGACAGGGCTGTTTGAGTGTCC
>ERZ827528.2845-NODE-2845-length-15104-cov-3.053957_pt1 | contig 15104 bp, 8 predicted proteins | sample MGYA00519768_ERZ827528 | MGnify/ENA primary metagenome ERZ827528 (study PRJEB31778, sample SAMEA3449343) | human gut metagenome | biome: human gut; feature: human-associated habitat; material: faeces | place: United Kingdom | collected 2010/2012 ...
ATTGTTGTGGCTCATCCATTTGGCCATGATCGATCCACCGCGGGATACGATACCGGTCACACGCTTCAGTGCTGCCGGTATATGTTCTCTTAAAATGCCTGCATGGATAGTGAAATAATCTACTCCTTGTTCGGCTTGCTCGATCAGGGTTTGTTTGTATACATCCCAATTGAGGTCTTCTATTTTGCCTTTCACTTTTTCGAGAGCCTGGTACATAGGTACGGTACCCAGCGGGACTGGAGTGTTACGCAGGATCGCTTCGCGGGTTTGGTGTATGTCTTTCCCGGTCGAAAGATCCATTACGGTGTCGGCTCCCCATTTGACGGCCCAAAGCGCTTTTTCCACCTCTTCATCGATCGATGAACCCAAGGCCGAGTTTCCGATATTGGCATTGATTTTAACCAAAAATTTATTGCCGATGATCATCGGTTCCGCTTCGGGGTGACGATAGTTTGAGGGAAGGATGGCACGTCCGGCGACAATTTCATCCCGAACCATTTCGGGAGTAATTGCGTCTTTTTCCAGACAGCCCTGACTTTCCCGAATCGCGACGTACTCCATTTCGGGAGTAATAATTCCGTGTTTGGCATACCATAATTGCGTATGAAGTTCGCCGTCTTTTTCCAGCCGGTCTTTGATCCATGCTTCACGGACTTTCGGTAATCCTTTCCCTGTATCTATTTTATATCCGTTATCCGTATAGACACCTGTTGTATCATAAAGGATAACTTTAGTCCCGTTTTGGAGCGTCACTTGCCGCATCCCGACACGAATAGGATGCAATTTTCCTTTTATGTAAATTTTTTCTGCGTTGTTCGATGAGAGATCAAAGATATTGTTATCCATGGCTTAGGTGTTCCACGTGGAACAATATTAGTTGTTAGGTTTGTTTTGTAAGTTAATGTTCCACGTGGAACATTAACTGATTTTCACTTTTGTCTTGTTTGTGCAATTAAATTCTACCTTCCGAAATAGACCAATAGGACATTGATGTCGGCAGGGGAAACCCCCGGTATTCGGGATGCCTGTCCGATGGTCGACGGTTTAATTCGGGTCAGTTTCTGCCGTGCTTCGATTGAGAGCGCCTTCAATGAATTAAAATCGAAATCTGGCCGGATCGAAATATTTTCCAGTCGAACCATCTTGTCTGCGATGTGCCGTTCCCGTTCGATGTATCCATGATACTTGATTCGGATCTCCGCTTCTTCGACAATCTCCTCGGTGCACTGGTTTTGTGTCAGGTACTCCTGTAACCCCGGCAGATGATCGGCCAGCCCATTTAGGGTAACTTTATTGCGTAAGAGGATATCGTAGAGCTTCCGGCCTTGTGTCAGGGGGGTGGAATCGATCGTTTTAAAATACTCCGATAAATCGGCTGGCGTGACACTCTCCCGGCGAAGGAAGGAAATAAGCGATTCTACGGACGATTTTTTTTGCTCCATCGCCCGGTACCTTTTTTCGCTTACAAGGCCGATTTTGTGTCCGATCGGAGTCAGTCTCACGTCGGCATTGTCTTGCCGGAGTAAAATTCTGTATTCGGCTCGGCTCGTGAACATACGATAGGGTTCGTCCACGCCTTTGGTTACTAAATCGTCGATCAACACGCCGATATATGATTCGTCACGGCGGAGCACGAGCGGTTCTTCGTCACGCAGTTTCAATACGGCATTGATTCCTGCTATAAGTCCCTGTGCTCCAGCTTCTTCATATCCGGTTGTGCCGTTTACCTGTCCTGCAAAATAGAGCCCTGAAATCAGTTTGGTTTCGAGCGAGTGATAGAGTTGTGTCGGTGGAAAATAGTCATACTCAATGGCATAACCAGGCCGGTAGATGTGTACATGTTCCAGCCCTTTGATCTTTTGCAATGCGGCGACTTGTACTTGCCAGGGAAGTGAAGATGAAAAACCGTTCAGGTAATATTCGTTCGTATGTTCGCCTTCCGGTTCGAGGAATAATTGGTGCTCGTTTTTTTCCGAAAAGGTGCGGAGTTTATCTTCGATGCTCGGGCAATATCGTGGACCGATTCCTTTGATCGTTCCATTGAAGAGTGGTGAGTCGGCAAAACCGCTCCGCAGCAAATCGTGCACTTCTTGAGACGTGTACACGAGAAAACAGGGTTTTTGCTTGTCAACTGCTTTTGTTTCAGGGATGTATGAGAATTTGCCCGGGTTTTCGTCGCCCGGTTGTTCGTTGAGCTGTGAGAAATCTATCGTACGTGCGTCCAGGCGAGCCGGCGTACCGGTTTTCATGCGGCCGACTTCGAATCCGAGTGCGGCCAGTTGTTCGCTTAGACCGTGTGACGCCGCATCACCGGCGCGCCCTCCTTCGGCCTGCGAGCGGCCGATATGCATCAAGCCGCCCAAGAAGGTTCCGGCGGTAAGGATAACGGCTTTTGCGTTAAATTCGACCCCCATACGGGTCTTAATGCCACGAGCGTGCCCATTGGTGACTAACAGTTCATTTACGCTGTCCTGCCAAAGGTAAAGGTTCGGTATATTTTCGAGCGTTTCGCGCCACAATTCGCTGAAGCGCATCTTGTCGCACTGCGCGCGCGGACTCCACATGGCGGGGCCTTTCGAGCGGTTCAACATGCGGAATTGGATCGTGGAACGGTCGGTAATGATTCCCATGAGGCCGCCCAAGGCATCTATTTCACGGACGATCTGCCCCTTTGCGACTCCGCCTACGGCCGGATTACACGACATCTGTGCGAATTTGGTCATGTCCATTGTCACCAACAGAGTTTGGCAACCCATGGTGGCCGCCGCTGCCGCCGCTTCACATCCGGCATGCCCTCCTCCCACTACAATGATATCGTATTCGAATAACATGTTGTTGTTTATTTGCTATTTAAGCTGTATTGCCCTGAAACGGACGGATATTTTTGCTTAAACAAAATCCGGCCGAGACTTCCTTGTGTTGCCACTCTCGGCCTGCCCTTTTTTCTTTCTATATCAGTTACTGTTTTTCTTGCTTTCAATTTTACTCGCCTTCGTCGTGCGCTTCCCGGATCGCCAGGTATTTATCCTCGAGCGCATGCATGTGCGTCTCTTCTTCAGGCGTTTTGTCTCCATACCCCAACAGGTGCAGCACTCCGTGGATGATTACGCGTGCGAGCTCGTTTTCGAACGGTACGCCGAATGTCTGCGCATTGGCACGCACGGTATCGATGCTGATCATCAGGTCGCCCGAAATAATCTTTTTTTCCGTATCCGTGTAATCGAACGTGATGATGTCAGTATAATAATCGTGCGACAAATATCGCCGGTTGATTTCCAACAGTGCCGTGTCCGAGCAGAAGACTACTGTAATATCTCCGGTGCGATGGCCCTCCGCCTTCGCTGTGCGGCGTATCCAGTCGGTCGTTTTTCTGCGTCCACTGAAGCGGAAAGAGCAATCCTGCGTCTGGTATTGTACGGCCATTCCGGCGTAATTTTTATTAGTTTTTAATAAGCTATAATATTATACTTTATTAATGTATAATATCTGTCTTGTTGTTATTTTTTTGTAATCAGCCGGTTACCTTCTGAGCCATTGTTCCGGGTTCAGGTTTTCTGTTTCCTTCCAGATCTCGAAATGCAGCACGCAGTCATCGCTGTCGTCACTGTTCGAGAGGCGCCCGATCACTTGGTTCAAGGTCACTTTATCCCCCGTTTTCACATTTACGCTGGCCAGGTTCGAGTAAGTGGTCAGGTAGTTACCGTGGCGGATTATGACGGTATTGTTGAGTCCCTGCACGAAGACAATCTGGGTGATATCGCCCTCGAATACCGCACGTACTTCCGCGCCGCTTCCCGAAGCGATATTGACGCCCTTGTTGTTTACCATCAAACCTTTCTGTGTGGCGTGCGGATGGACGCCGTAGCGGTCTACGATCACGCCTCCGCGGACGGGATAGGGCAGCAGGCCTTTGTTTTGGTCGAACCGTCCCGACAGGTTCGCGATGTATTCCTCCTGCGCGGCCGATTTCGGAGTCGCGCGGTTTTTACGCGCCTCTTCGGCTATAATCGCCTGAATACGCTGTTGCAGTTTGTTGATCTGGCTCTGTTTTTTGCGGATTTCCGACGACAGTTTACCCGATTTCGTATTGATTTCGGACAGGGATGATTGGTACTGCTTTTCATCTTTGCCTAACGAGGAGACCTCTTGTGTACGCGTGTCGCGGACTTTGGTCAGTTCCGCTTTCCTGTTTTCGAGCTCTCCGATCTGTACGTGAAGCGAATCGGCTACGGATTTAATCTGTTCGGCTTTCTGCTGGCGCATGCGGTTGTAGCGGCGCATGTAGGAGATACGTCGCGTGGCGTCGTTGAAATCCTTCGAAGCGAACAGAAAGACGAGAAAATTGTTCAGTTTGTAGTTCTTGTAGGCAGCATAAACCATATCCGCGTACTCTTTCCGCAATTGGGTCAATTCGTTCTGCATCGCGTGAACGGTGTCGTTTTTGGTGCCGATATCGCCGTTGATCACCTGGGTTTGTTTTTCGAGGTTCGCGATGATCTGCTTACGGTTGCGAATACGGTTCTGGATCAGTTTGAGTTGGTTTTGGGTTACCTGCTTATCTTTTTTTGTTTTGGCCAGCAGTTCGTTTGTGGCGCGAATCTCCTCTTCGGCCCTGCGGATTTCGTCACGCAGCGCATCGAGGCTTTGGTTTTGCGCCGCGAGGTTCAGTGCGCAAAAGAGCGCTGCGAGAATTAACAGCAAACGGGGTCGGTTCATTTTGTCTCTACCTGTTTAAGTCGTTTGTCTATCTCTTCTGAATCGTATCCCTTCTCCCGGGCCTTTTCCCAGTAAAAAACGGCCATGAAGTTATCTTTCAGCGCATAGAGGATGTCCCCGTAATGCAGGAACAATTCGTCGCTGCCGCTTTGGTCCAGAGCAAGGGCCTGCTGCATGAGCGTTTTGGCCTCTTCGTACCGCCCCAGTTTAAAAAGCACCCAGGCCCGCGTGTCGAGGTAGGTCGGGTTGTTTGGCGACAGTTCACAGGCTTTTTCAGACATTTTATCGGCCAGCGACAGTTTTTCGTCTTTTTCGCTCAGGTAATAGCTGTAATTGTTGAGAATCATAGAATTGTCCGGATCGTACTTCAGCCCCTTGCGGTAATAGCCGTAAGCGCCCGGACCGTCTTCCATTTTCTGCCTGTTGTCGCCCAATGTTCCGTAAATCACACTTCGCAGCGAATCGGTACGGGTCAGTTTCAATGCCTTGAGAAACTCCTTTTCCGCACCGGCATAATCTTCCATGAAGTAGAACATGCCGAATCCTTTGCGCAGGTAAAATTCGGGATCGGACGGGAATTTTTCGAGCGCCAGTGCGGTGTATTTGGCTACCGAATCAGGATGTTTGAGGTATGACTCCATGTCGAGAATCTCGGTAAATACCTCCCGTTGCGGTGCCGAGTCGGTGACATGGGATTTGTAGAGTTGCAGCGCACCTTCGAGATTGCCCGATGAAATCAGGTGGTTGCCGTACAGTTGCGTGATGCGAAAATCGTTCGGGTTTTTGATTGCCAGATCCGAGATCAGGTTGTTGATCTGGAAAAAATTGGCGCGGTAGAAATCTTTCGAAGAGGTGATCTCTTTGAAGAAATCTATCTTCGTCTCGAGCGGAATGTCGCTGGCTTCGAATAGCTGGCGGGCTGTCGAGAGGAAATTCACGTCGTCGCCCCGGCGTTTGTAAAATTCGTTCAGCGAGACCAATACCTGTGTATTGTTGGGGCTGAGCGTCCGGGCCTGCTTGTAGGCGTCCAGCGCCAGCGAGTCGCGTCCTATCGCCGCATAGGTTTCGGCCAGTGCGACGAAATTCGAGGCATCGTACGGGAAGTTTGCCGTCAGTTCCTTGGCTTCCCGGAGCGCTTTATCGTACAGTTTTACATTGATCAACAACTGCCGTTTGTAGCCTGACACTCCTTCGATGATCCCGAAACGGGTTTCGGCCGTGTCGAGTACCGAGATGGCCGAAAAAGGCTGTCCCTGCTGTTCGTACAAAGCTGCGAGGCGTACGTAGTTATCGGGATTGCCCGGTGCGAGTTTCAGCAGTTTGTTGTAAACCCGCAGCGCTGAATCGTAAGCTTTCGTTCCCAGATAGAGCTGTCCGAGTTGGGTGAGATACCACGTATTCGCCGAATCGAGCCGCAAAGCGTTGCGGCTGTAAGGAATTGCCTGTTGGGGTGTTTGGGCAAACAGGTTGGCCAACTCGTAATAGGTCGGTGCGTGCAGCGAATCCAGTTTGAGCACCTCGCCGAACAGTGCGGCGCTGCGACGGGGATCACCGTGCATCAGGCTGTTTTTGAGTCCTTCCGTATAGAGGAAAGTGGCCCGTTCCGGTGTCGGATAGTATTTGGCGGCACGCACGGCCGGATCTGCCGCAGCCCCCCGCGACCCTCCGTGCGAAACGACGGAGCAGGAGAGGAGAACGGTGGCCGTAACGGCGATATAGAACAAGTTGCTTCCCTTCATAGGCTTGGATCGGTGGGGGATTAGATCACCGAATCGAACTGGCGCAGGAACCTGACGTCGTTTTCAAAATAGAGGCGCAGGTCTTTCACTCCGAATTTCAGCATCGCGATCCGTTCAACTCCCATGCCGAATGCGAAGCCGGAATATTTTTCCGGATCGATACCCGATGCCTCGAGTACATTGGGGTCTACCATTCCACAGCCCATGATTTCGAGCCATCCGGTGTGCTTGCAGACGTTGCATCCCTTGCCCCCGCAGAGGTTGCAGGAGACGTCTACTTCGGCCGACGGTTCGGTGAACGGGAAATAGGAGGGGCGCATACGGATCCGGCTCTTCTCGCCGAACATCTCTTTGGCAAAGTAGAGGATGCTCTGCTTCATGTCTGCGAACGAGACATTTTCGTCGACGTAGAGTCCTTCGACCTGATGGAAAATGCAGTGCGCGCGGTACGAGATAGCCTCGTTGCGGAACACGCGGCCCGGGCAAATCACGCGAATGGGCGGTTTCTGGTGCTCCATCGTGCGGACCTGAATCGAACTGGTGTGCGTGCGCAGCAGGATATCGGGGTTCTTTTCGATGAAGAAGGTATCCTGCATGTCGCGGGCCGGATGTTCGGGCGGAAAGTTCAGGGCCGAGAAAACATGCCAGTCGTCCTCGATTTCAGGGCCTTCGGCCACCGTGTAACCCAGGCGCGCAAAAATGCTGACGATCTCGTTTTTGACCAATGAGATCGGATGGCGGCTGCCGACAGGATCGTTGCAGCCCGGGCGGCTCATGTCGATCCATGCACCGCTGTCGGCGGTGTTGTTCTCGCTGTTTTCGAGTTCGGTTTTCAGGGCATTGATCTTTTCGATCGCACGGGTCTTCAGCGTATTGATTTTCTGACCCAGTTCCCGTTTCATTTCGGGGGCCACGGTTTTGAATTCGTCCAGGATGTCGTTGAGCTGACCCTTACGGCCGAGCAGCCGCACGCGGAACTCTTCGATCTCCGCCGCAGCCTGCGGTTTGAACTCTTCAACCCGTTTGAGCAGGTCGTTTATTTTCTCAATCATCTTTATTGTTGGCTGTTTTTTCGCTATATTTACACGTTATAGTAAAAGAATTCCGATCTTTGAACGTTTTCAATAGACGGACACCCTTCAGGCCGGTGCGATACGGATCGTAAACCTTAACCGTTCGGGGTTATTTAACAGACAAAGTTAAGAATTTATTTTGAAGATGACCCACCTCAGAGGCATAATTACGCTGATCCTGCTGCTCTCGGCCACGCTGGCATCGGCCCAGCGCGTGGGACTCGTGCTGAGCGGCGGGGGCGCCAAAGGGCTTTACCACATCGGCGTGATCAAAGCTTTGGAAGAGAACGGCATTCCGATCGATTACGTGTCGGGTACCTCGATGGGTGCGATTATCGCGGGCCTGTATGCTATCGGTTATACTCCGGAGCAGATGGCGGAAATTTTCGAATCGAACCAGATCAAATACTGGATGTCCGGCAAGATCGAGGACAAATATATCTATTATTTCAAACAGCGCCGGCCCAATGCCGCGATGATTACGCTGCGGATCGATTTCCGCAATCCCCAGCGGATAGCGAAATTGCAGCTCCCGACGAGCTTGATTCAGTCGAACACACTCGATCTGGCTTTCGTCGAATTTTTCTCGGGACCCTCGGCCCAGTGCGGCGGTGACTTCGACAAGCTTTTCGTTCCGTTCCGCTGCATCGCTACCGACGCGGCCGCACGCAAAGAGGTGGTTTACCGCGGGGGGGATCTCGGCAAAGCGATCCGCGCGTCGATGACCATTCCGCTCGTATTCCGCCCGATCAAACAGGATTCCACGCTACTTTACGACGGCGGCATCTACAACAACTTCCCGTGGCAGGTGTTGCAGGAGGATTTCAAGCCGGATATCCTCATCGGCAGCAAATGTGTCGAAGGCAACTCCAAACCCAAGGAAGACAACCCGATGGAGCAGATCCTCGCGCTGACGATGATGCATACCGATTATGACCTTCCTTCGGACGAAGACATTCTGATAGACCATACGTTCGACGATGTGACGACGCTCGATTTCAGTAAAGCGGCTTATGTGATCGACCGGGGCTATCAGGACGCGATGGCTAAAATGCCGCAGATTCTCGAGCGTGTCGTGCGCCGGGCCGACACTACAGAACTGGACCTGCGCCGGGCGGCTTACCGCATGTCGTTGCCGAAATTGGTGTTCGACAAGTACGAAATCAGCGGGATGGGCAAGAAGCAGACGCAGTACATGAAGCGGATTTTGCAGCTCGACAAAAAACTCGAAGAGCAGAAGTTGTTCGATTTCGACCAGTTCCGTTCCGAATATTTCAAAATGCTATCCGAAGGCGAAATTGAGGGCGATTTCCCTGACGTCGCTTACAACGACACGACCAAATCGTTTCAGTTGGATCTGCACCTGCGCACCAAACCGAGCCTCAAGCTGATGTTCGGCGGTAATATCTCTTCCACGTCGATGAACCAGGCTTATGTGGGAGTAGAGTACCGGCGGCTCGGACGCAACATGCATACCTACAATTTCGACGGTTATTTCAGCGCGCTTTACTCTTCGGTCTTCGTCGGGGGACGGAACGACTTTTTCTGGAAAATTCCCTTTGCGGTCGATTACGGATTTTATTACAACTACTACAACTTTTTCAAGAGCGACTTCGGGATGCTCTCCAAGCATAACGACCTGAGTTTCGCCAAGCAGGGCGACCTGCACCTGACCGCCGGGCTGAGCATGCCGACCGACCGTTTCCAGGCTTTCTCGATGCGTTTCAACATTGGCCGGGAAAATTTCCGCTATTTCCAGAGCACCGGTCATTCGGACGACGATGTGATGGACCAGAGCCGGTTTCCGTTCCTGGGCGTCAAACTCGAACTGGCCCGCAACAATCTCAATTACCTGATGTATCCCACACGCGGACTCAGGCAGTCGATCTCGGCGATCTATGTCAGCGGATTGGAATACTATACCCCCGGCACGTTTGCACCTACGGCGGATCGCGTCGAGGAGAACCGCTACTGGTTCGGGGCCCGGTTTACACGCGAGCAGTACTTCCGCATTGCGAAGTGGTTTTCACTCGGCTACCTGGTCGACGGGGTGATTACGACTCATCCGTCGTTCTCGAACGAATATGCGACGAACATCTCTTCGCCCGCCTTCCAGCCGACGCCGCACAGCCGGCTGGTTTACCTGAAGGATTTCCGCAGCAAGTCGTTTATCGGCGGCGGAATCATCCCGACGTTCGAATTCGGACCGAGGTTCTATTTGAAAAACAGCGTTTATGCGTTTTTGCCGGAAGATGCGAACAAAAGTACGGCCGACGTGCGCAAGCGGTTACGCTACATTTTCAATTCATCGCTGGTGTACCAGACGCATATCGGCCCGATCAGCCTGACCCTGTCGAAATATGATGCGACGACGAGCCACAACTGGTTCCTTACCTTTAATTTCGGCTTTATGTTGTTCAACGGAGGCGGCCTATTCTATTGATCTGAAAAGGATCGGGAAAATGCGACCGATTTCCCGATCAATATCAAATTGGTTTCAAGGCGTGAAACACCTGTTCCGGAGGCAATTTTTATCTGGGGACTGTAGGATTTTCTGATGAAGGGATTCCCTGTGCGGATGGCTGCCGGGCGGTCCTGGTTTGTTATTTTGCGAAAAAAACGCTATTTTTGCACTCACAAAAAAAATTACACAGATGGCAACAACAGCAGATATTAAAATCGGAATGTGCATCGAATTCAACGGTAAGACCATGCAGATCGTTGATTTCCAGCATGTAAAACCGGGCAAGGGGCCTGCATTCGTCCGTACGAAACTCAAGAACCTGGAAAACGGCCGTACGATTGACAATACCTTCACGGCAGGGGTTGCCATCGAACCGGTTCGCGTAGAACGCCGTCCTTACCAATACCTGTACGAAGACGATATGGGTTGCAATTTCATGCACACCGAGACGTTCGAGCAGATTATAATCAACCGCGACCTGATTGATAACTCCGACCTGATGAAAGAGGGCCAGGTAGTGGAAGTGATGTTCCACACCGAAAAAGAGACCGTACTCTCTGCAGAGTTGCCGCCGATCATTGACATGGAGGTGACTTATACCGAACCGGGTGTCAAAGGCGATACCGCTTCGACCAACTCGCTGAAACCCGCTACGGTCGAGACCGGTGCTACGATCAAGGTTCCGCTGTTCATCCAGACCGGCGAGAAAATCCGCGTCGATACCCGCACGCGTGAATATTACGAGCGCATCAAATAATTACCTTTCATAAAATCTATACCGGAGCCGCTCCCCAAAGGGAGCGGCTTTTTTGTGTTGCCGTACAGCCCTATGGCGGGTATCTTTCCGGCGAGCGTACTATTTGTCTGTTGCCGGACGTTTTTAAACGGATCGGGGAGGGATTATTTGCGGCGGTCTCGAGCCGGGACAACCGGTTGGGGATCGTCGAAATCGACTGGGGGAAGCTTGCTCATCAGCGAGCGCACCTGTGCCGCACGGCGTACGACATAAGACGAAGGTGCGGCGATTTTCATCCGGATCGGATTGGGCAGCACCGAGGCGATCATCGATGCCTCGTGGCGGTTGAGGTGCTCGGCCGTTTTGCCGTAGACCTGCCGTGCGGGAGCTTCGACGCCGTACATGTTCTCACCCGTTTCGATCACATTAAGGTAGACTTCCATGATACGCCGCTTGTCCCAGAAAGTCTCGATCAGGAAGGTATAATAGGCTTCGACTGCTTTGCGCGTCCAGGTACGCGACGGGAGGCAAAAAACGTTCTTTGCGGTTTGTTGCGATATGGTGCTGCCTCCGCGGATGCGGCCCCCTTCGCGGTTCTCGTCGAGCGCCTTGTTGATGGCGTCCCAGTCGAAACCGCGGTGGGTGAGGAAATTGTTGTCTTCGGTGGCGATCACTGCCCGTACCATCGAGAGGTTGATGCGGTGCAGCGGCACCCAGTTCGATTGCACGGAGAGCCCCTTGTCCGGGAAGTTTTCTACCAGGCGGAGCACCTTGAGCGGAGTCACAGTGACGGGTATCACCCTGGCGATGAGCACAGAACTCACCGAGAGCGTGAAGAAGAAGATCGCCAAATATACAAGCAGCCGTCCGAGGTATCGCATTTGGGTATTTTTCGTTTTGCGGATCGCGCGGGTTTCTGGCCGGAGGCCCGGCGCTTCCGGTTACAAAAATAGCGGTAAAATGGATACGATAGCTTCTAAAATGGGTTTTCCGGGTAAAATTAATGCCGTTTATTTTGAGACGGTTTAAAATAATAGAAGTATATTTGCACGGATTATGCTTTCCGTAATCTGTTTTTTAACGCCGACAAAACACATATTGACATAATAGTTTATTGTAAGATGGCACAGAAAAAATTTATTACTTGTGACGGTAACTATGCAGCGGCACACATCGCGTATATGTTCAGCGAGGTGGCTGCTATTTACCCCATCACGCCGTCGTCGACGATGGCCGAATTGGTGGACGAATGGGCTGCACAAGGCCGTAAGAACATCTTCGGCGAAACGGTCAAAGTGGTCGAGATGCAGTCCGAGGCGGGCGCAGCCGGTGCAGTGCACGGTTCGCTGCAGAGCGGCGCGCTGACTTCGACGTTCACCGCTTCGCAGGGGTTGCTGCTGATGATCCCCAACATGTACAAAATCGCCGGTGAACTGCTCCCGGGCGTGTTCCATGTTTCGGCCCGCGCCCTGGCTGCGCAGAGCCTTTCGATCTTCGGCGACCATCAGGACGTTATGGCAACCCGCCAGACGGGCTTTGCGATGCTGGCTACCAGCAGCGTGCAGGAGGTGATGGACCTGGCCGGACTGGCCCATATCCTGTCGATCAAATCCCGCGTGCCGTTCATGCATTTCTTCGACGGTTTCCGTACGTCGCACGAGATCCAGAAGATCGAGCTGATCGACGACGAGGCACTCAAAGGATTGCTCGACCAAAAGGCACTCGCCGAGTTCCGCCAGCGTGCGCTGAATCCCGAGCACCCCGTTACGCGCGGTACGGCCCAGAATCCCGACATCTATTTCCAGTCGCGTGAGGCCGCCAACCGTTTCTACGATGCGATTCCCGACATGACCGCCGAGGCGATGGTCCAGATCAGCAAAATTACCGGCCGCGAGTACAAGCCGTTCGTTTACTATGGCGATCCCGATGCCGAGAATATCATCATCGCGATGGGTTCGGTGACCGAGACGATCAAGGAGACGGTCGATTACCTGCGTGCCAAAGGCGAGAAAGTGGGCGTTATCACCGTACACCTGTACCGTCCCTTCTCGGCTAAATACCTGCTGAACGTGCTGCCGAAAAGCGTGAAACGTATCTGCGTGCTCGACCGCACGAAGGAACCGGGCGCGAACGGCGATCCGCTGTACCTCGACGTGAAAGATATTTTCTACGGTCAGCCCGGCGCCCCGATGATTATCGGCGGTCGCTACGGCCTCTCGTCGAAAGACACCACTCCGGCGCAAATGCTTGCCGTGTTCAACAACTTGAAAGCCAATGAACCGAAAAATCAGTTCACGGTCGGCATCGTCGATGATGTGACTTTCAAGTCGCTGCCTGTGGGCGAGGAGATCAGTCTGGCCAAACCGGGTACGTTCGAGGCGCTGTTCTTCGGATTGGGTGCTGACGGTACGGTGGGTGCAAACAAAAACTCGATCAAAATTATCGGCGGTTCGACCGATAAATATTGCCAGGCCTACTTCTCTTACGACTCAAAGAAATCGGGCGGTTACACTTCATCGCACCTGCGCTTCGGCGACAAACCGATCACGTCGCCTTACCTGGTCACTACCCCCGACTTCGTAGCCTGCCACGTACCTTCGTACGTCGATAAATACGATGTGCTCAAAGGACTGAAAAAAGGCGGTTCGTTCCTGCTCAACAGCATCCACGATGCCGAGACGACCAAGGAGACGCTGCCCGACCACATGAAGAAATACCTGGCCGAGAACCAGATCAACTTCTACATCATCAACGCGACGAAGATCGCGATGGACCTCGGACTGGGCAGCCGCACGAACACGATTATGCAGAGTGCCTTCTTCAAGATCGCGAACGTGATTCCGTTCGACAAAGCCGTCGAGGAGATGAAGAAAGCGATCTACAAGACTTACGGCAAAAAAGGCGAGGAGATCGTAAGCATGAACTACGCCGCTGTCGATAAGGGCGGTGCAGAAGTGCACAAGGTGGAAGTTCCTGCAGAATGGGCCGACATTACGGTCAAGGAGAACGGGGCCGCTGCCGACGATGTTCCCGAATTCATTTCGAAAGTCGTTCGTCCGATCAACGCCCTTAAGGGCGACGATCTGCCGGTGAGCGCATTCCTCGGCCGCGAAGACGGTACGTGGGATGCCGGGACCGCTGCTTACGAGAAGCGTGGTATCGCCGTGAACGTTCCGCAGTGGTTGAGCGAGAACTGTATCCAGTGTAATCAGTGCGCCTATGTCTGCCCGCACGCTGTGATCCGTCCGTTCCTGCTGACCGACGAAGAGGTTGCCGCCGCTCCCGAGGGCATGACGACCCTGCAGGGTGTCGGTGCGACGAAGGCTTACAAGTTCCGGATCCAGATCAGCCCGCTGGACTGCACCGGCTGCAGCAACTGCGCCGATGTCTGTCCGGCTCCGACCAAGGCTCTGGTGATGAAGCCGCTCGAATCGCAGCTCGACCAGGAGAAATACTGGGATTACCTGACCAAACACGTGGGTTACAAGGATACCGTGGTCGACAAGACCAAGACTGTGAAAAACAGCCAGTTCGCACAGCCGCTCTTCGAGTTCTCGGGTGCTTGTGCCGGTTGCGGCGAGACGCCTTACATCAAACTGATCACGCAGATGTTCGGAGACCGGATGATGGTTGCCAACGCTACGGGTTGTTCGTCGATCTACGGCGGTTCGGCACCTTCGACTCCTTACACGACCAACAGCAAGGGTCAGGGTCCGGCATGGGCCAATTCGCTGTTTGAGGACAATGCCGAGTTCGGCCTGGGTATGCACCTTGGTGTGGAGAAACTGCGCGAGCGCGTGGCCCTGAAGATGCAGGACGCCATCGCCAACTGCAGTTGCTGCTCGGCTGAGCTGAAGGCTGCGATGCAGGAGTGGATTGACGGCAAAGACAGCAGCGCGCTGAGTGCCGCAGCCAGCGAGAAACTCATTCCGATGATGGAGGCCTGCGGCTGCGATACCTGCAAGGAGATCCTCGAGTGGAAACAGTATTTCGTGAAAAAATCGCAGTGGATCATCGGCGGCGACGGTTGGGGTTATGATATCGGATTCGGCGGCGTGGACCATGTGCTCGCTTCGGGTGCCGACGTCAATATCCTGATCCTCGACACCGAAGTTTATTCGAATACGGGCGGACAGTCGTCGAAGGCCACCCCGGTGGGCGCCATCGCGAAATTCGCTTCTTCGGGTAAGCGTATCCGCAAAAAGGATATGGGAGCCATTGCGATGACCTACGGTTACATTTATGTGGCGCAGGTTTCGATCGGAGCCAACCAGAACCAGTATTTCCAGGCGATCAAGGAGGCCGAGGCTTATCCCGGCCCGTCCCTGATCATCGCTTACGCACCGTGTATCAACCACGGCATCAAGGGCGGCATG
>ERZ827528.2846-NODE-2846-length-15099-cov-10.160596_pt1 | contig 15099 bp, 9 predicted proteins | sample MGYA00519768_ERZ827528 | MGnify/ENA primary metagenome ERZ827528 (study PRJEB31778, sample SAMEA3449343) | human gut metagenome | biome: human gut; feature: human-associated habitat; material: faeces | place: United Kingdom | collected 2010/2012 ...
CCCGCCAATGGCGGGCGTTTTATGCGCGCAGCGGCCTGCAAGCCCCCAATTAAAACAAAGGAGCGGCTTTGCCGCTCCTTTGTTTTAAAGTTTCGTGATAACCGGTAAAACCATCGGGCTTCTCTTCGTCGCCTTAAAAAGATAGTTGCTCACCGCGCTGCGGATCGCGCCCTTGAGTTCGTTCAGGTCGCGCCCGCGCTTGCCGCGGTAGGCCTCCGCCGTGGACATCGTGAGGTTTCTGAGGTCCTGCAGCAGCTCCTCGGAATCCTTGACGTAGATAAAGCCGCGCGTGATGATCTCCGGCTCGGCCAGAAGGTCGCCGTTCTGCGCGGAGATCGGCAGCACGACGACGACCATGCCGTCTTCCGCCAGATGCTTGCGGTCGCGCAGCACGACCGCGCCGACGTCGCCGACGCCATAGCCGTCGACAAACACCTCGCCCGCGGGCGCATAACCGGGCACGCACTTCATCGAGCGCGCGCCGATCTCGACGGCGTCGCCGTTGTCGCAAATCACAATATTCTTGCGGTCCATGCCCATCTGGAGAGCGAGATCCTTGTGCAGCTGGAGCATGCGCTGCTCGCCGTGCACGGGGATGAAATACTTGGGCTTTGTCAGCGCGTGGATGATCTTGAGCTCCTCCTGGCACGCATGGCCCGAAACGTGCAGCATGTCCGCGCGGTCGTAGATGACCTCAACGCCCTTGCGGAAGAGCTCGTTGATGACACGCGAAACGGTGTTCTCGTTGCCGGGGATGGCGCTCGCCGAAATGATGACGCGGTCGCCGGGGCCGACCTCGATCTGCTTGTGCTGGGAGAACGCCATGCGGTACAGGGCGGACATCTCCTCGCCCTGCGAGCCGGTGGTGACGATGACCTGCTTTTCCAGCGGCATCGACTTGATCTTGTTGATGTCGACCACGGTGTTTTTCGGCGGCTTCATGTAGCCGAGGTCCATGGCGACCTTTGTCACGTTTTCCATGCTGCGGCCCGTGACGGCGACCTTGCGCCCGCACTCCGCCGCGGCGTCCATGATCTGCTGGATGCGGTGGACGTTGGAGGCGAACGTCGTGACGATGATGCGCTGCTTGCAGCCCTGGAACAGGCGGTTAAAGGTCCTGCCCACCGTGCGCTCACTCATCGTGTAGCCCGGGCGCTCGACGTTCGTCGAATCCGCGAGCAGCGCCAAAACGCCCTGCTTGCCAAGCTCGCCGAAGCGGGCAAGGTCGATGACCTCGCCGTCGATGGGCGTCGAGTCGATCTTGAAGTCGCCCGTGTGGACAACGGTGCCAAGTCCTGTGTGGATGGCGAACGCGACAGAGTCCGCGATGGAGTGGTTCACGTGGATGAACTCCACGCTGAATTTGCCGGCCTTGACGGTCATGCCGCTTTCCACCGTGACGATCTTCGTCGATTTGAGAAGGCCGTGCTCTTCGAGCTTTAAGCGGATGAGTCCCGCGGTCAGGCGCGTGCAGTAGATGGGAATATTCACCTTTTTGAGGATGTAGGGCACGGCGCCGATGTGGTCCTCGTGCCCGTGGGTGATGAACATGCCGCGGATGCGGTTCTTGTGCTTGACAAGATAGCTCACGTCGGGGATGACGCAGTCGATGCCGTACATGTCGTCGCCGGGGAAGGCCATGCCGCAGTCGACCACGATGATCTCGCCGCCGTATTCGTAAACGGTCATATTCTTGCCGATCTCATTGAGACCGCCGAGAGGGATGATTTTTAACTGTTCAGCCAATGCTGGTTCAACTCCTTTTGATTCGTTCGTTGCAAAAACGATAGATTTGTTTTGATTTTGTCATGTGCGTCCGGGCCAAAAAGCGCAAAGCATTGGAGACGTCCGTACTCTCACTTCGCCCTGCTTCACGAAGCGATCGCACCTGCGGCGCCTTTTGGATCCCTATGGACTTTCTATGAGAACCGCGAAAATGCGGTCAAAACCCGTTGTCGCGGGGGCTCTTGCGCGTATTTTTCCAGCGCGGCCATCCGCTATTACGGGATAGTATAGCACGTTTTCCACCAAAAGTATACCACATTTTTTGTCGACGCCGAAAAATAAAATATTGATATTGTATCCGCCTGCCCCGCCGTGTTATAATGAAATGGATTATTCCCGCGGTTTGCCGCAGTAATGTCGATCATAACAGGAGGGCAGCTTCATTATGCGGAACAAAAAGATCAGCAAACTGGTAGACCCCAGCTTCCGGCTCTACTTTCTTGTCGGCTTTCTCTTTGCCGCCGTCACGGTGCGCGTGAGCATCCCGCTCGCGATCTGCGAGGCTGCGGCGATGGCGTTTCTCTGGTGGTACTTCCGCCACACGGCGCAGAAGCGCCGCGAGGGCATCCGCCAGTACATCGACGACGTGACCGACGACATGACCACCGCCGACAAGGCCTCGATGCTCTCGGCCCCGTTCGCGATGATGGTCTTCCGCCCCGACACGCAGGAGATCCTGTGGAGCAACGACAGCTTCATGCAGCTCACTGGCGTGCGCGAGGATATCTTTGACAACCGCATCGACGATATTCTCCCCGATTTTCCGACACACTGGCTGCTCGAGGGTAAAAGCGAGTGCCCCGAAACGGTGGTGATGGGCGGGCGCCACTTCCGCGTGTTCGGCAATCTGAGCCATCCCTCCTCCCGCCGCGGCGGACAGAGCCTTCTTGCCACAACGTACTGGACGGACGTGACCGAGCAGGACTCGCTGCGCGAGGAGAACGAGAGCCGCCGCCCCATCGTCTCGGTCATCGTGATCGACAACTACGAAGAGCTGATGAAGGCTGGCAGCGAGGCGTCGCGCAGCGCGGTGCTCGCCGCCATCGACGAAAAGATCAGCACATGGCTCAAGGATTCGCACAGCCTGCTGCGCAAATTCGATCGTAACCGCTACGTGCTCGTCACGACCGAGCAGGAGTATCAAAAGCTGCTTGAGGGTAAATTCTCCGTGCTCGACGCGGTGCGAAGCGTCGTCACTGAAGACGGCGTCGCCGCAACGCTCTCGATCGGCGTGGGCAAGGACGTGGATGACTACGAAACGCTCTATCAGAACGCCATGCTCTCGATCGAAATGGCGCTCTCGCGCGGCGGCGACCAGGTCGTCGTGCGCAACCGCCTTGACTTTGAATTCTACGGCGGCAAGGCCAAGTCCCCCGAAAAGCGCACGAAGGTCAAATCCCGCGTGATGGCCAACGCCCTCGGCGAGCTCATTTCCGACGCAGGCCAGATCTTCGTCATGGGCCACGCGCACGCGGACATGGATGTGGTCGGCGCAGCGGCCGGCATCTGCTGCATCGCGCGCAAGCGCGGCAAAAAGGCGCAGATCGTCATCGACATGGAGGACAACGTCGCAAAGCCGCTGCTCAGTAAGCTTGCGGCTCTTCCGGAATACAAGGACGCCTTTATCTCCGGCAACGACGCGTTCATCTCCGCCCAGCCGGGCGCGCTGCTCGTCGTGGTGGACACGAACCGCCCCGACTTTGTCGAATCCGAGCAGCTGCTTGATGCGTGCAACCGCGTGGCGGTCATCGACCACCACAGAAGAGCCGCGAATTATATCGAATCCGCCGCGCTCAACTTCCACGAGCCCTACGCCTCGAGCGCGTCCGAGCTCGTGACGGAGCTTTTGCAATACCTCGCCGACCCGACCGATTTACTTCGCGCGGAGTCCGAGGCGCTGCTCGCGGGCATCGTGCTCGACACGAAGAACTTCACGATGCGCACCGGCGGGCGCACGTTTGAGGCCGCCGCGTTCCTGCGCCGCGCGGGCGCGGACACGTCGGACGTACAGCGACTCTTCCAGAGCGACCTTGCCGGCATGGTCGAGCGCTATGACATCATCCGTCACGCCGAGCTCGTGCACGGCGACATCGCCGTGGCCGCGGTTGAAAAGGAGATCGACCGCGTGACCGCCGCCAAGGCGGCCGACGAGCTTTTGACGCTCTCCGGCATTCACGCCTCGTTCGTGCTGTTCAAGAACGGCACGGGCGTGAACCTCTCAGCGAGATCGCTCGGTGAGATCAACGTGCAGTTCATCATGGAAAAGCTCGGCGGCGGCGGCAATTCGACCACCGCGGGCGGCCAGGTAAACGACGCCACCGTGGACGAGGTGCGCGAGCGTCTGCTCGCCGCCATCGACGAATATATGGAAGAGTGACGCTCTTCCCCACAACGTAAATCACCCCACAAGGAGGAAACAGATATGAAAGTCATTTTAACGCAGGATGTGAGAGGTCAGGGCAAAAAGGGCCAGCTCATCGACGCAGCCGAGGGCTATGCAAGAAACTTCCTGCTGCCCCGCAAGCTCGCCGTGCTCGCCACGGCTGACGCCATCAACACCATGAACCTGAAGGAAAAGGCCCGCCGCGCCGAGGAGGCCGCGAACCGTCAGGCCGCCGTCGAAATGGGCGGCAAGCTCAAGAACGTGACCGTCAAGCTCACGGCCAAGGGCGGCAAGGAGGGCAAGCTCTTCGGTGCTATCACGAGCAAGGAAATTTCCGAGGGCCTTGCGAGCCAGTTCCAGCTCGACGTGCCCAAGCAGAAGATCGTGCTCGACGAGCCCATCAAGGCCTTCGGCACCTACGAGGTCAAGGCCAAGCTCGGCTACGAAGTGAGCGCCAGGTTCTCCGTCAGCGTGAGCGAGGAGTAAGGCGCAAGATTACGCAATTAAGGAGGTCTTCTCGTGGAAGATATCTTCTACCGGCAGATGCCTCATTCGCTCGAGGCCGAGCAGTCCGTGCTCGGCTCGATGCTCATCGACGCAAACTGCGTCAAAGACGTGATGGAGCAGCTCCGTCCCGATGATTTTTACTTAAAGCAGAACCGCGAGATCTTCGAAACGATCTACTCCATGTTCGTCTACTCCAAGCCCATCGACGGCGTGACCGTCGCGGGCGAGATGGAGAAAAACGGCACCTATGAGGAAAGCACGACGCGCCCGTACCTCGCCCAACTGATGGACGTGACGCCCACGAGCGCAAACGTGATGGAATACGTCGGCATCGTACGCGACAAGGCGCTGCTGCGCGCGCTCTATACCGTGGCGGGGGAAATTTCCACCATGGTGCAGGACGGCACAGGCGGCGCGTCCAGCGTGCTCGACGCGGCGGAGCAGAAAATTTACGCCGTGCGCCGCGGGCGCAGCGCGCAGAGCATGGCGAGCATCGGGGTTGTTTTGCAGGGCGTTCTCGACCATTTGAGCGAGCTGAGCGCCAACGGCGGCAAAACGCTGCCCGGCCTCCCCACGGGCTTTGGCGTACTGGACGACAAGATGAATGGTCTCAACAGATCGGACCTTGTGCTGCTGGCCGCACGTCCCGGTATGGGTAAAACGAGTATGGCGCTGAACCTTGCGCTGAATGTCGCGCGCTCAAGCGGGCAGGCCGTGGCCGTGTTCTCGCTCGAAATGTCGCGCGAGCAGCTCGTGACGCGTATCTTATCGAATCAGGCGACGGTCGAGAACCAGCGTCTCGTGACGGGCAACCTGCGTGAGCAGGACTGGGTCAACATCGCAAACGCCGCATCTGTCCTCTCGGGGCTTGACATTCTCATTGACGACAATCCGCTGCTCACCGTTGCGGACATGAACGCCAAGTGCCGCCGTATCGACAATTTAGGTTTGGTAGTCATCGACTACTTGCAATTGATGGCGTCCTCCGGCACGAAGGGCTACAGCGGCGAGAGCCGCCAGCAGGTGGTCAGCGATATTTCCCGTATGCTCAAGATCATGGCAAAGGAGCTTCAGGTTCCCGTGCTGTGTCTTTCCCAGCTCTCGCGTGCGAACGAAAAGCGCGAGGATAAGCGCCCCATGCTCTCCGACCTTCGTGAATCGGGTGCCATCGAGCAGGACGCGGATATCGTCATGTTCCTGTACCGCGACGATTATTACAACGAGGACTCGGAAAAGCGCAACATCGCCGAGTGCATCATCGCCAAGAACCGCCACGGCGAAACCGGCAAGGTCGAGCTCGCCTGGTCGCCGCAGTATACGACGTTCTCGTCGCTCGACTACCGGCATGAAGAGGACTGAGCTGCCGCGCGCGGAAGCACTCTGCGCGCGCTATCTCGACAAGAACCGGCCCGTGCTCGCCGCCGTGTCCGGTGGTTTGGACTCGATGTGTTTACTGCATTTTCTGCGCGGGGAGGGGTATGACGTCTCCTGTGCGCACTTCAACCACCAGCTTCGTGGCGAAGAGGCTGCGCGTGACGAAGACTTCGTCCGCGCGTGGTGCGAAAAAGAGGGCATTCCTTTCTATCTGGGCACCGGTGACGTGCGTGCCCACGCGCGCGCAACCGGCAAATCGGAAGAGGAAGCTGCGCGCGACCTGCGCTACGCCTTTCTCCGTGAAACAGCGCAAATGCTCGGCGCCCAGATCGCGCTGGCACACCATGCGGACGACAACGCGGAAACGGTGCTCTTAAACTTCGTCCGCGGGACGGATCTGCGCGGCCTGTGTGGTATGCGGCCCAAGCAGGGCGACATTGTCCGCCCGTTTTTGGAGCAGACGCGAGAAGAGCTCGTCACCTATGCGCGCGCTCACAACATCCCGCATGTCGAGGATCACACGAACGCGGACCCGAACGCCGCCGCACGGAACTACCTGCGGCTTGAAATTCTGCCGCGGCTCAGGGAGCTCAATCCCCGCGCGCCTCAGCATATCGCCACAACGGCGCGTTCATTGACTGCGCTCGACGATGCGCTTGAGCAGGCGGCGGAAGCCGCACTTTCCCATGCAAAAGCGCAGGACGGCGGTATTTCGCTGTCGCTGGACTGCTTTCTTGCCGCCGATGAAGTCGTGCAGCCACGTATCCTGCTGCACTTGGCCGACGCGCTCGGCCTCGGGCGCAAGGACATCGGGCGCAAGCAGCTCGACGCGATCTGCGCCCTTGCACAGAGAGGCGGCAGCGCCGAGCGGCGCTATACGCTGCCGCAGAGCGCGACTGTCCGCATCGCGGACGGCGCGCTGACGATGGCGTTCTCCCCCGCCGCGCTGCCAAAGGCGGCGCTTGTGGAAAACGTTCCCCTCCCATGGGGCAATTTCGAGCTGACGCTGCTGCATAAGCCCGACGGCGAGGGCATTGCGCTCCGCGTGCCGGAAGACGGTGAGATCATCACCGTCGCCCCGTGCGACCTGAACGCGCGCTTAATGCTTCAAGGCGCGAACGGCGCGCGCAGCGTCAAGCGGCTGTGCGTCGACCGAAAGCTCTCCCTCACCGAGCGCGACGCGCTCCCCGCCCTTTATGTGGGCGGCCGGCTTGCCGCCGTGTGGCGGCTGGGGACGGACGTTACTTTCCTGCCGAAAGGCGGGAACATGGCGTGCTTCGTGCGCGTCGTCCCCCGATAACGCCAATTTGTGCGACCTGCGGCGGAATGCCGCATCAGATACAACAAATACGAATAAAAAGAAAGTGGAGAAAAAAGCTATGGCTAAGAGCAATATGGATCAGGACATCCTGAAGGTACTGTATTCCGAGGAGCAGCTCAAAACGCGCGTGCAGGAGATGGGCGACGAGCTCTACGAGCGCCTCAAGGGCAAAAATCCCCTGTTTCTCGGCGTGCTGAAGGGTTCTTTTATCTTCATGGCCGACATCGTGCGCGCCTGCCAGCTCAAGAGCGACATTGAATTCATCGCCGTCTCGTCCTATCAGAACGCGACGACCTCGTCCGGCGTCGTGCAGATCACGCGCGATCTCCAGCAGGACATCACGGGCCGCGATATCGTCGTCATCGAGGACATTCTCGACTCCGGCAACACGCTCTACTTCCTCAAGAATTACTTTATGACCAAGGGCGCTTCCAGCGTGACCGTCGTGACGCTGCTCGACAAGCCCGCCCGCCGCACCAAGCCCATCGCCGCCGACCTCGCAGGCTTCGAAGTGCCCGACGAATTCGTCGTCGGCTACGGCCTCGACTACGCCCAGAAGTACCGCAATATGCCGTACATCGGCGTGCTCAAGCCCGAGGTTTATTCTGAAAATTGATCTTTCTGGCTCCTCAAAAAGCCTCGCAGAGTTTCGTGCCGCGCACGGCACGAAATCAATTCAAATCTGTTTTCTGCCGCGACATGTGCGTGGCAGAAAACACCTTGCGCGGAGTGTTGTGTCGAATTGTTCGCTTTCAGCGGACAACCGAGGCACAAAACGCAGCGAATCTTTCTCAAAAAAAGAGGCCTTGCCTCTTTTTTTGAATCAGCAAGGAGGAACACCCATTGACTCAACAGACCAAGCGTCCCAATCTTTTGCCGTATCTGCTGGTGCTGCTGGTGCTCGTCGGCGTCTACGGCTTTATGAACAAGCCGGTGGAGGCCGAACCGTCGTATGCCGAGGTACGCGAGCTGTTCGAATCCGAGCAGGTCTCGGCCTTCACGGTGACGGACACCACGCTGCGCATGAAGCTGCGCGAGCCCATCGACGGCAAAACGGAGCTCAAAAAGGACCTTTTCAGCGTGACGCTCTTCTATGACGACTTAGGCGAGCTCATCGAGCAGCAGAAGGCCGACGGCATCATCGAGGACTACGACTTCACCGCCGACCACTCGATCAACTATGTCGCGATGTTCGCGCCTTATATTTTAGCGGTGCTCGGCATTTTCGCCATCTGGTACTTCCTCTCCGTCCGCTCCGCGGGCGGAGGCGGCGGCGACCGCATGGCAAAATTCGGCACGGCGTCGTTCAAGACCGGCGGAGACAACAAGCGCCCCACGACGTTCTCTGACGTCGCCGGTGCGGATGAGGAAAAAGAGGAATTGCAGGAGATCGTCGACTTTTTGAAAGCGCCGGGCAAGTTCATCGACCTCGGCGCGCGCATCCCCAAGGGCGTGCTGCTTGTCGGCCCTCCGGGCACGGGCAAGACGCTGCTGGCCCGCGCGGTCGCGGGCGAGGCAGGCGTGCAGTTTCTGTCGATCTCCGGCTCTGATTTTGTCGAAATGTATGTCGGCGTCGGCGCGAGCCGCGTGCGCGACCTCTTCGAACAGGCGAAAAAGGTCGCCCCCGCGATCATCTTCATCGACGAGATCGACGCCGTAGGCCGCCAGCGCGGCACGGGCCTTGGCGGCGGCCACGACGAGCGCGAGCAGACGCTCAACCAGCTGCTCGTCGAAATGGACGGCTTCGGTACGAATCAGGGCGTCGTCGTCATGGCGGCGACGAACCGCGCCGACATCCTCGACCCCGCGCTGCTGCGCCCGGGCCGCTTCGACCGTCAGGTCTACGTGGGGCTTCCCGACATCCGCGGCCGCGAGGAGATCCTGAAGATCCACGTCAAGAATAAGCCCCTTGCCGAGGATGTGGACCTCTCCACCGTCGCCAAGGGAACGCCCGGCTTCACGGGCGCGGACCTCGAGAACCTCTCGAACGAGGCGGCGCTGCTCGCCGCGCGCCGCGGCAGCAAGCTCATCACGATGTCCGACTTCTCTGAGGCGGAGATCAAGGTCATCGCAGGTCCCGAGAAGAAGAGCCGCGTCGTCAGCGAGCACGAGCGCAAGCTGACCGCCTATCACGAGGCCGGTCACGCCATCGTGATGCACGCACTGCCGACGCACGATCCCGTGCACCAGATCACGATCGTTCCGCGCGGCGGCGCGGGCGGCATGACGATCTCGCTGCCCACGGAGGACCGCTCGTACCAGTCCAAGCGCTATATGGAAGAGCAGATCGTCTCGCTGCTTGGCGGGCGCGTGGCGGAAAAGCTGATGCTCGGCGACATTTCGACCGGCGCGTCGAACGATATCCAGCGCGCCTCGCAGATCGCGCGCAAGATGGTCTCGGTGTACGGCATGAGCGACAGGCTCGGCTCGATCTCGTTCGAATCCGGCCACGATGAAATTTTCATCGGCCGCTCGATGGCGCAGGCCAAGCCGTATTCCGAGCAGGTCGCCGCACAGATCGACGAGGAGGTCAAGTCCATCATCGACGCGGCCTACGAGCGCTGCGAGGACATCCTCTCGCGCGATCAGAAGCACCTCATCGCCGTGGCGGAATTCCTGCTCGCGCACGAGACGATGAGCGCTGAGGAATTCGAGGCCGTCTTCACCGACGAAGCCGCCAGCCATGACAAAACCTAATCCTGCCATGAATAAAATATCTCATCAGCAAGCCGCTGGTGAGATATTTTTTCACATTTTCGCAAGAATTCCTGCATTTTCAGTGCTTTTCCCCTTGCCAATTCGGTTTCTTCTGCTATAATGGGGCATTAGTCATTCCATTTACATGAAAGGAAAGAGAGAATCGAACATGAAAAAAAGCAGTAGTTTCAGCGGTTCGCTCGGCTTTGTGCTGGCTGCGGCGGGCAGCGCGGTGGGCGTCGGCAATATTTGGCGCTTCCCCTATCTCTGTGCCAAGGACGGCGGCGGACTGTTCCTGCTCGTCTATCTGGTGCTGGTGCTGACATTCGGCTTCACCCTGCTGACGACTGACGTAGCCATTGGCCGCCGCACGAAGCAGAACGCCCTCAATGCCTTTGCAACGCTCAACAAGAAGTGGAAGTTTTTGGGTTACCTCACCTTCCTCGTCCCCACGCTCATCATGACGTATTACTCCGTCATCGGCGGCTGGATCACGAAGTATTTTACCCTCTACCTCGTCTCAAGCGGCGATGCCGCCGCGCAGGACGGGTTCTTCACCTCGTTCATCACCTCCCCCGTCTCGCCCATCGTCTTCATGCTGATCTTTTTGGCGCTGACGGCGTGGGTCGTGTACTGCGGCGTGGAAAAGGGCATTGAAAAATACTCCCGCTACATCATGCCGGGTCTGCTCCTTCTCATCATCGGCATCGCCATCTTCTCGCTCACGCTCTCTTACACCGACGAGAGCGGCATGACGCGCACGGGTATCGAAGGATTGCTCGTCTACATTAAGCCCGACTTCACGGGCCTGACCGTCCAGCGCTTTTTGAACATTGCGCTCGACGCGATGAGTCAGCTCTTCTTCTCGCTCAGTGTCAGCATGGGCATCATGATCACCTACGGCAGCTACGTCAAGGACGACGTCGACCTCAACAAGGCCAACAACCAGATCGAAATTTTCGACACGGGCGTCGCGTTCCTCGCGGGCCTCATGATCATCCCCGCCGTCTATGTCTTTTTCGGCACCGACGGCATGGCCAGCGGCCCGAGCCTGACGTTCATCAGCCTGCCGAAGGTCTTCGCCGCGATGGGCGGCGTGGGCCGCGTCATCGGTGCGGTGTTCTTCCTCGCGCTCGGCTTCGCCGCGCTGACGAGCTGCGTGTCCGTCATGGAGACGCTCGTCGCCAACTGCATGGAGATTTTCCACAAGTCGCGCAAGGAGATGTGCGCCGCCGTGGGCGTCTATTCGCTCGTGACGGCTGTGCTCATCTGCCTTGGCTACAACGCGCTCTACTTCGAGCTCCCGCTGCCCAACGGCTCGACCGCGCAGCTGCTCGACGTGATGGACTACATCAGCAACAGCTTCCTGATGCCGTTCATCAGCCTGCTCACGAGCATTTTGGTCGGCTGGGTCGTGGGTCCGAAATGGATCATTGCCGAGGTCGAGAAAAACGGCGAGCACTTTGGCCGCGCCAAGCTCTACAGCGTAATGATGAAGTATGTCGTGCCCGTTGTCATGCTCATTCTGTTTTTGACCTCCACGGGGCTCGGCAGCCTGATCTTCGGCGGCAGGTAAGAAATTTTGGCAAAAAAGGGAACGCTTGCACGTTCCCTTTTCTTTTGCTCTCCCGCCTTTTTTCTCCGTTCAAAGTACGCAAAATATGTTTTTCCGCCGCGCGTTTTTTTGTCAAAAGCGCAAATTTCTTTTTCCCTGCTTGACAAAGCGGGGGCGGGCGATTATAGTAGCATCATTCAATCTCATAGTTCACAAATACCATGACGGGGAAAAATTCGTCCTACAGACGCTTCAGAGAGTTGCCGGTCGCTGCGAGGCAATGCAGAGCGGGATGATGTCACTGGCCCCTGAGTAGCTCCGCTGAGACGATTTTCGTTTAGGCGCAGCCGGATCTCCTCACCGTTACCAACGAGGCGCATTCGCTTGATTTTAAGCCGATGCAGAAAGCGGGCATATTTTATGCCAACAAGAGTGGTACCGCGGAAGTTTTGAGCTTTCGTCTCTTCAAGGGAAGAGACGAAGGCTTTTTTTGTTGCTATGCGAGAGAAAAAAGAGCAGGAGGAACACACCATGAAACGCATTAAAATTTTTGACACGACCCTGAGAGACGGCGAGCAGTCCCCCGGCTGCAGCATGAATCTGACGGAAAAGATCGAAATGGCCCGCCAGCTTGAAAAGCTGGGCGTCGACGTGATCGAGGCGGGCTTCGCCATCGCGTCTCCGATGGACCACAAGAGCGTGCAGGCCATCGCCGCCGCGGTGACGAACTGCACGGTCGCCTCGCTCGCGCGCTGCGCCAAGGGCGATATCGACGCGGCGTGGGACGCCGTGAAGGAGGCCAACCACCCCCGCATCCACGTCTTCCTTGCGACGAGCGACATCCACATGGAGTACAAGCTCAAGATGACGCGCGAGCAGGTCATCGACCGCATCCGCGAGATGGTCGCCTACGCCAAGAGCTATTGCGATGACATCGAGTTTTCCGCCGAGGACGCCTCCCGCTCCGACTGGGCATTTCTGGCCCATTGCTACTCCACTGCCGTCGCCGCGGGCGCGACGACGCTGAATGTGCCCGACACCGTCGGCTACTCCACGCCGCAGGAGATGTATGACCTCATCACCTACCTGCGTGAAAACATCGAGGGCGTCGAGCATGTCGACATCTCCGTCCACTGCCACAACGACCTCGGCATGGCGGTGGCCAATTCGCTCGAATGCGTCCGCGCGGGCGCGACGCAGGTCGAATGCACGGTCAACGGCATCGGCGAGCGCGCGGGCAACGCGAGCCTTGAAGAGATCGTCATGGCGCTGCGCACGAGAAAGGACTTCTACGACGCCGAAACCGGCGTGAACACCAAGCAGATCTACCGCTCGAGCAAACTGCTGAGCAACATCACGGGCGTGCCCATCCCGCCGAGCAAGGCCATCGTCGGCGCGAACGCCTTCGCGCACGAGTCGGGCATCCATCAGCACGGCGTCATTGCCAATGCAAGAACGTACGAGATCATGAACTCCACCGACGTCGGCATCCCGCAGAACACGATGGTGCTCGGCAAGCACTCCGGCAAGCACGCGCTGCGTGAAAAGCTCGAATCCATGGGCTACGAATTGAGCGACGAGGAGCTTGAAAGCGTGTTCACCCGCTTCAAGGATCTCGCCGACAAGAAAAAGAACATCACGAGCAGCGACATTGAGGCGCTCGTGCTCCACCGTCAGGCCGCGGTGCAGGGCAGCTGCCAGCTCGTGAGTCATGTGGTCAACACGGGCCACGGCGTGCCGAACATCTCGTGCATCAAGCTCCAGCGCGGCGGCGAGCAGATCGAAGACGTCGCCATCGGCACAGGCCCGCTGGACGCCTCGTTCAAGGCCATCAACCGCATGCTCCAAATGGACGTGAAGCTCGAGAGCTTCAGCCTGAACGCCGTCACGGACGGCGAGGACGCCATCGGCGAGGCCGTGGTCAAGGTCTCCGGCCCCGACGGGCGGTCGTACACCGGCTCGGGCCTCTCGACCGATATCATCGAATCGTCGATCCGCGCCTACGTCAACGGCATCAACAAGATCATGGAATCCGGCAACTGAAAGGAGAAACGCGACATGGGCATGACAATGACGCAGAAAATTCTCGCCAAGCACGCAGGACTTGAGAGCGTGCGCGCGGGCCAGCTCATCCAGGCAAAGCTCGACCTCGTCCTTGGCAACGACATCACGACCCCCGTGGCCATCAACGAGTTTGAGTCCGCGGGCTTTGAAAAGGTCTTCGACAAGAGCCGCATCGCGATGGTGATGGACCACTTTGCACCGAACAAGGACATCAAGTCCGCCACGCAGTGCAAGCAGTGCCGCACCTTTGCCCGCCGCTTCGACATCGACCACTTCTACGATGTCGGCACGATGGGCATCGAGCACGCGCTGCTGCCCGAGCAGGGGCTTGTCGCCCCGGGCGAGGCCGTCATCGGTGCGGACTCTCACACCTGCACTTACGGCGCGCTCGGCGCATTCTCCACCGGCGTCGGCTCGACCGACATGGGCGCGGCCATGGCCGCGGGCGGGACGTGGTTCAAGGTCCCGTCCGCCATCAAGGTGAATCTCACCGGCAAGCTCCGCCCGTTCGTCTCCGGCAAGGACGTCATCCTGACGCTCATCGGCATGATCGGCGTGGACGGCGCACGCTACCAGTCCATCGAATTTTCCGGCGAGGGCGTCAAGAACCTCACGATTTACGACCGCCTGACGATCTGCAACATGGCCATCGAGGCGGGCGGCAAAAACGGCATCTTCCCCGTCGACGACGTGACGCGCGCCTATGTTGAGGGCCGCGTGGACCGCCCCTGGACAGCGTTCGAGGCCGACCCCGATGCAGAATACGAGCGCGTCATCGACATCGACCTTGGCAAGGTCGACTGCACGGTCGCCTGGCCGCACCTGCCCGAAAACGCGCACAGCGCGCGCGAGGGCAGCGACATCGCCATCGACCAGATCGTCATCGGCTCGTGCACGAACGGCCAACTCCCCGACATGGCCGCTGCCGCCGCGATCTTAAAGGGGCATCACCTGGCCCCGAACGTCCGCGGCATCATCATCCCCGCCACGCAGGAAGTTTACCGCGCCTGCATGCACGAGGGCTACACCGATGTTTTCCTCGACGCGGGCTGCATCGTCTCCACGCCCACATGCGGGCCGTGCCTCGGCGGCTATATGGGCATCCTCGCCGCCGGCGAGCGCTGCGTTTCCACCACCAACCGCAACTTTGTCGGCCGCATGGGCCACGTCGACAGCGAGGTCTACCTCGCCTCTCCGGCTGTCGCCGCGGCATCTGGTATTACCGGCCACATTTCTCATCCGGAGGAGGTCATGAACAAATGAATGCACACGGCATTGTCCATAAGTATGGGGATCACGTCGATACGGACGTCATCATCCCCGCGCGCTATCTGAACACCCAGAGCCACAAGGAGCTCGCCTCCCACTGCATGGAGGACATCGACAAGGACTTCATCCACCGCGTCAAAGACG
>ERZ827528.2855-NODE-2855-length-15063-cov-8.888411_pt1 | contig 15063 bp, 18 predicted proteins | sample MGYA00519768_ERZ827528 | MGnify/ENA primary metagenome ERZ827528 (study PRJEB31778, sample SAMEA3449343) | human gut metagenome | biome: human gut; feature: human-associated habitat; material: faeces | place: United Kingdom | collected 2010/2012 ...
AAAGAATATACAGTTGCTTATATTAAAGATACTGAAGAGTATGCCTATGATACTTATATAGCTGGTACTGCCATTGGTGAGATTGCCGAAGAACTCACCTACAATATGAATCGTTACGGCGTTGACTATAATGAGATTGTAATTTTTGATGTTAACGACGAAAAAGAAGCGAATGTTTATTTTTATAAAGTTGTAAACATTGATGGCAAGTACCAATTAGAAGCATAGGGGTAATTATGCAATTATTAGACAAAGCACTTATAACCCTCGCTCTAATTTTATTCCTCTCCCTACCATTTACGAGCTGGTTTATATGGTAGATCTTGATGAAGTAAACAACTCATTGCGGTTAACATTTCCATCACTCGAATTTATTAAAATCATTGCCGACGTTGATTATTCTTATTATGAAATTCGGTTTATACTGCACATGAGAAAACGAGACAATCTGAACAGAAAAGTAGAAAGCAAACAACGAATTATTGCTTACGACGCCTACACATTGTATAAAGAAGCTTGTAAAGCGGCTAGACGCTTTATGAATAAAGACATAGGGCAAGGGGGTGAATAAGGTATGATTCGCAAAAAGTTTGTAGAAGTTAAGGCCACTATCACCGACGGTGAAAAAGATTTAGGAGTATATACGTATACGGGTAAGCCTGTATCCGACATGCGACTTCTAAAGATGGTACGCGCTGAAACGGGTAATGACTTCGCAACGCTTAAGGGCATTATTAAGACTGAAAAGGTCTTTGAAATGTCCGAGGACAAATTTATTGAACATGCTACCGTAAAGGAGAACTAACAATGGCTGAATCTCTCGCACTTATTCGCGAAACTAACGAAACTCTTTCTTTTGATGAGGCAATTAAGACGGGCGTAAACGCTTACGGCATTGTGACATCTTTCGACGTTGAAACCGACGAGGACAAGCGCCGATTGTTTAAGGCTCAAAATACCGCCGCGCCTCTGTCAGATATGGACGGTACTTATATCGATATTGTCGATATTGCGTTCACCACCTCTTCTTTTATCAGCGGTGACGATGAGGGCGAAAAAACGGACAATCCCGCCGTTATTCTTATCGACCAGGAAGGTGAATGTTATTTTTCCGCTTCCTTGGGCGTTTATGAGTCGGTAAAGGCACTTATCAATTCATACGGTATGCCTAAAACCTGGGATCACCCTATTAAGGTTGTCACCAAAACCCGTTCCACGCGTAACGGTCGAACTTATCGTTATTTGGATATGTAATAGGTTTTAGAAATTTTAGTTATTTGCAGCCCCTACCCCGCAACTGGGGAGGGGCTTAATTATCACTTAAGGCGGTGCGGTATGGCTATTACCAAAAAAGAACTATCACGACTACAGAAAAACGCGCGTAATAAGCTTTACCGCTTACGTAAAAAAGGAATCACTAACGCTCAAATAAATCAAATGGCTGTACCTGTTAAATCGTGGGACGAGGTGCAGACCATGAGCAAGCGTGAACAGAACGCCTACGCTCGACAATTACGAGAATTTAATTCTCGTGAAAACAGAATTGAGACACAGGGCAAATCATTAAATTACGTACTACAACGAAATAGTAATATAGCCTTGCCCTATGAAAAAGTTTTTGAATACCGTCTTGCAGAAGCAGAGCGAAACATAATTAGAGCAGAGCGCCGTGCAAGGCTTGAAACCATACGCGAAAATGTAGAATTGAATAAGCCCGATGATGTGGTAGTAGCTATAGAATCGATCACGAAGAATTTACCAGAAAAAATATCTCGTGAAGATTTTGGACGCGGCGGGGCTGAAAATTTAGTAGCGCAAGTAGAGCCGCGCAATACCCCGTTTAAGTCGTTAGATCAGCTAGAACATGCTATTAAAGCTTATAACCGATCCGTTAAAAATGCACCTAAAACCGATGAAGCCCTTACGAAACAGAATAGAGGATATATAGAGTCGGTTACTAACCGTTTAAGCGATGAGGGTTATTTAACCGAGGAATTAGCTGCTATATTAGACAACTTAAACGACGATCAAATTTATTACCTTTACCACTATACCGATTTTGACGCATTGACGGCGGTTTATCGCTATCAACGGGACTACGACAAAGGGCATTCAGGAGTTGCCGAGGAGAGCAAAGGCGATAATTATGACGTTGTATGGTCTATGTTGAATATCGTCAAGAATATATAGTGTCATGGATTATGCAGAATATGCAGCCGATTTTGAAACCAACACAACAGAAGAGGGAGTTGCTAAAAACCCCGTTTGGGCGTGGGGTGTTTGCCTGGTAGGGGATACCAATAGTTTTATATATGGCGTATCAATCGAAAGTTTTATAGACACGATCTTAAATTTTAACAACGCGCGTATCTGGTTTCATAATTTGGCTTTTGACGGAAAATTTATAATCGACTATCTGTTAAGGCACGATTTTAAGCATGTTGAACAGACAAATGACAATATGCAATTAAGTACGCTCATTGATGATATGGGAAGATTCTATTCAATAAAATTTCGTGCCATGGATAAGGAAATAGTTTTTGCAGACAGCCTTAAAAAGGTAACAATGAGCCTGGCAGAAGCAGCTAACACCTACCATCTAGCCATGACCAAAGGTGAGATAAATTACAGTCTTTACCGACCAGCAGGGCATGAATTAACAGAACAAGAATTGGACTACTTGCGCCGCGATGTATGTATATTGGCTCAGGTTTTAGAACAGCGTTTGAAAATGGGTACGAAGCTTACCACGTCGGCAGATTGTTTAGCGGTATATAAGGATCTAATAGAGCTCAAAAAGTTCAATAAGTTGTTTCCAATGCTACCCAAGAGAGCGGATCACGATATACGAAAGTCTTATAGAGGTGGATACGTGTATGTTAATCCAATACACCAAAACAAGACTTATATAAAAGACGGCGTCTCGCTAGACGTTAACAGCATGTATCCGTATCAAATGCGTTATAAGTCATATCCTTATGGCTTGCCTGAATTTATTATGGACGAACGAGAGTTAGACGGGCTTTATGTTGCGTGTATCGAATACACGGCACAGTTAAAGCCTGGGCGTTTGCCATGCATACAGATTAAAGACAATCCGAAATTTAATCCCCGCGAATATCAGCGCAACATTACGGAGCCCTTGATAGGCTGGTTTACTAGTGTCGACTTGCAACTTATGCAAGACATGTATGATCTAAACATAATCGACTTTTTGGGGGCGTATAAGTTTAATAGTCAGTACGGGCTCTTTGATGATTATATAGACATTAACAATTACAATAAGACACACGCCGCTAATCCAGGGGAGAGGTTTCAAGCGAAATTGTACAACAATTCGCTTTATGGAAAGTTTGGGCAAAAAATACAGGGAAGCAAGAAAATACCAGTTTTAGAAGATGATACGGTTCATTACAAACTGGTAGACGGCGACGACCGCGACCCCGTTTATATTCCTATCGCCTCATTCGTCACCGCTTACGCGCGAGATTATCTCATTAGAACGGCGGTAAAGTTTGGCGATAATTATATTTACAGCGACACCGACAGTATTAAGGCGTTCGGCGATGTACCCGACTGGCTAGAGACAGACCCGAAAAAATTAGGATATTTCGATTGTGAATATCGATTTAAGAAGTGCCGTTTCATACGTCCGAAAACATACGCCGTGCAGCTTGATAATGGCGAATATAGCTATACGTGTGCTGGTATGCCACAAGGGCTTAAGGATGTAATGAGTTTTGATGATTTCAAGGTTGGGTTTACGAATGACCCTAAACTCATTCATGATATGAATAGCTTCAATAAAAAATACTCATCGAAAGAATGTTATAAATTGGTGCCTAAGCTGGTAAAAGGTGGCGTTATACTTGAGGAAAGACCGTTTACTATAAGGGGGTAATTAATGCAAGTTGAAATGTATGTGGCGTTGGTTGTGATGCTTTTTATAATTCTTGATTTTGTAACGGGAATTATAAAGGCAGCAATTAAAAGTGAGTTATCAAGTACCAAGATGCGTGAGGGGCTTATGCATAAGCTAAGTTTTATCCTTGCGCTTTTATTGGGATGGTTGTGCGAATGGTCAATGCCGATTCTGGGGCTGCCTGATGTGTTCGGCGCAGTATATATGGGCGTTGGTGTCTATATATCTTGCACCGAAATTGTAAGCATTTTGGAAAATTTAGGAGATATCAATCCCGAGTTGAAAACAGGTAAATTTTTGTCACTTTTTGGAGAAAACACTACCGACAATAAGGAGGAATAAAATGAGCGTAAATATCATTGAAACTAATCTGTCTTTTAAGGCAATGAGTAACCGTTCCCGCACCGTTCGAATTATTCTGCACCATGCAGCAGCTAAGAGTTGCACCGCTGAACAGATCCATCAATGGCACCTGAATAATGGCTGGTCTGGGGCGGGTTATCATTTTCTAGTGCGTAAAGATGGCAATATATACCGCTTGCGCCCTGAAAATAAGGTGGGCGCTCATGCCTCAGGTTCTAATTCTGATTCGCTGGGCGTATGTTTCGAGGGCGATTTTATGGTGGAGACCATGGGCGATGTGCAGCGAAACACAGGCGCGGAGCTCGTTTCTTACCTTAAGAATAAGTACGGAATTAGTAAGGTGCAGCGACACAAAGACGTATGCGCTACTGACTGCCCTGGAACTAATTTCCCGTTTAATGAAATTGCTAATAACGGTTCATCAACTTCTGCTACCACGTCTGGTGGATCCGATAAACTGACCGTTGACGGTTGGATTGGTCTTAATACCAACAAGAAAGCACAGCGTTATTTTGGCACACCTGTAGACGGCATTATGAGCAACCAAGATCCACGCCAAAAGCGATATTTCCCGCGCATTGATTCCCGCGCAATCAACTATAACGGCGGTAATGGTTCTAATCTCGTAGGCGCAATGCAGCGATTATTCGGTGTAAAAGATGACGGGTTCATGGGCGTGAACACGGTAAAGGCAATGCAACGCTTTTTGGGCGTGTCCGTTGATGGTATTCTTGGGCAAAATACAGCGAGCGCATGGCAGCGTTGGTTGAACGATAACGCATAAAATGCTACTATTACCTATACAGATAGCGCCGCCGATTACTAGCATTGTTGTAAAGCATCATCAATAGACTAAGCCTTGCGGCTTTTGATGGTGCAGCCCCTTGTCCCTGGCTCGCAGCTATAACGGTTAGGTCTATCTGTAAAAATATGGGGCTATTGGTATATAATTATTACCAATAGCCCTTTTATTTTAGGAGGTAGAAAGTGGACATTTTCGAGTTGCTAGCGGGAATAACAGAAGAGATTGAAGATTATCCCGCGTATCTGTCCAATATCAACGATGCGTTTACGTCTTATAATGACGGCCAGGTAGCATTAATTGAGCAGCGCAATCAAGAGATTGAAGACTTGCGCCGCGAAAACACCGATCTAAAGGCCAAGAACTATGAACTAATCATGGCTGAAACTGGTAAACCTGAAGACGAGGAAGAACCAGAAGAAGACGAAGAATTAAACATTGAAGATCGTGTTAAAGAGAATCTATTAAAGGAGGACTAATGCCAGCTACACTAACACTAAGCAATGCCGAAGTGCTTAATCTGGTGCGAAGTGAAGCATCGGCGGGGTATCAGGAACGAATACCCGCGGCTACGCGCGGCAACATTGCACGAATTTTTGAGACAATGGACGCGTATAATCCAATCATGAATGAATTTTGTGACTTGCTGGTTAACCGTATTGGCTTAACCGTGTTTCAGACGAACTCATTCCGTAATTCGCTAGCGCCCTTGAAACGCGGTGAGCAGCAATTCGGCGGCATGATTCAGGAGATCCAGGGCGGTCTTATTCAGGCGGAGCACTACGATCCGAACAATACCAACCCGTTTGGGGCTCCTAAGCCTGATATTGAAGCTAACTACTACAGCGTAAACCGCCAAGACGTGTATCCTATGCGTTACAATCGCGACCAGTTGCGTCAAGCGTTTGTAAATGACGGCGGTTTATCCTCAATGATTAACGACATTTTAGCGATGCCATTGAAATCTGATCAGTGGGACGAATACTTGATTATGCGTAATCTTATCAAGGGCGCACATGATGCCTGGACTATGCCAACGGTACAGGTACCAGACATTGCAACGGCAGACGATAAAGAAGCTGCTGGTAAAGAAATCGCGGTCGCTATGCGTGAGCATTATTTAATGATGCGCGACTTTATTAAGACGCAATACAATCCTAAGCACATGCCCGTATCTAGTGATGAGCTGGTTATTCTGGGCACGCCTGCATTCTTTGCTTACTTCGACGTCGAAGTATTGGCAGCGGCTTTCCACATGGACAAGGCTAATTTCATTGCAGACCGTACCATCGTAGTTGATGATTTCGACATTGCAGGTGCTCAGGCAGTTCTCATTGACGCAAGCGCTTATATTTGTGCTGATAATCTCATAGCAAACGACACAATTTATAACCCCCGTACTCGTGACTGGATCAGCTACCTTCACCACTGGGGAACCTATGCACTGTCTGATATGCGTAACATGCTTTTGTTCTCTTCTACCGAAGAGGATAATCTAGGAACTGTTACCGCTAAGACGGTAACGAGTGTTACCCTTGCACTTACTAATTCAGTAGCCGACAACGCAGTTCTTGAGCCTGGCGCAGAAATTGAGCTTACGCCAAAGGTAACCTATAGTGATACCTCAAGCGATGAAGCAGTATTTTACCTAATCACCGACATGAGCGCGACCGCTCCGACTGATACTAGTGCGCCAACGCCTAACGTTATTAGTCCTGATACGGGTACGTATGTTGATGCTCAGAATGTGCTTCACGTATCGCGCAATAGCACGTATGAAACTCTTAACATTACAGCTTATGCAGCAGCTAATAATACTAAGCTTGCCAATCTTGAGCTTCACAAGGTAGGCTATTCAGCAGGCTAAAATTAAAAAAAGGGGGTAAAATGAAAACCGCATTCACTCCCTCTTCATGGTCTGCACAGTCCCGTGTTACACTTTGCCGTGTGACATGGGACTCTTCTTATAAAGATGTTGTCTCTTTTGCAGATCAAGAAGCGAGGGATAGCTATTTTGCTTCACTTAATAGCGATTCATTGATACTGGAAAATTACTCATACCTAAAACCGAATGAACCAATCAATTTAGGACTACCGTATAGTGCAGCTTATACCTATAACTATTGTGTAGTGGAAAACCCTGAGCAGCCCGTACCTGGTGAGCTAACCCCTCCGAAACTGTATTACTTTATTACGTCAGTTGCTATGGTTAACCCGTCCACTACTGCTATAACGCTACAGCTAGACGTGTTTCAGACATACCTATTCAACTTTCGTATTAGTCAGGCGTTCGTAGTTAGAGGACATGCAGCAATTCAAGCAAGTTGTAATGTAGCTAACAATAACGCGCCCTATACATGGCGGCGCTATTGCTCCGTGCCTGAGTCGTTAGACATCGGCAACGAATACAATATCTCCGATGTACAGGTGTTGAATTTGTCGCAAAATCGTTCGGAGGGCGCAGAAGATGTGAATGGTTTATCACTTATTGTGCAGTCTACGGGCGACCTTGCCGCAGACTGGGGAACCATTACCAATCCATCGTTTAGAACGTCAGATGGACAGTTTACTGACGGTATTATTTCATCATGCAACGTGTACGAATTAAGACCAGACAACTATAAGCACTTATGCGAAAAATTACGCGAGGCTCCCTGGGTAGCACGAACTATTTTATCGGTTACCCTGTTTCCAAAAGCACTGTTAACTGATGGACCAGACGTGCAATTAAACGGCGTAAGCGCGCGGTTTTTAGGCACCACGCCCGATGAAGGGGAATTTTGGACTGATAGACAAACACTTGCTAACAGATTAGGACAATCTATAAGCAATCGTTATAGAAACCTAAAAAAGTTGTTATGCTATCCGTACTCAGTAATTGAGCTTACTAACTTCACGGGTAGCCCCTTATTACTTAAACCAGAACAAACCAACGAAAATGCGCTAGCATTGCGACAAGTTGCATGCGCCGCGCCTCCTTATATGCGCGTTGCCTTTTACGTACCTTATTATGGTAGCGAGGTTGGACTAGACGGTGAATTGCCGCCTGATGAAGATTATTACTATTTCGTGTTAGACGATAGCGACCCTAGACGTGAGAGCACCTATCGCGCCGAAAACTACATTGACAACGCGCTATGGTTTAACAATCTGCCAACGTTTAGCATCGTGAATGACAATTACATTCTGTACCAAGCAACAACGGTAAACACGCGAAACTGGCAATACAACAGCGCGGGGTGGTCGCTTAGCAAGTCGAACGCTCAGACGCAACTAACTTACAGCCAAGCGCAGCAACAATTAGCGAACAATCAAGCCAACATGGACGTTCAAAACGCGAGCAGAATTGCGAACGCTGCACTAGGAACCGTGGGCAATCTTGCAGGTGGTAATTATGGCGGCGCGGTTATGGGGTTAGTTGGCGCGGGGGTTGATTATTGGGCGGCGAATGAGCAGTTCAACAATAACCAAGCCTTACAATCTGGTTTTGCAACTCAAAACGCCGATCTTGCACAATGGGCAGCACAAGGGGACTACCAGAACACCATCGCGGGAATCAATGCAACGGTACAGGATATGGCACTATCACAACCAAGCGTAATAGGTCAACAGGGCGGTGACGGTTTCAATTTATGTAACGGAATTTTTGAAATTGCGATCCGTTTCAAAAACATAAATAGCAATATGCAGCATGTAGTCGGCGAATACTTTCTTCGCTACGGTTACGCGATACACGAGTTCATGGCGTTGCCCGATAACTTGAATTGTATGGAAAACTTCACCTATTGGCAGTGTAAGGAAGTTTATCTTAATTGCTCGCGAGCAGACGAGGGCGCAAAAGAAACACTACGCGGTATCTTTGAAAAAGGCGTTACCGTATGGAGAGACGCAACGAAAATTGGTAATATAGATATTGCAGACAATGATCCGTTAGGAGGTGTGTTATATGACTAAACAGTTAAAACCTGGTGAATATCCCCTTGATTACCCTATTCCATTGTCTGATATGGCTATTGGTCGGAACTGGATCCGCGAAAAGTATTCCAATAAATATGAATACTACGATAACCAGGCGTTTATGTTTTGGGAAGATTATCTTTCTAATATCGCCCTTGCAGCGTTTAAGTGGGAAAACCTACCAGCGGGTATTGATCCCCGCGCGCTTGAGTTCATATTCTTGAACTGGGGAATGGGCGGTCTGTTTCAGGAAAGTGGCGGTTTTCTTTTTGCGCAGTGTACCCCTGTAGACACCTATAACTTATATTACAACCCTAACGAGGTAACACTAGTTAGCCCTGTAGGGCGTACCTGGATCCGCCATAACCAGCCCTGGGGAATCGCTGGGGAGGGCGAAGAAATCACCTACCGCCCGCGCGATTGTGTAGTAGGTTTCGACAATATGCGCCGTACCCCTCTTAATTCGCATATTAAGTATTTTGCTCGTCGTCTCGCAACGTATGACGCTATAGCGGATCTGAATACAGGAGCCCAACGAACGCCCTATATTATCCGCACAAGCGAACAGGCGTTAAAGTCAAACCAGGAGCTATACAGCAAGCTTGAACGTAATGACCAGGTGTTATACTTAAACGATGCACCAGGAACGGGAACGCCCGAGGTTATGCAGACGCAAGCACCCTATATTGCAGAAGATATTTTTAACAACCAAAAGAAAATTCTTGATCTTGCCATGACTATTTTTGGCGCTGATAACTCAAACACTGAAAAGCGTGAGAGGGTGCAAACAAAAGAAGCAATGAGCAATAACGAACAGATTATGCTCTTGCGCCGATCTCGCTTGATGTGTCGCGAACGTTTTTGCGAAGAAGCAAATCGCACCTTTGAGCTGGACAAGCCTATTAGTGTGTCTTGGGCGGTTCCTCACATGGCAGAGCCCGACGATGCACGCTACCCAACACTAACGGGAAACGAAGGGTGGATATAATGCTAATAGCGGGAAGCTACGAAAATTACTATAATACGCCCGACCTTGACAGTGTTTTAAGGTTGTACGGCTACGATCTGGGAATGAAAGATTATCCGATATGGGACGAAGCCAAGCGCGAATGGCTGAATGAAAAAATTATCAACCATTTTCGTTATCGAAAAATCAGCGCTCAAACATCAACGCAGTTCGTATTTTTCTTAAACCGCGCGTTAGAGGAAAACATGGCAGCTATTAATCCCGTTTTTGTTGCACTTGAAAAAGCTGCAAAAGATGAAAGCTGGTTATCGTATATGACGGGCGATAAATCGACCACCGTAAACAATGCAGGCAACGAAAGCGAACAGATTTTTTCTAATACGCCTCAAAATAGACTATACGAGGACGGCGGCGAGAATTACGCTACCAACATAACGCAATCAACGGGAACCAATACCAACAACGCAACAACCGAATCAACGCATTATGGTGTTAATAATATGGTATCAACGGCGCTGAGTGAGTGGTTATCAGGCGTTAATAATGCGCTGCAAATTGTTTTTGGAATTTTGGAACCGTGTTTTATCCAAGTTTATTACTAAGGAGGTATTAAAAATGAGTATGCTTAACTATCCAAGTGACTTTGATATAGCCTATCAAGGCTACCAGTACCCGTTGCCGCCAAGCTGGAAGTATGCAATTAGGCTTGAAGATCAAATTCAATGGCTTTTGCAGGCGCTTCTAAAAATCAATGACAAAGCGATTTCGCATTCAATTTTTGAAGCTGGGCTCACTGATAATTTAGAGCAGGCTAAAAAATACGCCGATGCTTTATATAATGTGCTGAAAAATCAAATCACGGAAAATTACGAAGATTTAAGTGAGCAGATCAAGGCAATAACGGCGGGCATATCACAATGGCTAAGCCCTGTATGCGATGGTAACAACCAATACGCGCCCTATATCGACCAGCAGCTATTCAATGCAGCGCGCCCCTACGCTGCTAGTTATGAAGAAGTGGACGCGTGGGGTACTGAAAAAGAGTATACTTATGACCAAGTTAAAACGGCACTATCAAGTTATACACAGTATCAGCTATGCATGTATGCAGCGGTTATTTTTGTTGGTGTTGACTATGGGAACTATGAGCAGGTATTGGAACGTTGCAAACCGTACCCCGTTAAAGACTGGGAACAAATGCACCCAAAATATCCAAGCGTAATCAAAACATACGGCGAACTTGACCAATATGGAGCCCTTACATATATAAAGGGGGTGTAAACTATGGCAACTAAGTATTACAGCATTCCAACGCTTAACGCGACAGATACTATTGATTTAGTTAACGATATTAACGCAATGATGACTACTATTGATACAGCATTGCACGGTATTAGTTCGGGCGAAAAACCTGAATTGGAGCAGTTGCAAACGACAGTATCACAACTTCAATCTACAGTAACAGGACTGCAGAAAACAGTTACACAATTACAGGGTACAATTAGTAAGTACGAAAAGATCACCACATACGGCGATCTTCACCAGTACGGCGCTATTACTACTAAGGAGGTTTAATAATGCCTACTACTAACTACAGCTTACCAACGCTTTTAGGAACAAATGCTTTTGACCTGGTAACAGACTATAATGCGCTCGCGAATGCTACCGATGCAGCGCTCGCGCAAGTTGCGGGAACAATCCCCGAAGAAACCATTACCGAAATGCAGGGGCAAATTAGCGCCTTGCAGACCTTGACGGGTTCTCAAGGCTCGCAAATTACCGCGCTGCAATCGCAGATGACCACGGCAAATAGTAATATCACAACGTTACAATCTGGCTTGCAGACTGCTAATAACAGCATTGGTACTTTGCAAACGGGGCTACAAACCGCTAACAGCAATATTAATGCCCTTAATAATTCTTTCCAACTTACGAGCGTTACATACAAAGCCACTGAAATACATTCAACTGCTTCGTCTCACTCTGTGTTGACCGTGCTAAAGAATACTGAAAATACCATTGTAAATATCTACGGTAGAGTTGTTTTTTCGTCAGCTGTTACACCCGTAGCCATACCAGGTATAACAGGCTATTATGGAACTAAAACTAAGGTGACGCTTGGCACATTAGAAAATGCTTATTTATTCGATAGTAGCGGCTGCTTATATTTTTACTCGGAAACTGAAACACGCTACCTCTCGCAAAACCCCTTAACAGCCCTCGCACTTGGAACCGACGGGTACGTATATTTAATCTGCGCCACCACAAATGAACAAATTGCAGCAGATACGCGAGTTGCTATCTATAATTCAGTGAAATTTCTAGGAACACCAGTTAACTACGTAACTGGAAGTGAATAATGCCTGATACAAGAACAATCTGCTACTATGCCATGTACGTAATAGGCGAAGTTGAAAGCCACTGGAATTGGCAGTTAATAAATTACAACGATCCTATTACTATTGGCATGATGCAATGGTACGGTACGCGCGCCGCTGCATTGTTAAACCGTATGCAATCGGAGCGCCCTACCGATTTTGAAATGTTGGCGGATAGCTTAAAGAGTTCGTTATCAAGCAACGATCAAAATAGCGCTTATTGGAATAGTCGTTATTTAAGTCATACGGAGGGCGAAAGCGTGTCTAATGCGTTCGCTTCTACGGAATCGCATATTATCCAAGAAAACCAAGCCATAGCCGATTTTGAAGGTTATATATCTACACTTGAAGGGTGGGGGTTGTCGCAAGATAACCCCAAGCCCCTAATTTTCGCTATGTGCATGTACCACCAAAGCCCTAGAAGCGCTGGTCGGGTGGTCGCAACCGCAGGCGGTAGTGCTACCCTTGACAGAATTTATCAGGTCTGCTTAAACAATGGCGTATTAGGGCGCTATAAAACACGTTATACTACCACTTACAACAGATTAAATGAGTGGGACGGTGAGAGCATGCCGCCTGATTTTGGTCAAAACGGCGGCGCTGGAACAGGTGAGGGCGGAGAGAATAACGGTACACAAGAATTGGCTAACGTTATTTCTCACATCACACTCTATAATAATACGCTTACCGTATATGGTACCGGCGGACTAAAAAACGGGCTTATATGTGTACCTGTTTCCCCTCAAACCTGGAAGCCCTCACTTAATAATACAGGTGAAGCAATTACGGGCGGTAACACGGGCGGCGGATCAGCTACAGGCACAGAAGCACAGCAGCAACTTGTCGAGTTCGCAAAAAGTTGTCTAGGTAAGTTTCACTATAGCCAGGGAGCGGGGCGATTATCTCCTGAAACATCGGGGTACACCGACTGCAGCGGTTTTTGTTGGTACTGCTACCAAAAAGTGTGTAGTTTAGAAATTGGCACATGGACAGGTGCACAGGCTGAACAAGGCCAACAGATAGCAACAGGAAGCGGTGGCAACCTACCAGAAGATATTATGCAGCCCGCCGATCTCATTATATTTGGCTATGGATCCAATACAACTCATGTAGAAATGTATATAGGCAATAACCAATGTATTGGACACGGTTCAGGGCAGGGGCCGAAATTACGAAAAGATGCTAACGCATATTGTGCTGGTAACTACAATTGGAATAGTTGGCAAGTAAGACGATATGTTAATATCTAAGCCATGAGTAAGTATTGGAACATAAATAAGGCTCTTTCATACAATGCAAGCATTGTTATGGTAGCTGGTGCCCGCTCAATTGGTAAAACGTACACCACGCTTAAACATTGTGTTAAACGATTTATTAAGCACGGTGAAGAGTGTGTCTATATTCGACGCTACGAACCTGAATTAAGAGCGGTAAAAAAGTACGTATTTTCTGACGTTGCGACTGATGTAGAGTTTAAGGATTATGTTTTTAGGCTGGTAGGATCCGAATACCAGATAGCGAAGCGACCAAAAGATAACGAAAAGCCCGAATGGCGGACATTCTGTTATCTCTTGATAGCTTCACGTTATCAAGATTATAAAGGTGTGCCGTTTCCGAAAGTGAAGTACATCGTTTGGGACGAATACTTGAGAGAGAATAACCGCCCTCCTGGTTATTTAGTTGATGAGGTAGGGGCTATATTGTCGCTGCTTATTACGATCTCGCGTAAAAGACGCGATGTTACGTTTTTCTTGTTAACTAACTCTTGTAATATCGTAAACCCGCTGTTTAGGTTCTTGCATATTAAAAACGAGCCTAAAAAGGGTTATACCCAATACAAGTTGGGTAAAACGAAAGATGGTAGCGATATTGTGTTGCTTATCGATTATGTACCGCCTGAGACTTTCCGAGATGAATCACTTAATACTATCGGTGGTGCCATTGCTGATGGCACTAAGTACGGCGATTATATTACTGGTAATAAGTTCACCAACGCGACTGATAAATTCATAGCTAAAAAGCCTTCTACCGCTAAGTATAGGTACGGGTTTAAGTTTAATGATTATGTGTTTGCTTGCTGGTATGATGAAAGTAGTTTTATCTATTTTATTAACGATAAAGTACCATCTGATAAACAGGTAATCGCGTTAACGATTGATGATTATGACTTAAACATGATAGCGCTTGAAAATTCGCGCGAGTTTATACGCACCTTGAAAAGGTTATATTTGAATGGGGTGGTAAGGTTTGAAAACCCTGTACTACGTGAAAATTATTTTAAGATGTGTAAGTTGCTTAATTTGAGTTAAAGAAAGCGCCTTAATTGGCGCTTTCCTGGTCGGTTGTTTCTAAGTTTTCTAGTAAGTAATTCATTGCGATCATTAGGGCTTTATTTATTACTTGTCCTGGTATTTTTACCTGTTCAGATAACATAATCTCAATATTTATAATGTTACCATAGCCATCTTTAAAATAGTTTATGTTTGTGGTTTGGGTTATCATTATTTACCCCTTACGCTAAGTAAACACTATCGACTTTTATATATAAATCGCTTGAGCTTTTATACTTAACCAACTCTTCGAAGCATTCGTTAATAGTTTTAGCGCTAATATAAATTTCCCTCTCCTCAAGTTCTCCATTCCTAATTAATTCACCTGTAGCTTTTAAGATATA
>ERZ827528.2861-NODE-2861-length-15042-cov-8.465337_pt1 | contig 15042 bp, 10 predicted proteins | sample MGYA00519768_ERZ827528 | MGnify/ENA primary metagenome ERZ827528 (study PRJEB31778, sample SAMEA3449343) | human gut metagenome | biome: human gut; feature: human-associated habitat; material: faeces | place: United Kingdom | collected 2010/2012 ...
TGACCGGCCCCGCGACGACGAACATCTTTGACGCCATGCCGGTGATGAAGCCCTCGCTCTTAAAGTCGATGGCGGGGGAGACAACGGAGTTGGCAAAGCCCGTGATCGGCACGAGCGTGCCGGCCCCGGCAAAGCGCGCGATGGAATTGTAAAGGTTTAAGCCTGTTAAAAGTGCGGAGAGGAAGATGAGGCAGATCGAGGTCGCCGTGCCTGCGTCCGCCTTTGCAAGGCCGAGCGAGAGAAAGCCGTTCTGGATGAGCTGGCCGAGCGCGCAGATCGCGCCGCCGATGAAAAAGGCAAAGGCGGTATCCTTGAAAATGGGCGATTTGGGCGCAAGGCGCTTGACATACTCCTGATATTCCTGAGGCGTCATATCCATGAAGAATCACTCCTTTTGTCGTAGTGTTTGCGGGAAATGGACGAAATATCCGCGCGATACCGTCTTGCGCGCGGCGAGGTTTGTGTTACAATGGGCGAGGACATTTTTGTAAAGGAGTTGACGCGATGCGACCGCTGGGACTGTATCTCCACATTCCGTTCTGCAAGGCGAAGTGCATTTACTGCGACTTCTACTCGCTTCCTCATTCGGAGGAGAAGATGGACGCCTACACCGCGGCTTTGCAGCGCGATCTGATCCGCTGGGCGGATCAGGCGAAAGGCCATACCGTTGACACGATCTACTTTGGCGGCGGCACGCCGAGCTATCTCGGCGCAGACCGGCTCTGCCGCATTTTAGAGACGGTCTTTGCCCATTACCGCGTGGACAAAAACGCTGAGATCACGACCGAGGCGAATCCCGATAGCGCGCGGGAGGTATCAGCACTGCGGCAGCTCAGAGAAGCGGGCTTCAACCGCATTTCACTCGGGATGCAGTCGGCGAGCGACGACGAGCTGCGCCTGATCGGGCGCGTCCACACGCATAAAGAGACGGTTGAGGCCGTACATGCCGCCCGCGCGGCGGGCTTCGACAATGTGAGCCTCGATCTCATCTACGGCCTACCCGAGCAGACAATGGCGCACTGGCGGGAAAACCTGCAAGCGGCCATCGCTCTTGAGCCTGAGCACCTTTCCTGCTACGGGCTCAAGATCGAGGAGGGCACGCCGCTCGACCGCAAAAAAGACGCCCTGCGCATCCCCGACGACGATGAACAGGCGGAGGAGTACCTTGCAACGGTCGAGCTGCTCGAAAAGGCGGGCTACGCGCAGTATGAAATTTCGAACTTCGCGCGTCCCGGGCGCGAGTCGCGCCACAACCTCAAATACTGGACGATGCAGGAGTATCTGGGCTTCGGTCCTGGCGCGCATTCGGACTTCGGCGGGCGGCGCTTCGCCTACGCGCGCGACTTGAATGCTTACATCAAGGGTGAGGAGCACCTTTCCGAAAGCGCATGCCCCGCGGAACGCGAGCGCGAAGAAGAACGCGTCATGCTTGCCCTGCGCACCGCGCGGGGGCTCGACCTGACGGCGCTCAAGGAGGACACGCGGGACGCCGAGGCAGTGCTCGAAGAGTGCGCGCACCACGGCCTTTCCCAAAAGGAAAACGACCGCTGGCGGCTGACGCCGCAGGGCTTTCTGGTGTCAAACGCCGTCATCGTGCGGGTGCTCGAGGCGCTTTCCCTCTAAATTTTGCAAAAAAAGTGGAAACTTTTTCCGCGTTTTCGCGTCTTTACATATGGCAGGGTATCTGCTATACTGTGTTATGTTTACCAATTCAAGGCATTTTCAGCAAGGAGGCAAATCGTGAAATCCATTATCCGTAAGTTTTTGTCGCTGTCGCTGGCAGTCGTGCTGGCGGCGGCTCCGCTCAACGCCTTCGCGTCTGACGCGCTCGGCGACGATCTGACGAGCTCAAGCGTCGAGGTCAACGAGCGCACCGAACTCAACGCCGGCACGTTCTGGAGCAATACGTATTCTGATCTCCGTCAGGAGAATTATGTGGTCTACTCGCCCAACGCACGCGTCAAGCCCATCGTGAGCGGCGGCGACTACACGACCCAGCTTACAACGGTCTCGACCGCCGCGAAAAAGCTCGAAGCGCGCGGCTACCGCGTGGTCGCGGGCATCAACGGCGACTATTACGACACGGCGACGGGCATCCCGCTTGGCAGTATGATGACCGAGGGCGTGCTGCGCAACGCCTCGAGCGAGTATTACGCCATCGGCTTCCGCGACGACGGCAGCACGGTGATGGGCAAGCCCTCGCTCCGCATCACGGCGCAGTCGGATTATGGCCGCAGCCTGACGGTCACGGCTTTCAACTACGTGCGCCAGAGCTCGTTCGGCATCTATCTCTATGACTCTACCTTCAATGCCCGCGCCACGACCGGCACGAGCGAGGAGGGCGTGGATGTTGTCTGCTCGGCGGTCGGCGGCTCGCTCGGCCTGAACGGCAGCCTGACGCTCGTGGTCGAGCAGGTCATCGAGGGCGGCAAGGACACGCCTGTCGGCGCGGGACAGTATGTGCTTTCGTCGAATTTGAAGGCGGCGGGCTATGTGGAGCAGCTGCGCGCGCTCCAGCCCGGCGAGCGCCTGACGCTTTCCGTCAGCGCGAACGGCAGCGAGTGGAACGGCGTGACGAACATGATCGGCGCGCTCTATCAGCTGGTCGATAACGGTCAGGTCTGTTCGGGCCTTGTCAATGGCGCGGCCCCGCGCACGGCGGTGGGCCTCAAGCGCGACGGCTCGCTCGTGCTCTACACGATCGATGGCCGCCAGAGCGGCTATTCCATCGGCGCGACGCTGACGCAGGTCGCCGAGCGCATGGTCGAGCTCGGCTGCGTGACGGCGCTGAGCATGGATGGCGGCGGCTCGACCGCGATGGTCGCGACGAGCCCCGACAGCACGGTATCGACGCTTGTCGACAAGCCCTCCGGCGGCAGCGAGCGCGCGGTGACGAACCACATCTTCCTTGTGGCGGACAGCCGCCCGACGAACTCCGTGGGCCATGTGTATCTTGAAAGCGAGAGCACGCGCGTGCTCCCGAACGCGCAGGTGAAGCTCACCGCGACGGCGCTCGACACAAACTATATCCCCATGGCAAATTCCAATGTCTCCCTGCGCGCGGATAAGGGCACCATTGACGGCAATGTCCTGACCGCGCCCGCCTCCGGCACCGTGACGGTGACGGCGAACGCGGGCGGCGCGAGCGCGCAGACGAAGATCGATGTCATCACGCAGCCCGACAGCATCAGCGTCAAGCAGAACGGCAAGGCCGTGAGTGCTATCACGCTCAGCGCGGGCGAGACGGCGACGCTGACCGCCTCGGCGATGTACCGCCATTTGCCGGTGCTCGGCGACAACAAGGGCTTTACCTGGACCGTGCAGGGCAATGTCGGCACGATCGAAAACGGCGTGTTCACGGCGTCCGGCAGCATCGGCAGCGGCAGCGTGACGGCGAGCCTCGGCCGCATTTCCGTGACGGTCCCTGTGACGGTGACGGCGCGCGCCCTGCGCACGCTCGACGGCTTTGAGACCTCGTTTGCGACCGCGACCGGCACGCGTGCGATGCTCTCCTACAACAGTGAGATGACCCGCGTGCACAACGGCTACGCCTCCGCACGGCTTGACTATGCGATCGGCAGCGAGGGCAACGCCTACATCGGCCTCAACTATGCCATTCCTTCAAATTACGACCAGCTCAACTTCTGGGTCTACGGCGACAATAGCGGAGCGCAGCTCGCGCTGGTGACGGATACTGGCAGCGTGAACCTGGGAGCGCTCAACTTCTCCGGCTGGAAGCTCCTGACGGCGAACCTCGGCGCGGCGACCGCGATCACGGGCATGATCGTCTCTTCGGACACGGAGCTTATCAGCGCCGTGTACCTTGACCAGCTCGTGCTCTCCTACGGCGGCCTGACCGATACGACCGCGCCGAAGCTCTCGCTCCAGTACAATGCGGCGAGCAACACTGTGACCGGCACGGTGAAAGATGACATCGACGGCGCGGCCATCCCGACCATTCGCGTGACCTACGACGGCAAGAGCTACACGTCCTACACCTACAGCCAGTCGAGCGGCGCGCTGAGCATTTCTCTTCCCGCCGCTGACGGCGCGCAGCACCGCGTGAATGTGGTCGCGGGCGACGCGAGCGGCAACCTGAGCCGCGCGGGCATGAACGCCGGCACGTCGAGCACGACGCCCGCCTTCAACGACATGAAGGACCACTGGGCAAACGACGCGGTGGCGTACCTCAAGCGCAGCGGCATTTCGAACGGCTCGAACGGTAACTTCCTGCCGGATACGAACATCAGCCGTCAGGAATTTGCCGTGCTGCTCGCGCGTTACTTAGGTTCTTCGCAGGATCATTCCTCCGTGCAGCTCCCGTTTGCCGATACGAATGAGATCGCATCCTGGGCGCTGAACGGCGCGAAGGCGATGTACTCGCTCGGCATCATCAAGGGCAGTTCCGACGGCTCGGGCAAGCTCTACTTCAACCCCACGGCCAACGTGAGCCGCCAGGAGGCGGTGACGATGCTCGGTCGCCTGACCGAAAAGGGCTACGCCCAGGGCGCGCTCAAGTTCACCGACAGCAGCGCAATCCAGTCGTGGGCGGCGGAGTACGTGAGCACGCTCAGCGAGATGGGCATCCTCACGGGCTTTAACGACGGCAGCTTCCGCCCCAACGGCGCGATGACGAGGGCGCAGGTGGCGACAGTATTGTACAAATTCTAAAATGAAAGGGAACGGCTTTGCCGTTCCCTTTCATTTTAGAGGGGAATTGCAGGCCGCTGCGCGCATAATTCGCCCGCCGTCGGCGGGCGAATTCCACACTTGCGGCCTGAGAAGAGTCATTTCCAACGCGCATGTCGTTGGAAATGACGATCAAAATTATTTCGCGTCTGCGGACGCGAAAGTCTGCGACGCTTGGGTGCGGTGGGCTGTTTCGCGCCCGCAGGGCGCGAAATGCGCCGGGGGAGTGCGTGCGAGGACACTGTTTTGTGCTCAGGGAGCACAAAATGCGTGCTTTTTAGAATGCTGTTTTGCGCCCGGTGGGCGAAAAAGGCGCATCTTTCGCTTTGATGAGGCTTAGATAGGACATTGAACGCTGCTTTTTTGCGGAAAATGCGCAAAAAGGGGCTACCTTTTTGCGCGGCGGCGTGCTATGATAACTTTGTATTGGTATCTGTATGAAAAAAGGAGGCGGAGAGAATGAAGCGCGCGGGGAAAATGCTGGTGATCGGATTATTTTCACTGCTGCTTTCGGGCTGCATGTTCACGACGCCGGAGACGTCGCTCTACCGCCTGCCGAAGCTCGCGGGCGAGCATGAGTCGCTCGAATCGCAGATCGACGCGCTGCTCACAAACGGCGCGGAGTATGCCGCGCCCACGTCGGGCAGCAATTTGCAGAGCGTGCAGATGATCGACCTCGATGGTGACGGCAGCGAAGAGGCGGTGGCCTTCTTCCGCCGCGCGAGCGACAAAAAGCCGATGAAGATCTACATCTTCAAAGCCGACGGCGACAGCTACGAGCGCTACGCCGTGATCGAGGGCGCATCGAGCCAGATCTACAGCGTGAACTACGCGGATCTGGACGGCGACGGGCTCAAGGAGATCCTGGTCGGCTACAAGAGCAGCTCGGATGTGCAGGGGCTTGCCATCTATCCGCTCTCTCCCGGCACGTCGGAGTCGCTTTTGACGACGGGCTATTCCCGTTACGCGAACCTCGACATGAACGGCGACGGGAAGCAGGAACTTTTAATTATTTGCAGCGACGAAGAGAGTACGGCGCGCGTCGATTACTACGACTGGGATGACGGCGCGCTGCACGCGAAGTCCTCGCTGCGCCTGTCCGCCTCGGTGGCGGAGCTGAGCCGCCTGACGGCCGGCACGCTGACGGGCGGGGAGAACGCGCTGTTCGTGACGGGCGTGACAGGCGACAACCTGACCGTGACGGACGTGCTGGCGCTCAAGGGCGGGCGGCTGCAGAACATCGCCCTCGGCGCGGACGCAAATCAGGTACCCGCGGAGGAAATTTTCCTCGGCCTTTTCCCGCGCGATGAAAACAGCGACGGCGTGACCGAAGCGCCGAAGACGCGTCCCTTGCAGCGCTTTGACCGCGAGAGCGAGCTGCAGTATTACGTTGTCTGGGAGCAGTACAGCATCGACGGCACGGTGACGGACGTGCAGAGCTGCTTCCACAATGTGGCGGACGGCTGGAGCCTTGTGCTGCCGGACGAGTGGGACAAGGACCATCTGACCGTCGAGCGCAGCGCGGGCAGCGGCGAGACCGCTGTGTCCTTCTACCGCGCGGGCGAGGGCGGACTGAGAGAGAAACTGCTCACCGTCTACACCCTGACGGGCGAGGCGCGCGAGGGACTTGCCAACATCGGCAGCCGCTTTGTGCTCACGCAGCAGGTGGAGGCGGTATACGCCGCACGGATCGGCGATGCATGGAATATCACGCTTGATGAGCAATCGCTGCGCGAGCGCTTCTCGCTCATCACGGCGGAATGGACGATGGGAGACAACTGAGAGGAGAAACGATATGAAAAAAGTGCTGGTGCTGGAGGATGAAGCCAGTATCCGTAGTTTTATTGTCATCAATTTGCAGCGTGCGGGCTACGAGGTCGTGGAGGCTGAGTGCGGCGAGGAGGCGCTTCAAAAATTGCAGGAAAATCCCGACACGAAGCTGTGCCTGCTCGACATCATGCTGCCGGACATCGACGGGTTCGAAGTCTGCCGCCGCATCCGCATGTCGAACGCGCAGGTCGGCATCATCATGCTGACGGCGCGCACGCAGGAGATGGACAAGGTGACGGGTCTGATGACCGGCGCGGACGACTATGTGACAAAGCCGTTTTCGCCCGCCGAGCTCACCGCGCGCGTGGACGCGCTGCTGCGCCGCATGGGCGAAAACACGCCGGCCACGCATACCGGAGAGTTGTATCAGCCGCCGTTTCTGCTGAACCTGACGAACCGGACGCTTGAAAAAAACGGCGAGCGCGTCAAGCTGACGCAGATCGAGTACGCGATCGTCAAGCTCTTTATGGAAAACAGCGGCAAGGCGCTCGCGCGCGAGGAAATTCTCGACGCCGTGTGGGGCAAGGGCTACTTTGGCGAGCTCAAGATCGTGGACGTGAATGTCCGCCGCCTGCGCCTCAAGATCGAAGATGACGCGCAGGAGCCGAAGTACATCTCCACCGTGTGGGGCTTTGGTTATAAATGGACGGTGTGAGCGCACCGAACGAAGGAGGGGCAGCGATGCCGGACAATCGAAAAGGCTTTGCTTCGGCGCTGCACATCCGTGGCCTTCGTCAGCGGTGGATGTTTTCGGCGGTGCTGCCGATCTTGCTGCTGCTGGTGCTGGCGGTGGCGCTTTTCAGCGTGGGCGTGCAGGAATACTATTACAATGCGATGCGCTCGGGCCTTGAGAGCCGCGCGCGTATCGCGGCGGAGACCTTCACGGGCTACGGCGTGAAGAGCTACAGCGAATATTACCGCCTCGCGTCGTACTCCGCCGAAACGTTCGAAGAAAAGGACACGATCGAGCTCCAGTTCATCAACACGAACGGACGCGTGCAGGTCTCGTCCTACGGGCTGACGGCGGGCACGCTGCCCGGCACGAGCGACGTTGACAGCGCGATCGGCGGTAAAATGGCGTCGTTTCAGGGCCGCGATCCGCAGACGGGGGAGAATATCCTCGCGGTGTCGTATCCGCTGTTTTTTAACTCCCGCGTCGTCGGCGTGCTGCGGTACGTGACATCGCTGCGCGAGGCGCAGCATCGCGTGTTGGTCGAGTCGCTGCTCGCTTCGGCGGCGGCACTCGTGTGCATGGCGCTGATTGCGGCGTCGAATGCTATTTTTATCAACAACGTCGTCCAGCCCGTCGCAGTCGTGAGCGACGCGGCACGCCGCATTTCGGGCGGCAGCTACGGCATCATGATCGAGAACCATTACCGCGACGAGCTCGGCGAGCTGGTCGACAACATCAACGACATGTCACTCAAGATCAGCCAGGCCGAGAAGATCCAGCAGGAATTCATCTCGTCGGTCTCGCACGAGCTGCGAACGCCGCTGACCGCCATCAGCGGCTGGGCAGAGACGCTTTCCGCTGACCCGGGCGCGAACATCGACCAGACGAAGCGCGGCCTCGGCATCATTTTGAAAGAGTCCCGCCGCCTGACGACGATGGTCGAGGAGCTGCTCGAATTCACGAAGATGCAGGACGGGCGCTTCACGCTGCGCGTGGAGAGCGTCGATCTTGCCAGCGAGCTCGAGGACGCAGTCTACACCTATTTCGAGCTCTTCCGGCAGGAGGGCATCGAGGTCAGCTACAAGGGCCCTGACGAGGATGTGCCGCCGATCGTGGCAGACAGCGAGCGCATGAAGCAGGTCTTCTGCAATGTGCTCGACAACGCGGCCAAGCACGGCGGCGCGGGAAAGCGCATCGACGTGAGCGCCGCGTGCGAGGATGGAAAATTTGTCATCCGCGTGCGCGACTACGGTCCCGGCATCCCGGAGGAGGAGCTGCCGTTCGTCAAGCAGAAATTCTACAAGGGCTCGTCGAAGGCACGCGGCAGCGGCATCGGCCTTGCCGTGTGTGACGAGATCGTGCGCCTGCACGGCGGCATGTTCGACATCGCCAACGCCGAGGGCGGCGGCGCGGTCGTGACGATCTCGCTGCCCATGTCGTGAAAAATAGAACGGGTGTTGCATTCTTGCAAAACCCGTGGTATGATATCGCATAGAAAAAGGAGAACCATTCATGGCAGAAGAAGCAAAAAACAAGGCTTCCGCGTCTAAGTTCCGCACGAGCATCGGCGGACAGGCGTTGATCGAGGGAGTTTTGATGCGCGGTCCGGGCAAGCAGGCTATTGTCGTCCGCTCGCCGGACGGGCTGGTCGAAAAGGTCGAGGAGCTGACGCTCGTGCGCGACAAGTACCCCGTTTTGGGCTTACCCATCATCCGCGGCGCGGTGACGTTCGTCGATTCGATGGTCAAGGGCGTCAAGGCGCTGATGTTTTCGGCGGACTATTTCCCCGACGAGGACGTCGCCGAGCCGAGCAAATTCGACCAGTGGCTTGAAAAAAAGCTCGGCAACGAAAAAATGCAGAAATTCATCACAGCGCTGGCGGTCTTTCTGTCGCTGGGGCTGACGATCCTGCTCTTTTTCCTGCTGCCGACGTTTCTGGCCGGCTTTATCGACCCGTATATCAAGAGCGCGGCGGTGCACAATCTGGTCGAATCCGTCATCAAGCTCGTGATCTTCTTCGCTTACATGATCCTGTGCTCCAAGCAGAAGGACATCTACCGCGTGTTCCAGTACCACGGCGCGGAGCATAAGACGATCTTCTGCTACGAGGCGGGGCTGCCGCTGACGGTCGAAAACTGCCGCATCCAGCCGCGCCACCATCCGCGCTGCGGCACGAGCTTTCTCTTTGTGGTCGTGGTCGTGTCGATTTTAGTCTCGAGCCTTGTCTTCAGCTTTGTCAACTGGCGCAACATGTGGGTGCGCATGGCGCTGCACCTGCTGCTGCTCATTCCAATCGTGGGCGTGACGTATGAGTTCAACCGCTACGTCGGCGGGCACGACAACAAGGTGACGCGCTTTCTGGCGCGTCCGGGCCTGTGGCTGCAAAACTTTACGACCAACGAGCCGGACGACAGCATGCTCGAGGTCGCCATCCGCGCGCTCGAGCTGGTCATTCCCGAAGAAAAAGGCAAGGATGCGTGGTAAGCATGGCAACGACGTATAATAATCTCTATCTGGATCTGCGCACGGAGCTGAGGCGCGCGGGCGACGAGGAGGCGACGCAGTCGGCGCGCGAGCTCGTCTGCGCCGCGGCGGCAAAAACGCGCGAGGAGCTGGTGCGCGACGGCTCACTCTACGCCTCGCCCGAGGTGGAGAAGAGTGCGCGCGAGCTCGTCAAGCGCCACTTGGCGGGCGAGCCGGTGGCGTATCTCATCGGCGAGTGGGAGTTCTATGGTCTGCCGCTCGACATTTCGCCTGCGGTGCTCATCCCGCGCCCGGATACCGAGGTACTGGCGACAAAGCTCATCGACGCGGCGCGCGGCGCGGGGGCCTGCCGCATTCTGGATCTCTGCGCGGGCAGCGGATGCATCGGCCTTGCCGCGGCGGCAAACCTGCCGAACGCGCGCGTGCTGCTCGGCGAATATGACGAAGAGGCGCTCAAGATCTGCCGGCAGAACATCCGCCGCAACCGCTTGACGGCGCGGGTGGCAAGCCTGAAGATCGACGCGCGGGAAAAGCCCGCGCGCACGCTGGGCGAGTTCCAGTTTCTGGTCAGCAACCCGCCGTACATCCCGAGCGCGGACATCGACACGCTCGACGCTTCCGTGCGCGAGCACGAGCCGCGCCTTGCGCTTGACGGCGGCGCGGACGGGCTCGACTTCTACCGTGTGATCTGCGAAAAGTGGCGCGATGCCCTGTGTGAAAACGGCATGCTCTTTTTCGAGGTCGGCATCGGGCAGGCGGATCAGGTGCTGCGCATCATGCGCTCGCACGGCTTTGGCGACATTCAGATCGTCAAGGACCTCAACAACATCCCCCGCGTGGTGTACGGCACGCGCGTGGAGACCATTTGAAGCAAATTTAGTTTACATAAAGAATCGGGAGGAACGCGAACATGGCAGAAAAGTCTCAGACGAAGGCAGCTGCGGCGATGGCCGACGACAAGAAGCGGGCAATCGAGACCGCGATGCAGCAGATCGAGCGCACCTACGGCAAGGGCTCGATCATGCGCTTTGGCGACAACACCGTGAGCAATGTGGAGGCCATCTCCACGGGCTCGCTGGCGCTCGACCTGGCGCTCGGTATCGGGGGCCTGCCCAAGGGCCGTATCATCGAAATTTACGGACCTGAATCCTCCGGTAAGACGACGCTGGCGCTGCATGTGCTCGCCCAGGCGCAGAAGGCGGGCGGCGAGGTCGCGTTCATCGACGCCGAGCACGCGCTCGACATCACCTATGCCCGCGCGCTTGGCGTCAAGGTCGAGGATATGCTCGTCTCCCAGCCGGACACCGGCGAGCAGGCGCTTGAGATCACCGAGGCGCTCGTGCGCTCCGGCGCGATCGACGTCATCGTGGTCGACTCCGTCGCGGCGCTCGTGCCGCGCGCGGAGATCGAGGGCGAGATGGGCGACAGCTTTGTCGGTCTGCACGCGCGCCTCATGTCGCAAGCGCTGCGCAAGCTGACCGGCGCGGTCGGCAAAACGAACACCATCGTCATTTTCATCAACCAGCTGCGCGAAAAGGTCGGCGTCATGTACGGCAACCCCGAGGTCACGACCGGCGGCCGCGCGCTCAAGTTCTATTCGAGCGTGCGTATCGATGTGCGCCGCATCGAGGCGCTGAAAAACGGCAGCGAGATCATCGGCAACCGTACGCGCGCCAAGGTCGTGAAGAACAAGATGGCGCCCCCGTTCCGCGAGGCGGAGTTCGACATCATGTACGGCGAGGGCATCTCGCTCATCGGCGAACTGATCGACCTCGGCGTCAAGCTCGGATTGGTGCAGAAGAGCGGCTCGTGGTACTCGATGGGCGAAACGCGCATCGGTCAGGGACGCGACGCGGCCAAGCAGTATCTGAAAAACAATCCCGAGATCGCCGATAACCTCGAAGCGGAGATCCGCCGCAACTTCGACAAGCTGATGACGGGCCAGTCCCGCGTGGCGGCGAAGGCTGCGGGCCGCGCCGTGGACGTCAGCGCCGACGATTTCAAGGATGAAGATTGAGAAGATCGAACGATCGAAGCATAAGCAGGAGCGCGTTCTCGTGTATCTGGAGGGGGGAGACCTCCTCCGGATCACCGAGAGCGAGCTTCTGCGTTTCGGTTTATGTATAGGACTGGACATTGACGATAGGACTGTGGTAGAATTGCAGCAGTCCGGCGCGCGGAGCGAAACGCGCGTGCGCGCGGCGAACATGATCTCGTCCCGTCCGCTGTCGAGAAAAGAGCTTGCGAAAAAGCTCAGGGAAAAGGGCTCGGTCGAGGCCGACGCCGAATCGGCGTGCGACTGGCTCGAGGAGATCGGCGCACTCAACGACGCGGAGTATGCCGCGATGCTCGTGCACCATTACGGCGGCATGGGCTATGGCGAGGCGAAAATTCGCGACGAGCTCTACCGGCGCGGCGTGCCGCGCGAACTGTGGGAGGACGCGCTGTCAAAGTCGCCCGACGCGCAGGAGGCCATCGCGCGCGTGATCGCGCAGAAGACAAAGGGCCGCGCGCTCGATGAAAAGGGGCGCAAGCGACTGTCTGACATGCTGCTGCGGCGGGGCTTTGCGTGGCGCGATGTGCGCGCGGCAATCGCCCAAATCAGCGAGAATGCGACGGAATTCGATTACGAAGAGTAGTCGTTTGGCTATTTTTTTACAATTAGTTTACGATCAGGAGGGGTTCTATGCCCTATAACGTTTCTTTCATTTCCCTGGGCTGCGCCAAGAACCAGGTCAACTGCGAGCAGATGATGGCCACGGTGCAGCATGCGGGACACAACGTCGTCCTCTCGCCCGAGGGGGCGGACGTGGCCGTGGTCAACACCTGCGGATTTTTGGCCTCTGCCTGCGAGGAGGCCATCGATAATATCTTAGAGATGGCGGAGCTCAAAAAAGAGGGCAAGCTCAAAAAGATCATCGTCACCGGCTGCATGGCGCAGCGCTACAAGGACGATGTGCTCCATGAGCTGCCTGAGGTCGACGCGGTGCTCGGCACCGGCAGCTACGGCGAGATCGCCCGCGCGGTCGATGAGGTCATGGCGCCCGGCGGGCTGCGCCCCTGCTACATGGGCGACATTCAGAACTGCGTGCAGGGCGGCGCGCGCATTTTGTCCACGCCGTCGTGGTATGCGTACCTGCGCATCGCCGAGGGCTGCGACAACTGCTGTGCCTACTGTGTCATCCCGCGTCTGCGCGGCCGTTACCGCAGCCGTCCGATGAACGAACTTCTGGACGAGGCGAGCGAGCTTGCGTCCGCGGGCGTGAAGGAACTCATCGTCATCGCGCAGGACATCACGCGCTACGGCACGGACTTGAACGGCGAGCACCAACTTGCCGCACTCCTGCGTGAGCTGTGCAAGCTCGATTTCCACTGGATCCGCTTACACTACCTCTATCCCGATGACATCACCGATGAGCTCATCGACACGATCGCGCAGGAAGAGAAGATCGTGCCGTATCTCGATATCCCCATCCAGCACTGCAACGACGACATCTTGAAGGCGATGAACCGCCGCGACACGAAAGAGAGCATCCGCAAGGTTTTCCACGACCTCCGCGCGCGCATCCCGGGCCTTGTGCTGCGGACGTCGATCATCGCCGGTCTTCCCGGCGAGGGGGAGAAGGAGTTCGAAGAGCTCTGCGACTTCCTGCGCGAGGAGAAGATCGAGCGCGCGGGCGTGTTCCCGTTCTCGCCCGAGGAGGGGACGAAGGCCGCGACGATGGAGCACGTTCCGATGGAGGAGGCCCAGCGCCGCACGGAGCTTTTAGTCGACGTGCAGAGCGATATCATCGACGAATACAATGAATCCGTCCTCGGCGATGTGCGCGAAGTGCTGTGCGAGGGCTGGAGCGAGGAAGCGCAGTCCTATGTCGGCCGCAGCTACGCCGAATCCGTGGATATCGACGGAAAGATCTACTTTTCCGCAGAACGTGATATCATGGCAGGCGAGTTCGTCAATGTCCGCCTGACCGGCACGATGGACGGCGAGCTGACCGGCGAAGCGGTCGAATAAGTAAATGCCTTGCAAGGCAGGAGGAAAGAGAGATATGACAACTGCAAACAAGCTGACGATCATGCGCATTGCGCTGATCCCCGTATTCTTAGTGGTGCTATACCTGGACTTCGCGGGTGCGAGGTGGTGGGCGCTCGGCATTTTCATCGTCGCGTGCCTGACGGACTTTGTCGACGGCTACATCGCCCGCCACTATAATCAGATCACAAATTTCGGCAAGTTCATGGACCCGCTGGCGGACAAAATGCTCGTCATGGCGGCAATGTGCTACTTTGTCGAATATGGGCAGATGCCCGGCTGGTGTCTCGCCATCGTGCTGCTGCGCGAATTTGCCGTTTCCGGCATGCGCCTTGTCGCCGTGGAGCAGGGGCGCGTCATCGCGGCCGCGTGGTCGGGCAAGGTGAAGACCGCTTCCACCATGGTGTGCGTGGTGCTGATGTTCCTGCCCATTCCACCGGTGGTGAACACCCTCTGCGTGTGGGTCATCACCCTGACCACCCTGTACTCCGGCGTGGAGTACTTCACCAAGAATTTTGACGTGTTGGCCAATGTGAAATAAATAAAAAGAAAATGCCGCCGCGCTCTGAACAGAGCACGGCGGCATTTGTTTACGGTTATTGCGGAATGTTATCCTTCAACAGGACTTGGTCGCTGTGCTGATACTCCTTGGCGTACCGCCCAGGAGAGGTCCCCGTAAGATGTCCGAAGGTGCGGATAAAGTGGGAGTTGTCGGAGAAGCCGGAAAGCTCGCCCGCCTGCTGCACGCTGACCCCCTGCTGCAGCAGCTGCCGGGCCATAAGCACCCGGCTGTAGATGATATACTCCATCACGGAGAAGCCGGTGGCCGACTTGAAGATGCGGCACAGATAGTGCTTGTTAATTCAGATTTTTCATGTATGCCATCAGTTGTTCTTGAAGGAAGAAGAGTAGTTAATAATATCCAAAGGACAGCCTCGCTGTTTCTTGTAAAGAATATATTTTCAATGCTTTTAGCATTGTTTACACTTATAGTAGGACACAGGTATCCATTGTATCCTACACAGCTGTCCCTGCTTGGGGCATTTACAATCGGTGCTCCGGGATTTTTACTTGCAATGCAAAGAAACAGGAGCCGGATAAAAGGAAGATTTCTTGTGAATGTTGCTATTAAGGCACTTCCGGCAGCATTGACGGATTTTCTTCTCGTTGCGATATTTACTGTATACAATAATTTCAGTGGAATACCGCATGAACAGCTGTCAACATCAGTTACTTTTATCCTGCTCACAGTAGGAATGGCAGAATTGTATCGCGTATGCAGACCGTTTGATTTGTTCAGGGCAGTTGTTTGCGTGTTGATGGGAGCTGGAAT
>ERZ827528.2863-NODE-2863-length-15030-cov-22.025509_pt1 | contig 15030 bp, 15 predicted proteins | sample MGYA00519768_ERZ827528 | MGnify/ENA primary metagenome ERZ827528 (study PRJEB31778, sample SAMEA3449343) | human gut metagenome | biome: human gut; feature: human-associated habitat; material: faeces | place: United Kingdom | collected 2010/2012 ...
GAAACAACAGAGCCTACAACAGTAGCTCCTGAAACAACAGAGCCTACAACAGTAGCTCCTGAAACAACAGAGCCTACAACAGTAGAGCCTGCAACAGTAGCTCCTGAAACAACAGAGCCTACAGATGCTCCTGCAACAGTAGCTCCTACTACACCTGATGCTACATCTGGTTCACAGGCTGCAGCAAATGGTCAGTCAACAGCTGACACAGCTACTCCTGACACACCGGCTAACGGCACAAGCAGCAATGCAGTACAGACAGGCAATGCTTCTATGGCAATAGTTATCCTCTTAGCTCTTATTTCTGCTACAGGTGTTGTTTATTTCACAAGAAAGAGATTCACAAAGTAATTTGAATTTCTGATTGTAAAAAATTGTTGACGATGTTGACGGTTTTAAAAAAATAATTTTTCACCCCTCGGTGCTCCGAGGGGTGTTTTTGTTTAACCTCCTTTTAATTGGATGTTTTTGCAGTCGAAAATTTTCGTCGTAAATTTTCACACAAAATTCAGTGAAAATTGTGAATATATTCATTGAAATTTTTTTTGTAATGATATATAATAGAAACATCAAACTAAAGGAATGAAAAAAATGTCTAAAAAAATAAAAAGTATTCTTTCAATTCTATTTGTCGCAATTATGACAGCGTCATGCTTTTGTATTCCTGTTAATGCTGCCGATGATGATTTGAAAATCAAAATCTCGTCTGATGACAAAGATTCCGTAACTGCCAAGGTTGGTGATACTGTAAAGTATGCGGTCTATATGTCGCAGACCAATGAAAAGGTAATCGGCATTCAGATGAGCTTCTTCTATGATGACGCTTATTTAAAAATGGATGCTGATTCGGTTAAATGTGAAAGCTTTCCTAACTCAGTGGGCAACACGGCTTTGAAGAATTATTATATCTTTACATGGACAGATGTACAGAACCCTGTGACGCTTAATTCAAACAAATCTCTTGTTTCCGCAGAATTTAAGGTTCTCAAGGGCGGTGAAACCGATCTTTCATACTTTATTTCTGACATCTACGGTGATGATATGACTTACCTAAAGTCTTATAAGATTACCTGTAAGCTTTGGGTAAACGGTGAAGAGGTTAAGCAGGATGCAGTTCCGATTGTTGATGAAAAGAAAGCAAGCGAAAACAAACTTCAAGGCGACTTCATAAACTATGTTGACGGTATGGGTGAGGAGAATACTCCTAACAAAGATGACCATAAATCTGTAATTGTTGAGAAAAGATACATTGCAACCCAGAAAAGCACCTCAGTTGTTGATGTTACAAAGACTGTTGAAACATCAACAAACGGTTCGGGTTCGGGTTCAAGCACAACAATTATTATCATCGTTGCGATAGCGGTCGTATTGCTTGCAGCAGGTGCGATAATTCTTGTAAAGAAGAAAGACGATAAGAAAAAATCGGATTCGTTAGGTAATGTAAATTCGGACGAAAATAACGAAAATTGATATCTTCTTTGAGTTTAATAGATAAAAATTCATATATTGTCGCTAAATACACAAAATTGTAACTTCAATTTTGTGTATTTTTTTGCTTCCATATAAATTAAAAAGATTGCATTTTTCAATTTTTTGTTATATAATTAATGCATACCGATAGATATCGGAAATTTTTTTTGGAGGAGATTCAAATGTCAAAAAAACTTATTAGTATCATTTTGTCATGTGTTCTCGTTGCTTCACTTGCAGTTGTAGGTGTTGTAAGCGTTTCAGCAGCTATTGACAATGATGGTCGCTACGTTCCGAGTGAGGGCGTAACAGAAACACACAGAATATACTTCTTTATGCCTGAGTCATGGAAGAGTGAAAAGTTCAATGCATCAGACGCCGGTGCATACTGGTGGAGCGGTACAGACGCTTGCGAGTCTAAAGACGGTACATCAAAGGGTGCTCCGTGGCCGGGATACAAGATGCAGGTTTACGATGCAGACGCTAACCTCTTCTATATTGACCTTCCTGCAGATGCACCTAATATTATTTTCAACAACTACCTTAACGGCGGTGAGAAATATACTGATGGAACTTATCAGTACAGCAAGGAACAGTTCGAGGCTGCTGCTCAGACAAAGGATGCGACTTGTCAGTACTATTCGGATGGTGATGACGATTACTATGACAATATGTTAGACGGTGAGTTCTGGACAAAGGCTCAGGAGGCTGTTGAGGGTAATGATAAGTCGTTCCTCGGCAACTTCAAGGATAACTTCTTTATCGAGACAGAGTATGACCTCGGTATCTCAATGACATTCGATAACATGATTTTCGTTATTGATCCTGAAAACTCTGATGTTAATGATCTCAGCGGTAAGGTATCTTACGGCGGTAACTTCTACTTCTTCTATGGTAAGAACGCAGATGGCAAATATGAGTACGGCGGACTTCCTAACTATGAAATGGCTAAGGATAATGGTGTAGTCAATGTTCTTGACAAAGATGCTAAACCTGCTACACCTATACAGCCGAATAAGCCACAAGTTCCGGACGACAACAACGGCGGCAACAATAACGGTGGCAACAACAACAACGGTGGCAACAACAACGGTGCCAACAATAACGGTGCCAACAACAACGGTGGCAACACAAACCCAACTGCTACAGTTCCCGCTCCTGATAAGAATGCTACATCTTCAGCAGATTCAGTTTCTACATCAGACACAACACCTACAAGTGACAACGGCGCAGTTCAGACAGGCGTTGCAACAGCAGCTGCAGCTCTCGCAGTTGTTCTTATTGCAGGCGGTGCAGTTCTTTACACACGCAAGAGATTTGAATAATCTCACTTGAATAATTATATATAAATATAATTGCTTATGCCCTCCAATCGGAGGGCATTTTTGCTTTACTGTTTATTATTTGTTCTCTTATGTATGACTGAATAAGCGGAAATTACGTATGAAAATATGCCAAAATTCCGTAAAATGCAAATTTGGTGGAATTTAACACAAAAATTTGGTTGTTATTACATTGAGATTAAGACTCAAAATTCCCTGTAACACTTGATTTTTACTGTGTTTTATACTATAATAAGCATACAGATGCAAGTATGGTGTCGGAAATTCATAAGGAGGATATTTAAAATGTCCAAAAAAGTTATAAGTCTTTTATTGGCTGTTATGCTTACAATGGCAATGATTGCAGTTGCTGCAGTCAGCGTTTCTGCCGATACGGACGATGAAGGCAGATATGTTCCTTCTGAAGGCACGAAGACTTACCGTATATATTTCTATAAACCTGCTTACTGGGAAAACGAGTTCGCATCAGATACAGATATTTTTTGGCAGAGCGGTTCTGACAGCCCTTCTGCTTTCCCCGGTTACTGTGCTCAGAAAGCCGATGTCCCGAATGTATACTATTGTGATGTTCCGACGGATGTTGACAATGTAATCTGGAATAATGTTATTGACGGAGCTGATGGCTCAAGCAATTCTGAGATTGCTCCTGCTTATAAGACAACCGATATAGCTTTGGTCGGTTATGATGCTAAAAAATCCGCCTATTATCCTGAAGGTGTAAAAAACTTTGATAATATGATTTATGTCATCAATCCCGACAGCACATCTGTTGACGATGAGGGCAAATCAGTCTGTTCAGGTGAATGGTTCTACTACTACGGTAACGGCGAGTACGGTACTGTTCCTGTAAAGGAAAAGCTTAAGAGCGGTGATTATTACGGCGAAGACGGTGTGTTTCCCACAGAATACACTTCCTTGGAGGAAACAACAACTGCTCCTTCCGCAAAAGCTGCGACAGAACCGGCGGTTACAGAGTCTGCTGTCGAATCAACTGCTGCAACTTCGCCTTCCGAAGCTTCTTCGCTTGCACTCACAGTTAATGCAACATCAAATTATTTTCCGATGGCAACTGCACAGTACAACCCGACTACAAATCAGGTAACGGTTACATACAATTTAGAGTCCGCTGAGAATGTTCTTGACACGCAGTGGTACATTTCGTATGACACGGCAATTCTTTCCCTTTCAAAAGATAACAATGTAAAATCTGTTTGTCCTGTAATGAACGGCAAGGGCGCTTATGTCAACTTATGTGATGAGGATGACGGCACAGGTTATGTTAAATTCTGTGCAAGCGACCTTTCGCTCTATAATTTCAGTGAAAAAACTCCTTTTGCAAGGATTGTTTTTGATGTAAAGGATATTTCAAAGGTCGCTCCGGTTTCTACAACTGTTGACCTTGTTGTTCAGGTACTTCGTGTTTCTGAGCTTGATCCTGACACCGAAATGACAGATAGTGACAAGGAAGTTGTTCTTGTTGATAAGGAAATTGTAAAAAAAGACCCTGTTGCCACTGCAAAGGTTGACCTTTCTACAATGCTTACACTTTCAACTTATGTTGAGCCTGCTACAACTACTGCTCCTACTACGGTTGAAACGACAGAGGCTCCGTCAACAGAATCTTCAACAGCGACTTCTCAAGCGGCTTCAACCGAGAAGCCAACGCAAATCCCTGCGCAGACTTCTGCGACAGAATTTGTAACAGAGAAAATCAATTCAACATCCGACACTCCCGATACACCCGACAGCAACGGCGGCAATGACGGCGTTGTCCAGACAGGTGAAGCTCCTCTGGCTGTTGTAATTCTTACACTTCTCATCGGCTCAACTTGTGTAATGTTCGTTCTTCGTAAGAAGGAAGAAATCCTTTAACGGCTGATAAAGACTAATAATTAAGAGGGCTGACCAAACAAAGGTCAGCCCTCTTTCTGTGCCGTGATTGAGGTTTAAAATCCTGATAAAAATACAAAAAAACAGCTCCACTATTTTTAGTGGAGCTGTTTCGTAATCTGTAAAATCAGTTAGCTCTGGTAACCTTACCTGAACGCAAACAACGGGTGCAAGCATATACACGCTTTGGTGAACCGTCAACAATAGCCTTAACACGCTGTACGTTGGGCTTCCATGTTCTGTTTGATCTTCTGTGTGAGTGAGATACCTTAATACCGAACTTTACATCCTTACCGCAGAATTCACATTTTGCCATGCGTCTGCACCTCCTTAAAGAAAACTAATTCTATTTCTAACTTTGTTATAATAACAGAAATTGAGAGAAAATGCAAGTGTTTTTTGAAAATTTCTTAACTTGTTTTTTGCTCTTGTAATTTTTGACGAATTATTATATAATGAGAAATAAATATAGTTACACGATTGTTACCTAAAATTTTGAATTTCAGGAGGCTCTTATGCTCTCATTATTACTTAACGGAATCAGAAACGGAAATCTCGACTTCGGTGCCGTAATTGCCGAAATATTGGCTGTACTTGTCATCATATTTTTAATTCTCCCGTTCCATGAATGGGCGCACGCTTTCACGGCGTCACTTCTCGGCGACAAGGCTGTAAAGGGCAGAGGCAGACTTTCACTCAATCCGCTCAGCCACATTGACCCTATGGGTGCCTTGTGTATGCTTTTGTTCGGATTCGGTTGGGCAAAGCCTGTTCCGATTGATCCGAGAAATTTTAAAAATCCAAAGGTCGGTATGGCAATCACCGCAATTATGGGACCGATTGCAAATATCGTTGCCGCATTGGCAGGACTTCTCATTTATTATCCGATTATCCTTTTTACAGGCGCATTTCCGCTTTCGACAATCGGAGGATATGTTGTTCAATTCTTGAGCTTCTACATTTCGTGCAATGTCGGACTTGCAGTGTTCAACCTTATTCCCATTCCTCCGCTTGACGGTTCAAAGGTTCTCTTTGTATTTTTGCCCGACAAGGCTGTTGAATTTTTTTACAGATATCAGATGTATTTCTTCATAGGTCTTTTTGTTCTCCTATATGTAGGAGTTCTCAACACACCGATTAACTGGGTGAGCAATCAGATTCTTGACTTCATCAGCTGGCTTGCAAGCCTGCCGTATATGCCGTTTGTCGGTTAATTTAATCATCCGCAACAAAAATTACAGCAAAGAAATTATCTATGGAAACACAACAACTTCAATATAAGCTGTCGGCATTTGAAGGTCCTCTTGACCTGTTGCTGACGCTGATTTCTAAAAATAAAATAGATATTTATGACATCAGCATTTCCGAATTGCTCGACCAGTACATGGAGCAGATTAATATGATGCAGGAAAATCAGATGGATATCGCATCGGAATTTCTGACAATGGCATCAAGGCTTGTTTATATCAAGTCTGTAATGCTCCTGCCAAAATATGAGGAAGAGGCTGAAGAGCTCAAGAAAGAACTTTCGGGACAGCTTCTTGAATATGCAGTCTGCCGTGAAATGGCGGCAAAGCTGGGCGATATTTATGACTTTGACAGCTTTTACAGAGAGGCTTCTCCCGTTGAATTTGACTTGACTTACAACCGTATTCATCCGAGTGAGGATATTGCAAAGGCATATGTCAGCGCAGTCGGACGAGGCAAGCGTAAGCTTCCACCGTCAAAAGACGCATTTTCGGGTATTGTGTCGCATAAAATCGTGTCGGTAAACAGTAAGATTATCCATCTTATGAGAAGGCTATGGCACGGCAAAAGGCTTGAATATCACGAAATTTTTGAGGTGTGCGAGGGCAAAAGCGACCTTGTAGCAACATTTCTTGCAACGCTGGAGCTTGTAAAGGGTAAGCGTATCAGAATTGAGGGCAGTGGTGAAAATGCCGTTGTTCATATGATTGAGGATAAAAACGCAATGCCTTTGCCGCAGGCTGACGAGGACGAAAACAATGAAAATGAGGAGGTGCAGTAATGGCTGTTGAAAATATTCGTGGTGCGATTGAGGCGATTTTGTTCGCAAACGGTGCGTCGGTTGAATTTTCCCGAATAGCGCAGGCACTTGAAATTTCCGAAAAAAAAGTTAAAGAGCATATTTCTGCACTGATTGATGATTATGAGGCGGCAGGACGGGGCATAACTATAATATTGCTTGACAATTCCTGTCAGATGGTTTCAAAAAAGGAATTTGCTCCGCAGATTCGTACCGTTATGGATTTGAGGAGGAACACTCCGCTTTCACAGGCGGCTCTTGAAGTCCTTGCGGTTGTTGCATACAATCAGCCTGTTACAAAGGCTTTTGTCGAGCAGGTGCGCGGTGTTGATTGCAGTGGTGTAATCGGCAGTTTGACAACAAAGGGACTTGTTGAAGAAAAGGGCAGACTTGAGCTTCCCGGCAGACCGTTGCTTTACGGCACAACCGAAAACTTTTTGCGTTGCTTTAACATTTCAAGTCTTGACGAACTTCCTCCGCTCCCCGAGGGTGATGAGGACAAGGAGTCCGAAGAAAACAGTGAAGGACAGGAGAAAATCGAAAACGGCGGAGAACAGATGGATTTGTTTTCGATACAGCCTGATGACAGGCAGTAAAAATTAGGGGGAATTCCCTTTGCTTTGGCTATATATCCTACTCGGAATTGCTCTGTTTGTTGCGCTTGTGATGTTTATTCCGATTACTTTGCGTGCATCATATAAAGAGAAGTTTTGGTGTGCCGTGTATATCGGCTTTGTAAAGCTGCAGCTTGTGCCGGCAAAGCCTAAAAAAGAAAAGAAGAAGAAAGTTAAAAAACAAACTCCGAAAACCGAACAGCCTAAAAAAGCGACAAAAAAAAAGCCGAGCCTTATTAAAAAATACGGCATTGAGTGGCTTTTGAACCTGATAAAAAGAGTTGCAGAGCTTGCAGTATCGGCACTGCAGGATTTTTTCAGTCACATACTGGTTAAAAAATTGTCGCTGAGTATCAGCGTTGCAGGTGACGATGCGGCTGACACGGCTATAAAATACGGCAAGTACTGTGCCGTTGTTTATCCGGCAGTAGGTACAATTGTCCGTGTTGTAAAATGCAAAGGCTACGGAGTTGACATAAATCCGAATTTTTCGGAAAAAGCAGAAACAGAAATTAACTTTGACTTTACCGCAAGAATTTTCGCATTCCGACTTATCGGTCTTGCCGTTAAGCACGGAATCAAGGGACTTAAGCTTCTTGCAGAAGTGAAAAACGAACTATAAATAACTGATGATTTATATAAATATAAAAAGGAGAATGGCTATGGAACATCCTATCGGTAATCTGATGAATACTACAATGGAAAAAATTAAGGAAATGATTGATGTCAATACTATCATCGGCGATCCAATTACCTCGCCTGACGGTACACTCATCATTCCTGTTTCAAAGGTAAGCTACGGCTTTGCGTCAGGCGGTTCTGATTTGCCCACAAAAAAAGAAAACAAGGACTGCTTTGGCGGCGGAAGCGGTGCGGGTGTTACTATTCAGCCTGTTGCCTTTCTTACCGTTTATCAGGGCGATGTAAGGCTTGTTTCCGTTGACAGGGAAGAAGGTACAGCCGACAAGCTTGTTAATATGATTCCCGATGTTCTCAAAAAAGTAAAGGGAGTTTTCAAAAAGGATAAGAGCGAATCCGCAGACGATTTTTCCGAAATCACACAGGACGATATTGACGGCTGATTCGTAATATTGCAGCACCCCTCGGCATAGATTTATGCAGGGGGTGTCCTTATGAAAAAAATAATCTCGCTTGCGGTGTGCTTTGTTATGCCGTTTGTGCTTATGGGCGCAAAAACTGCGGAGGATACTCCTCCGAAAACTTCTGCACAGGCATTTGTACTGTACTGTCCCGACAACAACACGGTTATCTGTTCAAAAAATGCAGATGAAAAAATGAAGCCTGCAAGCACTACAAAAATTATGACATCTCTCATAACGCTTGAGGAGGCGGCATCCTGTAACAGCGAAGTAACCTTCAAACAGGAAATGGTTGCCGAGGGCAGTTCGATGTATCTTAAAGTCGGTGAAAAAGTCCGACTTTCGGACCTTGCGTCAGGAATGATGATGGCGTCGGGTAATGATGCGGCGAATGCGGCGGCATATACGATTTCGGGCAGTCCCGAAAAGTTTTCACAACGAATGAATGAAAAGGCAAAGCAAATCGGTATGACGAATACCCATTTTGTAACGCCGAGCGGACTTGACGATGACAACCATTACTCAAGTGCAAAGGATATGGCTCTGCTTATGTCATATGCACTTGAAAATGACGATTTTGCAAATCTTACGGCTAAGAAGAGCGTGACCGTTGAATTTCTTGAACCGAAATCAAAGAAAACCGCATATGCAAATCATAACAGGCTTTTGTCGCTTTATCCCTACTGTACAGGCGGAAAAACAGGCTATACAACGGCGGCAGGGCGATGCCTTGTTTCCTCTGCAAAAAAAGACGGTGTAACGCTTGTGTGCGTCACTCTGAATGACCGCAACGATTGGAATGACCATATTTCTCTTTATGATTACGCTTTTGAAAAGTACAGGGGAGTTGACTGCAAAGACGCTGACTTTTGTGCCGATATTCCGTGCGTGGGCGGTGATAAGAACAGCGTAACGGTTACGGGTGAGAAGAACAACACAATCGTTTTAAAGCGTGAGGACTGCGATAAAATCAAGAAAAAAATCTTCATAGACAGCTTTTTGTACGCTCCGATTGAAAAGAACGAGTCGGTCGGCAGAATTGAATACACACTCGGCGGAAAGCTGCTTTATAAATGCAGCATTGTTGCAGGCGAAAAGATTAAATCGGATAAAAAGAGTGTGTCAATATTTTCGGCAATAGGAAATCTGTTTTCGTGACAGCTTAAATATACAGAAAATTTTAATAAAAAGGAATTTACATATGGCTAAAATTGAACCTATAAGACTTCAGAAATTCATAGCGCAATGCGGCATTGCATCAAGGCGAAAGGCCGAGGAGCTTATTCTCGGCGGTCATGTCAAGGTGAACGGCAAAACCGCAATTCTCGGCGATAAGGTTCTTCCTACAGACAAGGTGTTTGTAAGAGGCAAGAGGATTATTGTGCCGAAGGGCGGTAATTACCGATATATTATGCTCAACAAGCCCCGTGGATTCATTACCACAATGAATGATGAGCGTGGCAGAAAGTGTGTTGCACAGCTTGTTGAGAATGTCGGCGAGCGAGTTTATCCGATCGGCAGACTTGACAAAGACAGCGAGGGTATGCTTGTTTTTACAAATGACGGTGACTTTGCAAACAAGGTTATGCACCCGAAAAACAATGTTTACAAGATTTACAGAGTAACCGTTCGACCGTCAATTGACGAGGATCAGCTTGTAAAGCTTGAAACAGGCGTTGAGCTTGACGGCAGGAAAACAGCTCCCGCATATGTCCGTGTAATCCACAAGGAACAGGGCAGAGTAGTTCTTGAAATGATTCTTCACGAGGGTAAGAACCGTGAAATCAGAAGAATGTGCGAGGCTGTCGGGCTTGAGGTTGCAAGACTCAAACGCACCCAGATCGGCGGAGTTAAAATGGGTATGCTCAAACAGGGCGACTGGAGAGATTTGACCGAACAAGAGGTTAAAAAACTGCTTGCAAACCCGTTTTTAAACGGCAAACAGCTTTAATTTTCTGTTTTTGAAAAATACTTCCGAAACGGTGAATAAAACTATTCGTTAATTTGACAATAAATTTACGGTTTTGGCGTAATAACTATTAAATGTGTTCAAAATTGAAATAGTACAGCGTGTTTTTCTTGTACTTTTGAAGATTATAGAGTATAATGTATCGTGTAGAAAATTAGTATGCACGCTCAGTTTTCGTGCATATTCAATACATGGTATTGGAGGATTTTAAGATGAGTATTGAAAAGATCAATCAGGCAAAGGCTGAAATTGCCGCAACTTCCGCTTATAAGACAATTACAGCGTTTTTTGATGCAGACAGCTTTTGTGAAATTGATGCCTTTGCAAAATCCGGTGAAGGTTTTGCCGAGGTTGTTGCAGGCTTTGGAACAGTAGAAGGTATGCCTGTTTATGCGTTTGCACAGAACAGCGACATTTGCGGCGGTGCCATGAGTAAGGCACAGGCTGCCAAGCTTAAAAAGCTGTATGGTCTTGCACTCAAGACAGGCGCTCCTGTTGTAGGTTTCTATGACAGCGTTGGCGGCAGACTTAATCAGGGTACAGAGCTTCTCGCAGGTTGCGGTGATGTTCTCAATGCGGCTGCGTCACTTTCCGGTGTTGTACCGCAGATTTCGGTTGTTCTCGGCACTTGCCTCGGAACAAACGCTCTTAACGCCGCAAGCGCAGACATCGTTATCATGAGCAAAGACGCACAGCTTTCACTTTCGGTAACAGGCAAGCATTCCGATGCCGCTTACAATGCTGAAAACGGTATTGCCTCAATCGTTTGTGACGATGCAGACAAGGCAATCAAGGCTGCAAAGGAACTTATCCTTTATCTTCCGTCAAATAACCTCACAATGGCTCCTCAGTCATTTGAAGAAGCTCCGGCAGAGGACGGTTGCGGTTGTGTAGTCAGCAGAACAGTTGACGGCAATAGCATTGTAAAGCTCTTCAATGATTACGGCAAGGAAGCAAATGTTCGTTTTGCAAGACTCGGCGGTCAGGTTGTAGGTATTGTTGTTACAAAGGGCAAGGAGCTTGGTTGCAAGTCTGCAAACAAGGTTGCAAAGTTTGTTCGTTTCTGCGACGCTTTCTCACTCCCTGTTGTAACATTCGTAAACTGCCCGGGCTTTGAGTCAATCAAGTCGGCAACAAAGGCGTCAGCCGCTTATGCTGAGGCAACAACAGTCAAGATTTCTGTTGTTACAGGCAAGGCAATCGGTTCAGGCTATGTTGCTCTTGCAGGCACAGGCGCTAATGCAGATGTTGTTTACGCACTTCCCGATGCGGTTATTTCACCTGTTAATGTTGAGGCTGCCGCATTCATTATGGCTCCCGAAGTTATGAATGTTGCCACAGATAAGCAGGCTGAGGTTGCTCAGAAGTTTGCTGACGAGAATCTTTCTGCTTACAATGCCGCTCAGAACGGCTATGTTGACGGTATTGTTGAAGAAGCTCAGCTCCGTCAGACTCTTATTTCTGCTCTTGATATGCTCTCGGGCAAGCGTGTTTCAACACTTTCAAAGAAGCATTCAACTATCTGATAAATGATTACTTGTTAAAATAAAAGGGGATACTAAAAATGAAGAATTTAAGAATTACAGTTAACGGCACAGCATATGATGTTCAGGTTGAAGAACTCGGTGGCTCTTCAGCTCCCGCAGCAGCCGCTCCTGCTCCGGCAGCCGCTCCCGCTCCTGCAGCAAAGCCGGCAGCTCCCGCAGGCGCTCAGGGTTCTGTTGTTGTAAAGGCTCCTATGCCCGGTACAGTTGTTAATGTTGTCGTTTCGGCAGGACAGGCTGTTAAGGCCGGCGATGACCTCGTATTCATCGAGGCTATGAAGATGGAAACTCCCGTTAAGGCTCCGCAGGATGGCACAGTTGCAACAGTTGATGTTGCAAAGGGTGAGTCTGTTGACTCAGGTAAGGTTCTCGTAACACTTAACTAATCAATAATTCGGAGAAAGGGATGCTGTAAAATGGCAAAAAAAATCAGAGTTACCGAAACTGCTCTGCGTGACGCTCATCAGTCACTCATTGCAACAAGAATGACAACAGAGGAAATGCTCCCTGTTCTTGACAAACTCGATAAAATCGGTTATTACTCACTCGAATGCTGGGGCGGCGCAACATATGACTCATGCCTCAGATTCTTAAACGAAGATCCGTGGGACAGACTCCGCACAATCAGAGAGCATTGCCCTAACACAAAGCTCCAGATGCTTTTCAGAGGACAGAATATGCTCGGTTATCGTCACTATGCCGATGACTGCGTTGAGTACCTTGTTCAGCGTTCAATCGCAAACGGTATTGACATTATCCGTATTTTTGATGCTCTTAACGACATCAAGAATCTTAAAACAGCTATCAAGGCCGCTAACAAAGAAGGCGGTCATGCACAGGTTGCTATCAGCTACACAACAGGTCCTGTATTCACAGATGAATACTATGTTGAGTATGCTAAGAGAATTGCAGACGCAGGTGCAGATTCAATCTGTATCAAGGATATGGCTGCTCTTCTTACTCCGACAAGAACCGAAAGCCTTGTAAAGGCTATCAAAGCCGCTGTTCCGGAGCTTCCGCTTCAGCTCCACACCCACTACACATCAGGTCTTGCATCAATGTGTCTTTTAAAGGGTGTTGAGGCAGGTGCCGACGGCATTGACACAGCAATCAGCCCACTCGCTCTCGGTACATCACACGCTCCGACAGAGTCAATGGTTGCCGCTCTTTCAGGCACAGAGTTCGACACAGGTCTTGACCTTAAACAGTTCTCTGACATTCGTGCTTACTTCATGACTCTTCGTGAGAAGTACATCAAGTCAGGACTTCTTGATCCTAAGATGCTCGCAACTGACGCTAACGCTCTTATCTATCAGGTTCCCGGCGGTATGCTTTCCAACCTTCTTTCACAGCTCAAGCAGGCCGGTAAAGAAGACAAGCTTGACGAAGTTCTTGCAGAAGTACCCCGTGTTCGTAAGGATTCAGGTTATCCTCCGCTTGTTACTCCGACATCACAGATTGTCGGCACACAGGCTGTATTCAATGTAATCACAGGCAAGCGCTACTCAATGTGCACAAACGAGTTCAAGGGACTTGTTGCCGGTGAGTACGGTACAACTCCAATGCCGATTGATCCTCAGTTTCAGAAGAAGATTATCGGTGACAAGAAGATTATCAAAGGTCGTCCTGCAGATCAGCTTAAGCCTGAGCTTGATAAGCTCCGTGGCGAGATTGAGCAGTGGATTGAACAGCCTGAGGATGTTCTTTCTTATGCACAGTTCCCGAAGGTTGCTCTCGACTTCTTTGAAAAGAGAAGAAATGCCAAGGTTGGCATCAACGGCGACAAGCTTGACAAGAAAAATATGGTTCACCCAGTTTGATTTGACAACTAAAATTAACATTTATGCCACCTTCATTAACGAAGGTGGCATTTTTTGTAAACTAAAGTTGCTTGAAAATCACCTCTTTTTTTGCTAAAATCCTAGTATAAGCTGACAGTCAGCTTAGTTTTAGAATAAAAGAGGATGAAATTTCGTGAAAAAATTATTATCAATTTTAATCGCAGTTATGATGTGCTGTGCAGTAACCGTTACCGCCTTTGCGGCAACTCCTGATGAAGCACCTGCAAAAGATATGCAGGCGATAATCAAACAGGCTATGCTCGACAACTACTATACAGATACAAAGCCTACAGAGCTTGAAATCCGCATTGTTGGCGGAAATGAAAACGGAAGTGTGTATTTTGGGCATACCGATAATTTGAGTTATACTTCGGCGGCTTATGAAACACAGCTTGGCAACTATACCTACTCATATACTGCAGCTGATGAGTTGCTTGTTTACAACAACGGCAAAATTTACACAATGAAGAATGCTTACGAAAGCGGAGTTATTGACGATAGTGTTCTTGAAGAATTGTCAAAAATGAATTTTGGTTTGGAATCTAATAAACCGAATACAACTGTTCCTACTGAGCCTACAACTTCGGTTGCAACAGTTGACGAACCTGTAACAGTACCCGATACAACTTCGGCAACTAAGCCTGTTTCAACAAGCGACACAGCAACAAAGGACACGCTGAGCAATTCACAGAACAACAGTGGTGCAGTTCAGACAGGACAGAACAGCATTGCAATATTCCTTGCAGCTGCAATGCTTGCAGGTTGTGCAGTAATTTTTGCAAAACGCAGAAATTATTTTAAATAATTCAAAACATCAACAGAATATATAAAATAAACCGTTCTCGCTTTTGTGAACGGTTTATTTATTTTAGCTTAAAAATTTGTGATAGTTTATCAAGATGTATTGCTTTTTATATCATTTAATGTTACAATTAACCTGCATAAAAATTTAGCGAAAGTTTTTAATAATGCGTAGAATATTTACAAAGTGAGGGATAACTATGAAAAAGTTTTTACCTATAGCTATGGCGGCGGTAATGTCGATGTCTGCGGTTGCGGTTTCGGCAGTTCCTGCAAATGCGGTTGAACCGCTTAACACACCCGTGCAGTATGCACAGGTTGCAAGGGCAAGCTTGGCTACTCCGAAAATTTCAAAGGCCGAAAGCGTTTACGGCGGTGTAAAGCTTACATGGAACAAAGTAAGCGGTGCGG
>ERZ827528.2867-NODE-2867-length-15019-cov-5.114943_pt1 | contig 15019 bp, 15 predicted proteins | sample MGYA00519768_ERZ827528 | MGnify/ENA primary metagenome ERZ827528 (study PRJEB31778, sample SAMEA3449343) | human gut metagenome | biome: human gut; feature: human-associated habitat; material: faeces | place: United Kingdom | collected 2010/2012 ...
GGTTTGCCGTCCCTGTTGCTCTACTTGATACAGCACTGCCATAGTATCCCTCCCATCGTTTTATTACCGTGTTCTGTCTGTTTTACATAGAGAGATCCTGTTCCTCACCCATCTCCACATCCCACATGATCCGGACCTCATTCAGGTAATACCCAGCCAGTTCTTTGTCCTCGCAAAAGAAGGGGACGATGCCGCGGACCCCATAGTGCTCCTCACCAACCGCTGGGTTGTACCGCCCAAGCACATAGTGAAGGGGGACTTTTTCCATTGTGAAAAAAGTTCCCCGCACAGAGCAAGTCTTGTCCTTTTCATCCACGCTCTCTATTACTCCACCGCGTAGATCGAAATCGCCGGGGCCTCCATATGGCTCGGTAGCGACAAACAGCACCTTGTCTCCAGCCGTCAGCTCCTTAGCTAACAGGCAGTCCCGCATACGGGAAATGATTTCATCACGGGAGGTGAAGCTCTCGGCCTCCTGGATTTCATCGCTCTCCAGTTCGAGAGCGGACAGAGCCTGCTGGTACACGGTATGAAGCCGTTCATCCGGCACATCTGAGTCAAGGCAGTAACCGAAAGCCCCTGGAGCCAGGCGGGTGATTCGTTCCTCATCTGGGATCTGTTGTAATTCTTCATAGGCGGAAAGCAGATTCACCAGCTTCCCTGATTTTGGGAGAAGGTCAGACTGCACCTCTGCTCGTCCACATATTCATCATACAGAGCGAAGCCGAGGCATCCAATTTCATCGTTGCAGATTTCCAATGTGTTATGAAGGATATCGTAGAGGCTGCTGTCATCGAAATACTCTGCCATATAGTTCAGAATGCCTGATATGATCTCCTCCTTCCGCTCTGCGGAAAGAGAGGGGGCGGGCTGCTCCGGCGCCAGGTTTTTGCAGCAGTCCAGATAATAGCACTCGTCTGTCAGGGTGACATCCGCCGCCTCCGGCCGCTGCTCCAGCTTCTCAAGGAGCATGGTATCGAAGCCGTTCCCGTCCTCTATCACCAGTCCCATTTGCTCATAAAGCTCACTGAAATAATAGCACCAGCTACCCTCGTTGGTGTTTTCCGCTCCCTCCCTGATGATCTTTTCCACTGCCTGCTCCAGAATGGAATCAACCACCGCTCTTGCTCCGGGCAAGTAGGCAAAGTGTTTCCCCCCATCATAGGCAAAAACTCCGTCTTTATGCCCCTCTCCCAAAACGAGGACGCCCTGGTAGATCCGTCTGCCGTGTTCATCAGCATAGAACGGCTCTGCAGCCCAGCGGCCATCCTGGTGAGGGCCATTCAAAAAGTCTTGGAATTCCTCGTCCGGCAGCGTAACCAGCCGAACTGCCTCACACTCAAAGATGTGGAAGCGTCCGGCCTTGGCCGGCAATTGAAGTTTCAGCCGCAAAATATCATCCTCCAGTCTTCGGTAAATAATAGCGGGGATTGGTACGCTCCCCATTGACCCGCACTTCAAAATGCAGATGCGGACCTGTAGACCGCCCAGTGGAACCGGAGAGGGAAATGATATCCCCAGCCTCCACTGTCTGGCCAACCTGGGCCAGTAGACGGGAATTGTGGCCATACAAGGTGGATAGTCCATTGCCGTGGTCGATTATCACATAGTAACCATAGCTGCTGCTATATTGGGAAACTGTGACCGTCCCAGGCAGTGCGGCCCGGATAGGGGTGCCTGTGGGTACTGCCAGATCTATCCCGGTGTGTCCCCGTGTCTCGCCAGTGAAGGGGTCGCTGCGATACCCGAACTCCGAGGTGACCACGGACTCCCAGCCTGCTCCGATGGGAGAGCAGAAGCCATCCACCCCAATGAACGGGACATCAGCCCCAGGGAACCAGCCGCCGCTTTCCCCGCTGGGGCTGCCATAAAGGATGAGATGATAGATACTGTCAGCGTTGGCCTGATGGTCCGCGGTGACCTCGACTCCAATGGCATGGCTGATCCGCTCATAAATTTCAGCCAGGTCTTCAATAGGAACGGCCACCATGTAGGTTTCTGTGGTCTCCACCTCATTGCCTTCTTCGTCGGTGGTGGTAACCGTTCGGGTTCGCTCCTCATAATCCACGAAACAGTCCGCAAACTCATGGATGCCATCTGTATCTGGCTGTTCTGCGGCGAAATACAGAGCATAAAAAATGGCCTTGACCCTGGTCCGGTCAAGGCTGTCGCCATTCTCCATCTGTCCATCCAACTCTGCGGCACCGCCATCCAGAACGAAAAAACTATCCCGCATATTCTCGATATGCCCTCGGTAATCCTCGGGTACAGAGGCGGAGATCACCCCGCCGTGGAAACCGAGTTCCAGTGCCGTAGTATTGTGTTCAGCAGTACCGGAGAGCAGAGAACAGAGAAGCACCAGCAGTACGATGATAGGGGAAAAAATAGCCACTATGACCCAACCGATAGTTTTCCGGGCCTTTTCACTGCTCAGAACTGCCGCCGCTGCTTTTGCCAACATCGCCAGAGTTGCAGGATCAGCCAAGGCTCATTCCTCCCATTCCTGGATCCTGGCCCTGTGCTCGTCCGAGATCCAGCTGCTCCCAGTACTCAGACAATTCCGCCGCTGCTACAGCGGGGAGCTCATACCCGATAGTTTTCGCCCAGGACAGGAACTTCTCATAGTCAGTGCCTTTTTCCAACAGGAGCTTGGCGGATCCCAGCAGATCAGACTGAACGCAGGCTTTGAGGGCAGACAGATTGGTGGGCTGAATTTTCATTCCATCTTTGATTAGCTGTTCCAGTTCCCATGCGTCACCACGCTGGGCATATTGCCGGATGACCTCGCTGGCCCGGCCTGTGATGTCAATGCCCTTCCTGGCCAGAGTAAATGCGGCGCGGCTATCCCGATTATAGGCCGCAGCCAGCATCAGTTCCGCAGGTGCGGCGGCGATCTGCTCATTGGTGGCGTGATCCATCATTTCTCTGCCGATATAAGGATTCAAGGAATATGCATCCCGGATCATCCTGCCCACGAAACCCGGCTCCATCTCCAGAGTGTAGGTTTCTGCCTGATCCATCAGAAAACGCAGGCGCTCCACATCTCCGGTTTTCACCGCAAGCTTTGAAGCCAGTAGATAGGATTCGCTGCCGAAGTGGTCACAGGCAGTCATGAGGAGGATCATCATCTTGCTGCCAACCTCACCGGACCGACCAGCAGTTTGGGTGAGAAGGTCGTCACTATACTCCAGCACTTGCGTAAGCAAGCTCTTGAAGGCATCGAGATTTCCGTCCCGCACTGCCAGCGTTATCTGGTCATAGTTGTTGATCTGGAGGGGGAGGCGCCCCATCTGGTCAATGTACTGGGTGATGCCTCCGGTCATACGGCGCAGGAGACTTTCTGTGTTTGCAATCAGCCCCAGATACTTTTCATGTTGTGTGATGAGGGCGTCAATGATAGTTTTCTGCTCCTCCAAACTAAGGTGGAAGACCCCACTGGCTGGAATCTGGCTTTCCCCAAGACGAATATATCTGGCATGGCTTGCCCCATCTCCATGGAAAGCCTTTGTAATAGCGGAGGAGATAAGGAACATCCTGTCCAGATCATCACCGCTCTCGCCCAAAGTCTTTCCGGTGATAAAGCCCTTGGTAACAGGATTCCCATCCTCATACCATTTCAGGTACACATCCAAATAAATACCCTCACTCGCACCATAATCGGTGGTGCAGAAGATATCTGCGCCCTCGGGAATCTCCCGTCCGTTCTCCCACCGCTGATCCAGCAGGAAATATTCGTCAGGTAGGCAACCCATGTTCTCGAGCTGTTGCCGCAGCTCCTCAAAGACCTCCTGGCCGGTGCGCTGACCAATGTATTCACTTCTGCTGGGGTCCTCTTTGCTGGGTACCCAGCGTTCTGTTTCAATGATTTTCATGGCATCCTCTTTTCTATGGCAGTTCAGGTTTCTCAGATTCAAGCCGGCAGGCACAGGGCAGGTCCTCATCGGAAAACGCGCCGGGGATCACCATTTGGTTTTCGTCCGCAGTGATAAAATCCCGCCATGCCCAGTCTCGCCCCAATCCTTTTACAGAGATAAGATTCGGCATTGCCGTCTCCTCGATAGCCAAAGCTCTGGCCAGCAGATCCGGATATCTGTGATACAGCGTCCGGATCTCCCGCCGCTTCATGGAGGGGCAGAAAAAGCACGATGATTTTCCGGGGAGAGGCAGCCCTGCGCTTTGAATTGCCTGAATACAGTCTGTGCGCCGCCAGCCCCAATCCATCAGGGGGTATTGCTTCTGATACTTTTTATCCAGCAGATCATGGGCTACCGCCCCCTGTCTGCGGCGTTCCTCTCCGGCATCATACCCAATAAATTTGACCACCTTTTCTCCTCTTGTCCATGTATCCAGGCAGGGCTGGTATTGGTTGCAAAACCGCTCCTGTGGGGCCACCTTGTGTTTGAGAGAGCAGCTTTTCCGGCCATAGGCAATGGACGGAAGCGTCCCGGAGCGGAGGCACTCCTGTTCCAGAGTAAGCCTTTGCCCACTTTTCTCCTGATACCAGACGCGGGTAATGGGTGGCATATCGTGCTCTTTCAGCCAGCGATCCATGATTTCCAGATACGCATAGGTGTGCGGCTGCTCGCCGCCGGGATCCGCAAATAAAATGAGGTCTACCGGGATATGGTTTTTCCACAGGCCAATCAACATGGCGGTGCTGTCTGTCCCTCCGCCATATCCCACCACATTCATCGTCCGCCTGCCTTCCCGAACAGCGCCTCCTTATATGCAGGGGCGTGGACCTCCAGCAGATACCGTTCATTTCCGCAGCGGTAGAGACAGACGCCCCGCTGGGGGAAACGGATGAGGTTGTACTCCGACTCCTCCAGCTGCAGGGCCTCCATGTAGAACTTTTTATCCACAGCGCCGGCATTGAACAGGAACTGATGGGGTGGGATCGCGAAGAGAGGTTTGGTCAGCTCCCGGATTCCCTCCTGGTTGAAGTCCTCCAGATTCTGCGAAGCCAGCAGCATGGCGGATTCCTTTTTGCGGACACGCTTGAGGCAGTTTCGGATGTACTCAATGGCTGTGGGGTTGGACAGCCAGATATACAGCTCGTCCAGCGCCGCAACGGTATTGCCCTCGGTCAGCAGCTTGTCCGACAGGAACGACAGAATATTGAACAGCATGGCGTTTCGGACATTTTTCGCTGCGCCCAACAGTCCCTTCACACCGAAAACGAGGAAACGACTGGAGGTGATGTTGGTGTGCCTATTGAAAAACTGTGCGTCCGCGCCCTTGCACATGGAGTGCAGCCCCAGCAGCACCTCACGCAGGATCTGCTCGGTGTAGAGCTGGTGGGCGGCCATGTCATAGCTTTTGTACTCCGCCTCGATCAGGTCATAGAGGTCAGAGAGGATGGGATAGTCCTCCGAGCGCATACGGCGGAAATTGGTCCGCTCTGTGATGCCCCATTTTCCATACAGCTTGGAGAGCATGATCTCGATGGTATCGATATGAGCGTCGCTGAAGTCTTTGTAAGCTCGAAAGAAGTCCTTGAGAAAGGAAATGTGCTGCGCCATCAGGGTGCTTTTTCGGAAGGCTTCCGGGGCGGCTGTATCGTCCGGGTCGCCGCCGTCATCCCAGCATTTCGGCTCCAGCACATTGATGATGTACTTACCCGCCATAAGGTCGGCAAAGCAGCCGCCGACAGCCTCGCACATCTCCTGCTGCTCATGCTCGGCATCCAGCGTGATAATGGATTTGCCGGACTCCAACAGGTTCAGGATGAGCAGCTTCATGAGGTAGGATTTGCCCTGACCGGAGTTACCGAGGATGAGGATGTTGGCGGAGGTTTTATCCTCATCACGCTGGTCGAAGTCCACAAGGATATTACTTCCATATTTGTCCTTGCCAATATAGAACCCTTTGGCATCCGTCTTACCGGAATAGTTGAAGGGATAGAGATTTGCCACAGAGTTGGCTGGGAGTACACGCTCAAACTGCGCTCCGAAGGCATTGTAGCCCACAGGGCTGGCACAGCAGAAGCCCTGCTGCTGGCGGAGCAGAAGCCTGTCCACATTGAGCTTGCTTCGTACCAGTTCGGTCAGCACATCGGTCTGCAGCAGCTTCAGCGCATCATAGTCCGGGGCAGTCAGCTCGATGTAAACCGCGCAGTGGAACAGCGGCTCCTTGTTGCGGTGGCGGCTGCCCTCCATGGAGATCATGTCCTGCAGGTTCGTCTCTGCAATGATGGTCTGCCGCAAGTCATTGGGGTTCGATTTGTTCATACGGTTCTTGTTCGCGGCATTGTGGAGGATACGATCCTCCTCGGCTGGGGTGAGCTGCCGGGTATAGATGCGCAGGGTGATCCCGTCCTTCTCGCCCAGATGCCGCAGCAGAGCCTGCTCGTCGGTCTGGGTAGGATATTCCCGCAGAGCCCACACGCAGCGGAAGGTGTTGCCGCAGATGAAGTGGTCGGGATTAAACTGCACCACGGAGGGTGCGATCATATCCAGGAAGGATTTGACAGGTGTGTCCTCCGCGTGCCTTGATGTAGCTTTTTTCTTGTTTGCTGCCAAGTGATATCCCCCCTTATTCTCCGAAAAGGACCCAGCGTTCGCCGTCGTGATCCTCGTACCGCTCGGTGGTCACGTTCTGCTCAAAGTAGACTCCCAGCATCCTTTTGAGATCCTCCTCGGCGGCACGGCGGACGGTGAAGCCATTATCCTTGATGCTTTTTTCGATGCGGGAGAGGTAGCTGAACACATCGGATTCCTTTTTGCCCTGCAGTCGAACGAGAATATAGAACTCCCGGCTGGATGCCATGAGCACCTGAATACGATCCAGATGCTTGCTGTCCTGCTCCAGCAGCTTTCGAATGACAGGCAGCTCCTCCTCGTTTGCCCGCTGGCGATAGAATGCCTTGTTGTTCTCAAAGGACTCCTTGGAATTTAACGCCAGCATCTCGATCTCCGCCATGCCCTTGACCACATTGAGCAGGGCATAGATCCTTGCGCCCACGCCGGCGTCCGGCAGAACGGAGATGTTGGTGGGCTTGATGGCAAAGAACACCAGCTCTCCCATGCGGGTGGCGATGCCGTAATCGGTGATGTCATCAATGCCCATGAGCTGCCGGGTGGACTGTTCACAGGCATCTTTCTTTTTCTGCTTTCTGCTCATGAGTCGAGCCTCCATTCGTAGTATTGTTGTTTTGTCAGCAGGAAGGCAGCGGCATAGCGGATGAAGTCCAGAATGCTGGTGCCCTCATGCCGGATCGTCAGGAAGGCGAAGACCGCCGTCAGCACCAGCGGCAGGGCGATGCCGGTCTGGGTCAGCGACAGGACAGAGAGAAGAAGTCCCACGCCGATGATGCCGATGTCCCGCAGCTCCCACAGCCACAGCGTGGCCTTTGCGGACAGGTTGTCCGGGTAAATGTACATGGCTGATTACCTCCAATGAGAATAAGGGAGGCCGCGGGTGTTCCCGCGGCCTCCTATGATGCTTGGTCACTCCGCTTCCGTGTCATCCAGCGCATTCTCGATGAGCTGGATGAGGAACTGCTTTTGCTTGAGGTTGCGGGCTGCCAGATATTCCTTCAGTCGCTCGAAGAGCTCCGCCGGGATCTGTACCGCCAAGGTGCGCTCTGCTTTCATGCTGATCTGTCCTCCTTCGAAGTGTTCGGTGAAGATGCGCTCCACATATTCCGCCAGTGTGTTCAGCTCCAGCTGTTCTTTTTCTGCCATGATTTTTGCGTGGAGATCGGTGGATATCATGGCACAGAGGTTCTTTTTTCCCTCCATCGGTTCTGCTCCTTTCCTTGATTTTGCAAGCAAAGCATACCGGAAGAAGGCGTGGAAAGCTATTCACCAAGTCTAACGAAGAAGCATGGCGAAACAGAAGCGATACCACCAAAGCAGCTACGCCGTCCGCAGAACGGCAGCGATGCGCGACATGATAAACTCCACGCAGGGTATCGCCACACTGTTGCCGAGGGCTTTGTAGCGGGCGCTGTCCGAAGCACCGGGTATATCCGTCCAGCCGTCCGGGAAGCCCTGCAGTCTTTCACACTCCAGCGGAGTAAGACGACGGATAAGCAGACCGTTGCGGATCGGATGAATGGAGTTGAGGGAACTGCCGGAAGTTCCTTTCTGGAGAGTCCCGCATAAATCCCCGTTCTCGGCTGCATTGCGGCAGTCAAGTCCTGCCACATCCACGACAAGGTCGGTGGCGTCCTTATGCTGGCGGGCACTCTGCGTGCTGACCACCTCACCGTCCTTGAACACATCCACCCGCTGACGGGCATAGATGCAGTGCCGATCTGTGGCAGTCAGCGTATACGCCAGCTCGTCCTGACAGCCAAGACCGTTGCCGCCGTTCTGCGGCTGCCGGTCGACAGTGTTTCCGGCAATGCAAATGGCGCCCGCGTTCTGCTCGACAAGAGAAGTGTTGTTTCCTCCCATTCCAAAGAAAGAGGATACGGTCTGTGCCGTTTGCACGGGACCGCGGAAACGGCTGTCTTGCCCATGATTATCGAACACGAGAGGCTGGTGTCCATGCTCCTGCGCCCGCAGGGTGCCGGATATATTTTCAGAGCAATTCATCACGCTGCCGCCCTGGTCATTGAGGCACAAAACGGACGGCACCATGTTCGTGCCGCTTTCCGCCGCTTTCAGCGTAGGAGAACATTCCTCCTGATAGCCAATACCTCCTGCTTTACTGCCCTGACCCGCTGAAAAAGCGGCAGCGATGAAGGTCTGCTGTTTCATTCCCGGCTGTGCGCCCAGCGCACCAGCTACATCGTGAAGGTCGCGCACCTCATCCCGCTGATTGGCGGCAAAAGCCATGACTCCGTTTCTTCCGGTGGACATCCCGCAGTTGACGCCGAGCGTGGCGGCTACTTCGCCGGTCAAATCGCCGTTGTAGCCGTCAAAGCCCTCCACAGCTTCATCCGGCTGTGTCACGAAGGTCTGCATCTGCATATTGGTGGTTGCCATCAACGCGCCTGACACGCCGTGCAGGTCGATGCCCTCGTCTCGCTGGTTGATGTGGTACGCTTCTAATCCTGTGGGCTGTCCGTCCGGGCGCATGAGCCCCGCTTGGATTTTTAGGGCACGCTCCAGCTTCTTCGGCAGCTCTTTGCCGCGCTCAAAGGCCCGGCGCAGGATGCCCAGGCAGGCCTTCGGGGACAAATAGTATTTTAGGGGCGGATCTGCCTGCAAAATCTGCGATAAGGAAGATTCTTTTGCGTCTTTGGGCGACACCCCAGTATTGAGCGTCGAGGCACCGCCACGCCAGGGAGAAATCAGCTCCCAATAGAATTCGCCCAGCAGATTCCCAGCGCCCGGAGTCAGGTCGAGGGACTGAAACGGAATCGCATTTAACGCGGACGATCTCCTCCAGAACGATCCGGAAGTCCTCGCCCTTTGGCGTTCCCGAGCTGAAGGCGCCGGGCACGTTCTCCCATGCCATAAATCTTGGCCGAACATCGAGAGCTGTTCGGCCTCGTAATTTGTCTGCATTTCGCATCTCCTTTACCAGTCTGACTTGCTCCATAAAAAGGCCGGAACGCGCCCCCGCAAGACCTGCCCTTGCGCCGGCAACAGACAGATCCTGGCATGGGCTGCCCCCGCAGATGATGTCCACAGGCGGCAGCTCCGCGCCATTCAGCTTTGTGATGTCGCCCACATGAACCATATCGGGGAAGCGCAGCTTTGTCACCTCAATGGGAAAGGCTTCGATCTCCGACGCCCACACCGGCGTGATGCCGCTGCGAATCGCGGCCAAAGGAAACCCGCCGATGCCATCGAACAAGCTGCCCATCGTCAGTCTGCTCATTTCGCCACCGCCTGCGCAATCGTGCGCGTGGTATTGACGGCGGCCTGCGCGGTATAGACAGCACTCATGAGGTTTGCCTTGGTGGAGGTATCCAGTCCAAAGGCTCCGGCGATACGGGGGATCTCACCGGCAGAGAGCATGAGTCCAAGCCCTAACAGGGCATGATCCTTGAACACCATAAGTCCGGCGACAAGGATCGTCGCCTGCAAGAACGCCGACAGGCATAAGCCGATGATCTGCTTGCACCATTGGATAAAGCCGTCCGTATATCCGCGAGGGACACTGAACATATAGAGGCTTCCCACGGCGATCTGGATGAGCAGGATGCCGCCGCGCTTTAGATTGGCGAAGAAGACCTTGATGATTGCATACGCCATAAGGATGATGCAGAACAGGATCATGATTCCGCTGGTTATGCTGCCGAAGCCCAGCAGCGGCCCTGCCGTCAGGTCGGATATTGATTCCACGGCGTTGAACTCCTGCATGACCTCTCCGGCCACATCCCCGATGGAAGTCCCATAGCCGGTGAGCGCCGCAGTGAAAGTTCCCTGCAGAGAAACGCACAGCTCATAAAGCCGGACCGGAACAACGGTGAAGAGGCTGACAGCCATAAAGCCCTTGATGGCATTGAGGGCGGTCTCGCGGATGTTGCCGCGACCGCTGGAATACTCCACGCCGGTCTCGAAGCAGGCCACCACCAGCCCTGTGCCGTAGAGTGCCCATGCTAAATAAGAGAAGAACAGCACGATGCTCTGCACCCAATCCATGGTGAAGAGCTCCGCGCCCATGTTTCCCATCTCCGAAAAGAAGTTGCCGAGGAAGCCCACGACTTGACCGTAGAACCAATCCACGATCTGGCCTAACACCTTGGCGGCAACAAAATCCCAAATGAACATTGATCGGTTTCACCTCCTCCGGGTGAGGCCGTACCAGTTGCTTTGGGATATGGCAAAGGCCGTACAGCTGGTACGGCCTTCAAATCACGCTTTTGTTACATTGTCTGCTCCCACGCCCGGTCAGCGGACTGGCTCATATCTTGAAATACCTCCAGATAGTCTGACACCGCGCCGGACAGCACCTCATAGTCCTGCCGGGTGGGGTGATACACATACCAGCCTGCCTTGCCGTAGTCATCCCAAATGTGCGGCTCCACGCCGTTTCGGAAATTGGGATTTGAGGTCATCTTCGTCCCCAGCAGATCCGAGAAGCGCAGGCGCAGGGCATCCACCTGTCCTTCGCCGCGGTTCAGAATTGTCAGCTGCAGGGCATTGTACTGATTGGCGACGATTCCAGCGACAAATTGGATCTTTGCCCGGTTCATATCGCTCAGACGCACATAGCATGCTCTGCCTACATAAGTAGCATCGGGGTACCGTTCTCCAACGATCTTCCGAAGCTCCTGTTCGTAAAAAGTCATTGCCTATACCTCAAATTCCGATGATCTGCCAGATGTACAGCGGCGCCGTCAGCGTGAACACCAGGCACGCGAACAGGATGGTGGGCGCCGTCCACTCGAACTGGCCGCTTTTTCTGTAGTCAAAATAAGCTGTGCCGAGTTTGGCGAAGAAAAACACCGCAAGGATCAGGTCAATGGCGGGAAACACCACGTTGTTGACGACGGTCTTGATCTGCGTGGATGCCGTGGCCCAGGTGCTTTCCACCGCTCCGGCCACATCGCCGGTGCCGGCAGCAAAGGCCGTGGTTCCCATCATGCAGACCAACAGCAGGGACAGGGTCAGCATCACACAAAGGCGCTTGCATTTCATTTTGCTCATAGATACCTCCAATTCTTGTTGTTATTTTGAGGGTGCGATATGCCATTCTTCCCACAGGTCACCGGCGATGCGCACGGAATCCGCCAGGTTCATACTTAGCATTCCCGTGGGTGTCCAGCAGTCCAAAAGCCAGGTATACGGCGTGTAGCTGCCGTCCGGGTACCAGATAGGTGTGAAGTGGGTCGGGCGGTCATAGGTGCTGTAGGGATTGTTTTTGAAAGCGAAGGTGGTACTCTTGCCGCTGACGCTGCGGTTCAGCAGTCTCCAGAAGCCTTCGTACCCGAATTCAGGGAAATAGGTCACAGCATTCTGCGCCGCCGTGACAGCCGCGCTCTGCGTGGTCATTACTCTGGCCGTCACTTTCTCCTGAATTCCGTACCCGCTTTTCATGGTAGCTGCAGTCGCTGTGGGTGACAGGCTGTCCGGCGTGATGCGCATGGATGCAGTCAGGCTTGCGGAGTAGCCGTTGTAGTCAAACTCCCACCAACCATGATCCTCCCACCAGCCGTTATCTACCCAGTGATACCAGCGGTCACGGTGAACCACATTGTTATCATCCACCCAGCGATCCGTGTGCCAGCACTTCTCCCAGTTCTCTACCCATTCCCAATTTTCCTGCCACCAGGGTGACCAAATGCCCCAGGAAGCGGATGTTACCTGTTCTTTCTCTGGAATAGAGACCAGACGGAAACGGTCATTGCGGTCATCCGCCACCGGGTTGGGCGGATCGTTGCCGTCCAGATCCACGATGTTGCAGGTGATCGTGCTCTGCGCCGTGCCGCCGCCAGACACGCTGACGGCAATCGTAATGACGCATGGCTCTGACGGCGTGTGCCATTTTACCCATACCAATTGACTGTCGCCGTCCGGATAGTAGACATTGCTGACGGTGTAAGTTCTGCCTTGAATCACAAAGCGAACAGTCACAGGATTATCCGGGTCGGACTGCCCGCCGCTCACCTCCACCGAGGAGATCACATCGGTATCGACTCGGTATTCATAGTCGAAGTCGTTTACATCGGGCGGCTCCAACTCACCGTTGAAGCGGACGACTCCGATGCCGAGGGACGAGATGATCTGATCGTTGCTGACCTTGCTGTTGGTGCTGCCAGACCATGCGGGATAGCCCAGATCTGCTTCTTCAAGGAAGATGGCCAGCGGCAGATTCTTATGGGTGAGCGATCCCATCTTGCTTCGAAGATTTCCGTTTACCTTTTGGTCATAGAGCGCCGCTTCCGTGGCCGTCATGGCATAGTATGCTCCACCGTAGACGAAGTAGGCGATAGGCTCGACAACGATTTTGTAATCGCCGGCAATAAGCGTATCAAAGTCTATTCCCACATATCCGGCAATCGCCCGAATGACTTGCTCGTCTGTAAAGTAGCTTCGAATCGCCGCAATGCTGGCGGGATAGTCGCCGGTCGAAATGATGCGAGGCAGACTCTGCGCCGGACGGACGCAGATATAGCCGCCCACGACAGGTGACAACGCCCGCCCACTGTTATAAGAGAGCTTGGATACCTTTCCGAAGTGGATCATGTTGGTGCTCGGATTCTGATTGCTCCAGTCAATGGTGTTCCCCACGACAGCGTGGCTGTCCACATTCACCACGGAAATGCGGACACCGTCCATACCCGGATTCCAGTAGTTGGTGGATGTGCCGCTGCCCATGCCGCCGCCACCGCCGTCGAAGTTGCCGTCACCGGTGGCATAAGCTGGAACAGCCGCACACAGCATGAGCACAAGGGAAAGAAAAAGTGCGAGAAGTCGCTTCATGGATTCCTCCTTTCAAAGCTTCGAAAAAAGTAAAGGCGCAGCCATTTCTGACTGCGCCATGCTGATTGGGAGTACTGTTAGTTCCCGCCGCCCATTTCACCGATTTTATTTCCGTTTTCGTAGATGTCCTGTCCATCGATGACCGTGTTATCACCGCTGCTGTCTACATAGCCGAAGCCCGGCACATATACCTGACCGGAGGAGTTCGTGCTTCCTGCGGCAGGCTGGGATTCCGCAGGCTTGGAGGTGGGCTGCTCCGGATATGTGGGGTGCGGTTCATCCTCCGTCTTGCGTTCCGAGGTCGGCACATCCTCCGCTTTGTGGTCATCCGGAAGTGTCGCCGTGCCGCTGGGCGATTCCGGCTTTTCCGGAGCGTCCGGTTTAACAGGGTCCGCCTGGATGGTCTGCTCCGTGCCGTTGGAGTTTGCACCCTGGCCGGGGTCACTCTGCTCCGGCGTCAGCGAGGGGACATTCACATCTCCCTGGCTATTGTTGATGTTCACATTGGGATCGTTGCTGTCCGGCTGACTGCCGGATACCGTTCCGGAGGGCGTCACCGTATTTCCACCGAAGCGTCCGGCGATCCCGATGACGGCCACACCGCAGAGCAGGCAGCAGGCGGTGATGAGGATGATCCGTTTCGTCTTGTCGTTCATTGATTTTCCTCCTTTTTCTGATTTATCTCTTGATTGGACAATACCACACCTTTCAGCGTAAGTCTATTGGGAAAGCGAAACTTTTTCAGAATACCGGCACATATTTGGCTTCCGTGTGCAGCATCATTTCAGCTGCGGGCAAAAGGTTCCCAAGGAATCGCACCGGTACCTCCAAGCGGATCTCCACTGCGGCGGTATAGCCCTTGCTTTGGCCGGAACTGAGGGCGTTGTTACTCAGCTCCACGCTCAGGCCAGAGATGGTATATTCCACATTCCCATTTGAAATCTTCTGATATCCACTGCCAGTGTTCTCCAGCCCAAGCGTGGATGCCAGCTGACCGTACACGTCGCCGGTATCCACGCTCTCGTCCCATCGGCCTGTACCGTCCGGATACCAGCCTGCGGCATAGCCCTCCCGCACAGCGTGGTACACATCATCATAGTTGTCGTTGATGGTGGAGATGACCGCCTGTTGGGCAGCCTCCTTGACACCCTGGGCGATGATCCACACCCGGCTGAACTCCGCGACCGTGCAAAAAAGTATCAGCAGGACCAGCACGATGGCGAGGATCATGGGGGTGCCCTCGCCGGGGTGGCGGCGAAGGAAACAGTGCTTGCTCATTTCCAATACACCTCCGACTTTCCGGTGGCCTCCGACCGCAGCGTGATGGGAAATGAGCCGAAGCCGCCGAACAGGCCGATGTCCATGTCCAATGTCAGCGTTACGGTGACTTCTTCATTGAGCTGAATGCGGCCAGTTTTTGACCAGTGGATGTTGGGATCCAGTCCGGTGCTGTCCGTCAGCGCCGCGGCACGGCGGCTGGTTTCCGTTCCGACTCTGCCGGAGATCTCCGCTTCCCGCACCAGCTCCACCGCATAGGTGTCCAGCTGCTGTTTGGTGATGTAGACCGGGAGCACACGAACCACCAGCGCGAGCACCAGCATGGCGCACACCACCAGGACGCATACATCGATATAGCCTTCGCCGGAGCGCCGTTTCAGTAATTTTCTCATGGCGACCTCCTTTAGAACAGG